>CENX01092054.1_pt1 | contig 30575 bp, 27 predicted proteins | sample 361321 | NCBI WGS metagenome assembly CENX01 (sample SAMEA2619678, study PRJEB7988) | marine metagenome | isolation source: saline water (ENVO:00002010), including | reverse complement strand
TTAATTGAAAAAACAGAATTTTTATCTGAAAGAGTAATTTTTTTATCAAGGAGTGTATGAAATTCTTGATTTATCCCCAATTCTTGAAGTACTAACTTACCATTAATCTTTGTAGCATCATAACAATGTGTGGGCTGGCCAGTTTCATATGATAAATAGTTTGAAACATCTGTAAAAAAATTATTTTTATTCAAATTTAATTTCATAAAATAATCATTTAAATATTGATTATATTCTTTAGGAACTTTATCAATTTCCATTTTGAGAAATGAAATTTTAGGGCATATGTTTTGTGATAAGTTTTCGAAATCTAACTGCAACTTGTCGATTTTTTCACTGTAAATGTTTTCTTTCAAATTAACAGTATAAAAAACTGATAAATCTCTCAAGAGACCATTCACAGAAAGACAGTCACCTCTATTAGGAGTTAACTCCATATTTAAAATATCACCATCTATTTCATGCTCATGTCCAAGTTGAAATAAACTTTGAGAAATCATTTCTATGCTTGGATTTTCTTTGATCTTGCTAACTAAATGGCTGTATGAAATTTTCATTTGAATTGACCCAAAAAATCTAAGTTAGACTTATAAAACTCTCTTATATCATTCATATCATGTTTTAACATTGCTATCCTTTCAATGCCTAATCCAAATGCAAGTCCACTGAGTTTGTTTGAGTCTATATTACAATTTTCCAATACAATTGGGTTTACCAAACCACATCCAAGAATCTCTATCCACTTACCTTCGGTTGATAAAATATCAACTTCAGCAGAAGGTTCAGTAAAAGGGAAATATGAAGGCCTAAATCTTAACTTAATATCTTCACCAAATAGAGAATGAACAATTTTATAAATTAGGTCCTTGAGTTGTGCAAAGCTTACATTTTCATCAATCAGCATTCCTTCTATTTGATGAAACATAGGTAAATGAGTTGCATCATCATCTTTTCTATAAACTTTCCCACCAGATATAAAAGCTAAAGGTGGACTTTTTTCGAGCATTCCTCTTATTTGTACTGGCGAAGTATGAGTTCTTAGCAAATTTGATTTGTTCTCAACATAAAAAGTATCATGCATTTGTCTGGCGGGGTGAGTCTTTTTTATATTTAACATATCAAAATTAAACTCTTCCGTTTCAATCTCAGGACCATCTATTATTTCAAAACCAAATGAAACAAGAAGATTCATTATCGAATCTTTCATGTGATTTATTGGATGAATTGCACCCTTATCCTTGATTATTTTAGGAGGTAAAATGTCTTTATTGGATGACATTCTCTATATGCATATCTAGCTAGTTGCTGTTTTTACAATCTTCTCAAATGCAGCATTGTCTGAAACAGCAATATCAGATAATATTTTTCTATCTAAATTGATATTTTTCTTAGACATTGAATTAATTAATACAGAATATGAAGTACCAAGCTCTCTGGCACCAGCATTAATTCTTGCTATCCATAATGACCTAAATGCTCTTTTTCTATTTTTTCTGTCTCTAAAAGCATATTGTAAAGATTTAATATTAGATTGTTTAGCAGTTTTATATAATCTGCTTCTTGCGCCATAATGTCCTTTCGTAGAGCTGAGTACTTTTTTATGTTTTGCTTTTGCTGTTACTGATTTGGTAGTTCTTGGCATAATTTATCTTCTTATCAAATTTGAAGCCATCTTAAGAACTGTTCCCGATAGCTTATTAAGTCCTCTGTTATGTCTTTTTCTTTTCGTAGTTTGCTTAGTCAAAATATGATTTCTGTTAGCACTTTTACTTTTAACAGACGAGCCAGTCTTTTTAAAACGCTTTGCAGCTCCAGAGTGTGTTTTTAGTTTATATCCCATTTCAATTTTCTTTTTTTAAGTTTTTATTCCTTTTTAGAGGTGACAAAACCATCAACAATTGTCTCCCTTCTAGAGATGGCTCTTGATCCACTTGAGCAATTTCTGAAAGCTCGTCTTTTAACTTATGTAAAAGGTTCAGACCCATATTGCTATTGAGAATTTCTCTTCCTCTAAATCGGACGCTTATTTTAGTCTTATCTCCATCAAGAATAAAGCTTTTAATCTTTTTTAATTTAATATTATAGTCACCAACATCTGTTGAGGGCCTAAATTTAATTTCTTTTGTAGTATTTCTTTTGGTTCTAACCTTTGACGATGAAGTATTCTTTTTCTTATCAAAAAGATGTTTTCCATAGTCTAAAAGTTTACAAACAACAGGTTTAGAGTCTAATGATGATACCTGAACCAAGTCTAAAGACGCTTTGCTAGCTGCCTCTAAAGCATCAATGATCGTTACTATGCCCTGTTTTTCACCATTGCTATCAATAAGCATGACTTCGTTTGCCTTAATCATTTGATTAATAGGAGTTTTTTGTTTTTTTGAACTATTTATGATGGATACCTAACGAAAGTAAGTTAAAAGAAAGGACATAAATTAATATTTTGAAGACAAAATGGATTTAAGGAAGGACTATATAATTCATAATTCATGTGGATTTTATACTAAATAACATATTTCGCAAATATTTTATGGCTGTAGAAATCCATGAACCCATTCATCATTTTTATAATCATAAGTTTCTCTTTTATTAAGTCTTGATTCATGCCCCTCCCAAAATTCAAAATAAAAAGGTATGAATGAAAAACCTCCCCAATAATCTGGACATTCTGTTAAGTCATTATTTTCAAGAATCATTTCGTAGTTACTCTTAAGAGCTTCATAGGAATCTATAGAGCTAGATTGTTTAGACATTATTGCTAAAGCATTTTTTTCCTTATCTCTATTAACAAAATAAGCTTGATTATATTCTTTAGAAGTCTGTTCAACATATGCTTTCATTCTTATTTGAGTATCAGTGCTGCTCCAATAAAAGCAGGCTGAAATTTGATTATGCATTTTAAAATCTTGAGACTTAGATGATTCATAGTTTGAAAAAAATATAAATTTTCTTCCAGAAACAAATTTTAGATTCACGTATCTAGAGTTTACTTCATTGTTTTTTGAAGAATATGATGAAATACAAATTGCTTCTATGTTTTTTTGTTTGGCATTTAAAGAGTTTTCATATTTTTCTTTAAAAACTTGATACGGCAATTCTTGACTTAGATTATCGAATTGAATCATTAAATTATCTATTTCTAATAAGTCGTAATAAACTACCTACTCCATACTTTGGAGATGGATCAAAAAAATGAGCTAGTAAAGTCAGACGGTAACTGGAACACCCTAGGGAAACTGGAAAATTAGTATGTAATGTTGTGTTACCCACAAAAAGTAATGGTTGATAATCTTTAAAGTTATCAATTCTTTTTTGATGGTTCGAAGAAAATTTTTCCATTCCTTCTTTAGAAGCAAATCTTTTATAGAAGGCTTTTCCAATAAAGTTAGAAATTTCATTAGTTGGAACTTTTCTGGCATATGGAAAATAAATAAGATCGCCTGCTGTTCCATCTTGAGCCGTTTCAGGAATTTTTATAGGCAGAACCACTGTAAATAGATGTGAATCAAAGTGAGCTCGAAACATCTCTTTTGAGTTTCCAGGTTCAACTTTTCTTGCGATATGATATTGGTTAGATAAATCACCTTTATAACTAAAAAGATCCTTAGCAATATTGTGTAATTTTGGAGTTAAGTATTCATCAATAGACAAATCTTGCAAAAAATTTTTATGGTGAGAGCCTAACTCTTTAAATGTAAGCGATCCCATTTCATCAGAAATACCTGAGGCAACAAAATCAAGATCAAATTCTTTAAGAGATGGAAGTTTTACAAACCCATTTTCTAAAAGCTGTTCTAGTCGTGAGTCTATGTCATGCCAATATTCTTGCGTATTCATTTATTGAAGTTTTTTTCTGTTAGGCGCTTATAATAAACCGCAATCAAGTACTCATCAATATTTAACAAATTTTTTAAAAGTTCTTGAACATTTGTTTGCATAGTTAGATTTAACTAATTTCTAGTATATTTAACATTTCTTGGTTGACTTTTCGTACATCAAATCTTTTTTCTACAATTTTTCTGCTTTGTTCTCCCATACTCTTAATTTCATCTCTATTCTTAATAAACCAAATCATTTTGTTTGCAAGCTCTTTTGAAGATCCAATTGGTACCAAAAATCCATTTATATTCTCATCAACTGTTTCTTTGCATCCTGAGGCATTTGTTGTAAGAATAGGACGTCCCATTGACATCGCTTCAAGAGAACTTCGCGGCAATCCCTCATGATAAGATGGCAAAACATATACGTGACATTTTTTGATATAAGGTCTTACATCATTGGTTGGTCCCTCATAATCAACGTATTCTGACCAGCTATTCACTTCTTCAATTGAGATTGCATCCAGAGATTTATCTTGAGTGCCAACAATTTTAAATTCAACTTCTGGAAATTTTTCTTTTACAATCTTTGCTGCTTCAGCATATTCTCTTAAACCTTTTTCACCAAGTAAACGAGAAACTAATAAAAAACTCAAGTTTGATTCTGGTATATGTGTAAAGTAATATTTATTAATATTCACACCGGAACCATTAACAATATGTGTTTTTGAGGGGCTAACGATACAATTATCAATAAAAATTTTTCTGTTATCTTCATTTTGAAAAATGACAGCTTCTGAATTTTTTAAAGCAATTCTATATAAAAAAGAAACAAATCTTGTTAAAAGTTTTCTTCTAAGTGTTGTTCCTTGAAATGCAAAGCCAAGTCCTGTGATCAAAGCATAAAAAGGTATTTTCTGTATTCTTGCCGAAATTCCTCCCCATATGACTAATTTTATGCCATGAGCTAAAACTAGTTTAGGATTTTCCTTTTTGAATAATTTTAATAAATCAGCTAAGGTTTTGATATCTCCTCTTAAACTTAAGCCATGTCTATTAAGAAATATTGATTTATAAGTTATGCCCAATTCTTTCATATGACTTGATGAATCAGGATCTAATTCTGAAGATGAAGCAATAACTTCATTACCTTTTTTTAGAATATCTTTTATAAGCTCAGATCTAAAATTTAATAAGTCATTAGGAACAGTGCCAAGAATTAATATTTTCATCTTTTGAACCGTAGGGTATTTTTAATTAATATTAACTTTTTTGATCTTTAATTAACAATTATTTGGTAAAAGATAAGGTTCATTTTAAGCACTAGATTTTTTGCCGCCTTTAAAACCCACAGCAACCCAAAATGGTTTTGAATCTGAGAATCTAATGTTTTCAAGACCAGCATTATGCATCATTTGTTTTATTTCATCCCTTGTAAAACGTTGTTCCAGTCTTGTACCAAATCGGTCTAACGCATCTGTTCTCATAGTGTAAAAACTGAGATTTTTATATGAAGTTAATGGGAAATTACTAACATCAATATTTAATTTTTCCATTAAAAATGCCATTCTAGCTAGAGGAAAATAAACAAAAAAAGCAATGATTTGACTTGAGAAATATCTTAATCCATAAGGCATTTTTGATATAACTCTTCTTAATAAATCCGTCGCATGCCAAATAAGTATGAACCAAATTGGACGATTATCAAAACGATAATATAAATAAAGCAACAATGGAGATCCATGTTTTAACTTATCAACGCATTGTTTAATTCCAAGAGCTGTATCTGGGACATGATGAAGAACTCCTAACGAATAACCAAAGTCCATACTATTATCTTCCATTGGAATGTTGTCTACTGTCGCGTTGTAAAATTCACAGTTATCAAAACTTGATAAGTTTTTTTTCGCTATATCTAAAGCATTACTAGGATCAATACAAATTAGTTTTTTTACTTTTGGAGCAACTGATTTCGCCCATCTACCACTACCACAACCTAAATCAAATCCTATAGATTCTGTAGATATGTCACTCCATGGAAACACAGAAAAATATTCTTCAAATAAGAGATGTTGTTCAGCATCAGGCAAGTTAGATTGATCAAATCTTGACCATTCATCACCAAAACCATCAACAGTATTTTTATCTTGATTATTCATTTTAATTTTAAATGGAATACATCTTAATTAAATTTAATTTAGTAAGGCAATTATAACTGCCATATTTATAACTGCCATATTTATTTTAATGAATTAATATACCAACCTATTGCTTCATTTAGCCCTTCAGCAATTCTAAACTGCGGTTCGTACTCCAAAAGTTCTTTTGCTTTATCTATGCTTGCTTGTGAATGTCTGACATCTCCAGGTCTAAAATCTCTGTGAATTGGTTCTCTCTTTTCCAATCCATTCACATTTTTTATTAAGCTATCCTCAATCATTCTATAAAGTTCATTAAGACTAGTTCTATCATTTAAGGCTACATTATAAACTTGATCTGTAGCTTCAGTGTTTTCGGTCATGGCAGCCAATATATTAGTTTGGACTGCATTATCTACAAAACAGAAGTCTCTGCTTGTTTCTCCATCACCATTTATATAAACGCTCTCTTTATTTAAAATAGATGATATCCACTTGGGGATTACCGCTGCATAAGCTCCATTTGGATCTTGTCTTTTACCAAAGATATTAAAATATCTTAAACCAATAGTTTTGAAGTTATAATTTTTTGCAAAAACACTTGCATAGAACTCATTAACAAGTTTCGTAACAGCGTATGGGCTTAAAGGGTTACCAATCATATTCTCCACTTTTGGTAGATCAGCATTGTCACCATATGAAGAGCTTGATGCTGCATATACAAATCTTTTAACTTTCGAATCTTTGCTTGCTACCAACATGTTAATAAATCCATCAATATTTGCTTCATTGGTACTGATAGGATCTTCAATTGATCTAGGTACAGAACCAAGTGCGGCCTGATGAAGAACATAATCAACACCATTACAAGCTTGTTTGCAATCATTAAAGGACTTAATGTCACCTTTTATAAATTTAAAATTATTGCTTACATCCTTTCCTACAATTTCGTTAGCATCAAGAATTGCCTCATCAATATTTTTTTGATAGCCAGTATCGAAGCTATCTAAACCTATAACCTTTTGATTTAACACAAGTAATTTTTCAAGTAAATTTGATCCAATAAAACCAGCAACACCACTAATTAACCATGTGGATTGATTGTTTTTTAAATATTCTTGTAATTCCTCATATTTTGTCATTTAAAGTCTTCCATCAACATGATCAGCACTTAATAAATATTTAATATCATAAATTACGTGATTATCTTTACCAAAGTCTTTTATTTCATTTGGAGAGTAATCTTTAAATCTATCATGAGCAACTGCTATAACTATTGCATCATATTTTCCTTTTGCTGGAGTATTAATAAGCTCAATTTTGTACTCATGCATTGCCTCAAGTTTGTCAACCCAAGGATCATAAACATCTACGCTACAATTAAAGTTATTTAATTCTTTAATTAAATCTACCACTTTTGTATTTCGAATATCTGGACAATTTTCTTTAAAAGCTAATCCCATCATCAATATGTTTGATCCATTTATGCTAATGTCTTTCTTAGTCATCAACTTTGATACTTGTTCTGCAATAAAAAAACTCATGTTATCGTTTATTCTTCTACCAGCTAGGATCATCTCTGGATTGTAACCAACCTCTAATGCCTTATGAGTGAGGTAATATGGATCGACTCCAATACAATGTCCTCCAACAAGACCGGGGCGAAATGGTAGGAAATTCCATTTTGTTCCAGCTGCCTCAAGCACTGATTCTGTATCAATATCTAATTCATTAAAAATTAGAGACAATTCGTTAATTAGAGCTATGTTTACATCTCTTTGAGTGTTTTCAATTACTTTTGCTGCTTCAGCAACTTTTATACTATTTGCCATATAAGTTCCTTCAGTAATAATCTCTTGATAAAGCTTATCAATTTTTTTTGCAATTTCAGGAGTCGATCCTGAAGTAACTTTTCTAATAGTTGTTATTCGATGATCTTTGTCGCCTGGGTTTATTCGTTCAGGAGAATATCCACAGAAAAAATCATGATTAAATAAGAGACCGGATTGTTCTTCTAGAATTGGAACACAAATCTCTTCTGTAGCGCCAGGATATACAGTTGATTCGTAAATAACAATGTCACCAGTTTTTAAAATAGATCCTATCGCCTTGCTTGCCTTTACTAAAGGAGTAAGGTCAGGATTTTTATCGTGATCAATTGGTGTAGGAACAGTGATAATATAAATATTACAATCTCTTAAATCTTCTAGATTACTTGTATAGCTAAGATATACGGCATCATTTAATTCTTTATCAGTTGTCTCGAGAGTTCTATCCAGACCTTCATTCAATTCTTTGATCCTCACATCATTTGTATCAAAACCAATAACCGTTCGTTTACGACCAAACTCAACTGCAAGGGGCAAACCAACATATCCCAAGCCAACTACTGCTATTGGTATATTATTAAGCTGCATAAGTTATCCTCATAAATTAATTAATTCTTCTCAAGCCAAGCTTGAAACATCAAAACATTCCATAGTTGGTGATGCCAATTTCGCTTACCACTTAAATGTTCTAACCATTTACTTCGTACGAATTCTACATTAAAAAAACCTTCTTGATGTAAACGTTTTTCATCTAACAAGGATTCAGCCCAGTCTTTTAATGGTCCTCTAAGCCATTCAGACAACGGAACGCTAAAACCCATTTTTGGTCTTTCAATTAAATCTTTAGGTACGTGTTTATAAAGGACCTCTCGAAGTGCCCATTTAGTCACGCCGTTTCTAATTTTAAATTCCATTGGCAATGATGCACAAAATTTAATGACATCTGGATCTAAAAATGGGACTCTAGTTTCAAGAGAAACTGACATGGCTGCCCTATCAACTTTGGTTAATATGTCAGTTGGCAAATAAGTTATTAAATCGTAGGCCATCATTTGCTCAACAGGATTTAATTCTTCAAAACGTTCAGTGTCATCATTTAATAATGTTTTATGCTCTTTTGCATTTATCAACCAATCTGATGGATTATAGATTTGAGAAACTAATTTAAAATGTAAATCACGGATTGATTTGGCAGAAAGAACATTGCCAACTTTGTGAAGTTTATGACCAATATTAGCAAAACGTTTATTAATCAACCCTCCTAATATGCTGTCCCACTTTTCTTCTGTCATACTAAAAATAGTTTGAGACATTAACTTCTTTATAAAAATTGGTGCTTTAACAACCTTATTAAATATTTTTCCCCCGTAAACATAACGATTATACCCGCCAAAGAGCTCATCACCTGCATCTCCAGAAAGAGCAACAGTAACTTTTTGCTTAGCAAGCTTTGAAACCAAATATGTTGGTATTTGTGAAGAGTCGGCAAAAGGCTCATCATAAATATAAGGTATATTGGGGATGACATCTAACGCATCGTCTTCAGTAACGTATTTTTCAAAATGATTGGTCCCTAGATGTTTTGCTACCATACCAGCATGCTTAGCTTCATCGAACTCTTTTGCATTAAAGCCAATAGAAAATGTGTTTACTTTGTTATTAGAAAAAGATTGCATTAAAGCAACAACTGTACTGGAATCTATTCCTCCAGATAAAAAAGCTCCCAAAGGTACATCAGATTGCATTTGTGAAGAAACTGCATTTGATAATACACTTTCAAGCTTATTTACAGCCTCTGATGGCGAAAAAGAAAACTGATTCATGCTACCTTTCTTATAAACTTTTTCTATTGACCAAAAGTTGTGCTTTTTAACTCTCTTTGAACCTGCTTCAAGACGAATAATTTGGCCAGGCTCTACCTTGTATATATCTTTATATATTGAATATGGTGCAGGTATAGAATTTAGTCTTAAATATAAAGCCAGTGAACTTCGATCTATTGAATTTTTAAATTCAGGAAATTTTTTTATAGCCTTTAGCTCAGATGCAAAGACAAATTGATTATTTACCCATCCATAATAAATTGGTTTCTCACCAACTCTATCACATGCTAAGGACAAATTTTTATTATTCTTATTCCATAAAGCAATTGCAAACATCCCTTTAGCCTTTTTTAATGTTCTATCTAAGCCCCATTCTTCAATGGCAGCCAAAAGTGTTTCTGTGTCAGAGTGTCCCTGCCAATGTCTTTGATTGATTAAATCTAATTCTAATCGAAGAGCCAAATGATTATATATTTCACCATTAAATATCATGACAAAATTCTTTGAAGCTGAATGCATGGGTTGATGACCTGCTGAACTTAAATCAAGAATAGATAACCTAGAGTGTGCAAAACCAATTCCTTCGCTTTCATCAACCCAGTTTCCTGAGTTATCTGGTCCACGATGGTTGATTGCCTCAGCCATTTTATTTAAACAAATAATTGGATTTGGAGTTCTTCCTAAATAACCGGCTATTCCACACATCTATATTTTCCTTGTATAAATCAAATCAAGCTCTAATTTTTAATTTTCTTATTTAAAATTAATTTACCATGTTTTAAATATAGTTCGTAAGCCATTCCTATAATGACAGTCAAAATAAAAGGAAATTTATAACGAACAGCTGTTCCAAAGTTGAAAACAACTAAGCCATAAATACTAAACGCTGCAATAATATATACCAACCATTTAATAGCAATTTTTTTGTCAATCGATGATGCTTTTGAGAACATAAAAGCTAAAACAGCAAATATAAAAATATTTTCTATACTTTGGATTAGCTGCATAAAATTACTTGCCTCCCATGGAAACGGCTTCATTAGGAAATAAGGGGCTGATTGAAGAGCTATAACCATGAATTCACTAAAAGTTTTTATTGGAACATAATCTCTAAGCAATCCTCCATCTTCATAAAATAATGCCCACCTGTAGAAATCTAACAACTTAATGATTTCCATTATAAAAGGAGTCAATCCGCCTATAACAATAATTAAAAACAAATATCTATATTTGTAAAAAATCGATCCTCTTGAATAGTAAAGATGAACTACAAAAAAAATAAGTATCAAGAAAAAGTTTTGGAACTTGATAAAAAATAAGGGCAAAGAAACAATTAATGCAAGCAGTCTTCGATTCTCTAAGAAAAGAACAACTGTGGCTATCATAAATACTAGCACTAATGTGTCTCTGAGAGCCAACGAGCTATATAGAAGAAAACTTGGATAGAATAAAACAAATAAAAGAGGCCAACCACGTAAATTTTTAGATGAATAAAGCCAAATTGTAAAGGCTGTGGCTATCAATCTATTAAAAAAACCTAAGCTTTTGATTGTTTCTACATAAGGTAAAGGAATAATAGCCAACAACCAGTTAGAAACCAACATCTTGGCATTAAAATCAGAATCTATATTAAATAACCCAGCAATGATTCCTTGAGAACGAATGTCTTGGACCATATCATAATATTTAAATTGATCAGGCATATAAGTTGCAGGAAAAAGTACATCATTAAGAAAAAAGGGAGTTAAAGCAAATAGCCCCAAAAAAAATGATAGCCATAATGGTATTAAGCCCATTCTGAAAGACGCAACTATTAAAATTAATATTGCTAGTAGATTTGGAATGTCATAAAAAAGCATTTATTGCAATCTTAAAGTGAAAAGATAAGAAAATATTTTATTTTTAATCATTGCTTATCCATGTCTGTATATATTTTCTAGCCATTTTTTCAATAGTAAAGTTTGTTGCTATTCTATTGTGACAATCATTTTCTCTTTGAATCCAGTTTGCATTATTATATTTTTTTTCGTTTGCAGCTTGAATTGCAGAATCAGCTAGTGCTTTTTGATCTTTTGGAGATACAATCCAACCGGTATTTCCTATGATTAGAGGTGCATCACCAACATCAGTGGTTATACACGGTGTACCGCATGCCATTGCTTCATTGAGAACATTTGGAAAAGCCTCAGAAACGGAAGAAAGCATAAATATATCAATACCATTCATTACTGAAGGAATATCATTTCTCATTCCTAATAAACTTACTTGCTTACTCAAACCACTTTCCTTAATTTTAGAGACTAAATCATAATTATTATTATCAAGATTCTTGCCTACAAGTACAGCTCTATAATCAAAATGTAATTCATCTAATATTTTGAAAGCATCAATAAGTCTTTTCTGATCTTTCAAAGGGTCGTAACTTCCAACATGACCAATTAGAAATGTATCACTATTAATATCTAACTTATTTCTAAAATCAGATCTAGCTGATGGATTAGGAAAAAATTTTTTAATATCATACCCATTTTGTATTACGACACCTTTAGACTTTTTAAAACCAATTGATTCTTGAATTAATCTAGACTTCTCTGCACAGTAAATAATTTTTTTTGGTATAAAGCGGGATAAAAAAGCATTAAATTTTAAAATTAAAATAGTTGAAAATTTCACTTTACCTCGAAGGAGAATTGTGTGGTGTACTCCCCATATAATATTTTTAATTCCTGCAATTCGAGCTGTTATTCCACCAATCAAATCAGCGTGAATCATCCACGTCTGAACTACATCTGGCTTAATTTTCTTTATGAGCTTATAAAGCTTTTGTAAGCCAGATAATTTAATTCTGCCATTTGGAAAATTTAATGAATATGTTGAAATATTAGGCTGATCTTTTAACAATTCATCATCATTTATATCTGACAAAGAAATAATTGTATGCATATTATCAGTATCGTATTTACATAGGTTACATAAAAGAGTTTCAGCACCTCCTTTTTTTAATCCTGTAATAATATGTAAAACCTGCATCTAGTATCCTTAGTATATTATTTCTAAACCTAAATTAATAAGATATATACCGTATATCTATCTTAATTACTTTGGTATTAAAACCTTTTTAAAATTTTGTTTAAAAAAAATAATATGAATTCTTTTAAGTTTTGTGGGCCAATTATATCAAATGCTTCGTTAATAAATGTTATGGCTTCTTTCCATGAACTTTTATTTATCAAAAGTTTTTTTGATAACGAAAGTCTATTCTCTTTCCTTCTTTTATAAATTTCTTTTAAGGGCATTAATTTATTATTTTGAGCAATGTTTAAAAAATCTTCAACTCCATTATAGGCAACACGATGATCAATTTTGCTCCATGAGTCATCTCGAATATGGTGAATAAATCCTGCTTCATTTACTCCTCGAAACTTCCACTTTTTTGCAATACGCATTATTAATTCAAAATCTTCATTGAACTTTAAATCTTCATTATATCCGTTGGCCTCAAGAAGAATATGTTTTCTGAACAGATGGTTGGTTATTTGTCCAGGAACTCCATTTTTTCGGCCTACTAGAGACGCATCTAAACTTCCTTCGCTCTCAATTATTTCTATTTTGTTATTTTTTTTATTATTAATTCTCTCAATCCTGCCACAATAAACTGAAGCATAATTATCTCCCAATGACTCCAATATTTTTTGACGCCATTCAATAGAATTTGTTAACAATTCATCATCAGAATCTAAAAATAGTATAAATTCACCACTTGCTAATCCTATTCCTGCATTTCTTGCACTTGAAGGTCCTCCATTTTCTTTCTTTCGATAAATTATAGGTATGTCTGTATTTTCAACAAAAGAATTAGCCACTAATTTTGAGGTATTATTATCAGACCCATCATCAATAATAATAATCTCTTTTGGTTTAAGGGTTTGGTTAATGACAGAAGGAATTGATCGCCTAAGATAATCGGCGTCGTTATATGTTGTAATAATTACAGTTGTTTTACTATTTTTGATAGGTCTTTCTCCCGTGATTAGAGTTCCGTATATTAGTTTTTTCTAACAGGAAGTTTTCAAATACTATTTCATCAAAATTACTATATAGGTCCTTTGACCATATATATACATCATTGCAACAATTATTATATGCACTCTCTTTGGATAATTTCTTTAAAATATTTTCTAAATCTTTATATTCATTTACTACATAATCTCTCAAGGGATAACTGTACTGATTAAGAAAAATTTCATTAGGAGACATTTCTTTGAACATTCCAATAAAAATTGTAGGTAATCCAATTTCAGAAGCTTCAAACGCAGAGGTCGAATTAAATGTCATATGCAAATGAACGCTATCTAATAATTCTGCTATTGGAGTTATGTTATCAAAATCAACAAAGCCATATTTACAATTTATTGTTGGACAATGCTTTGAACTGTATCTGGGATGATGTCTTAAAATAATTTTATAGTCATTTGAGCTTAGAAATTCAGCATTCTTAGCTATTAACTCTTCAACTATTTTTATATAGTTTTCATTTACGTCTTTATAAGCTTCATCTGGAGTAATTTGCAGAGTAAATAATATATTTTTATTAGTTTTAGATAAGTTTTTTTGAGGGTTGTTAGATTTGTTTAGACCTACTTTTATTACATTCTTATCATTGTAAAAATTTGATTTATCATTGTTAATTAATATATTTTTAAAAGTGTCTCCATAAACCATAGTTACTATGTTATTGGATAGTTTAATCATTGGAGGCTGACCATCTTTGACGTATCTATCATGACCATCAAATATAATTCCATGTTGATAATCTACTACACACGCATCAGGGTTAATGCTTCTCCATAATGTGACATTGTTAAACAAAAGAGTAATGTAGACATCTGATCTGAATTTGTTGAAAAATAATCTTTTTATAATTTTTGAGATTTTATATTCTCTTTTGTAAAGTTCGCTTTCTAATTCAGGTTTTATAAAAAAAAGATTGAAAAATTTTCTTAGAATAATTTGTATAAGTGATATGAAGTCAAAAGGTAATGCTTCGCTTGATCTATTAAAATTATCATATAGGCCTTTAAGATCTGTGTCCTCAAATACAATGTATTTTAATTTATGTTTTTTGCATGAATTGATCATTGGTTTTAACAATAAGTTCTCACCCTTATCTCCTCTATTAAAATATGCAGAACTTACAAATGTCACGTCATAATCTTTTCTTACAAAAATTAGCTTTAAAAAATAAAGCATAGATGAAAACATATTTTTCCAATCTTTAATAATCATTAATTAATCCAAGTTTTCTGAAACATATTTTCTTTAATAACTCACAAAAGCTTTGTGATATTAAGATGTAATTATTAAGTGGAGCATATTTTAGTAAGAATTAAGTTTCTGCGTATTGCCAATTGTTGTTTTTGCAAGTATTTTGGCAACCTTTTCTGCTGAATTTCCTGATCCATATAAATGATCAGATTTTATGACACCTTTGCTTTTAATCTGTTTGGTAATTGATTTTAAAATAGATTCTTCAGAATAATCACAATCTATAAGGTTTTTTCCTCTTAATCTTGCATTTTGTCTAGTACCAATATTTACAGCTCTAACTCCCATAAATTCACCCTCCCTTACAGCGCTACTAGAGTTCCCAATAAGACATTTACACGAATACATTAGTTGAAGGTAAACCTCAACAGGAAGATTTCTAAACAAATATAACCAATCTGGAGAATATTTTTCCCTGTATATTCTTATTTCTTTTGAAATAAAGTCATTACCGGCATCTGCATTTGGCCACAACATAATTACCTTCATTTTTGATTTTTTTAATGCCGATAATAAGTTTTTAGTTAACTTTCTTAAATTATTATATTCAGTTGTAACTGGATGAAATGATACTAATAAAAAATCATCTTCTGTCATGTCAAATTCATCACCAACACCACCAAATTTTTTAAAAATAGTTTTTGAGGAAAGTATGTTGCCTTTTTTAAATTTTTTGACAGTTTCATTAATATAATCAATTCTTGGACAACCAACATTAAAAATCGTTTCTGAAAGTTCACCCATTTTTTTAAGTCTTTCCATAGCATCAGCATTTGCAACAAAATGAAGGTTTGCCATTTTTGAAATTGCATGTCTTATTGATTCATCAATTGTCCCTGATCTCTCTCCTCCCATAGAATGAGCTAAAGGTATATTCATTAACATTGCTGTTGACGCTATTGGCAATACATCAAACCTATCGCCAATTACAAAAATGTAATCTGGTTTATATTTCTCAATGATTGAGGGGAAGTTATTCATAGCTATTCCACAGGATTGAGCCATATTTTCTAATTTTCCCCCTTCAACAAGAAAGCTGATTTTATGATTAACTTTAAAACCATCTGATTTAATTAGATCCTCAAGATTGCCATATTTGTCAACCAGTCCCGCTGCACCAAGAACAACAACTGGTTCTAGCAACTTATGTTTTTTAAATGCGTAAAGCAAAGATCTAGCGCTGCTATAATTAGCTCTGCTACCAATATAAAGTAATACTTTTTTATTCATATATCTTATCCCTAAGTGTTTTAGCAACATGTTTAAATACTACTTTATGTGCATCCAATGTTGCACCACCAGCATGAGGAGTAATTAAAATCTTATCAGAATTATTTTGATCTAATGCATATTCAATTAATGGGTCATTTGGTAGTTTCCCAGAATGAAATTCATTTTTTAATACATCCAGCGCAGCAAAACCTACTTTTCCTGATTCTAATGAGCTTAAAAGGTCTTCAGAATTAATAACATCTCCTCTGGATGTATTAATAATAATTACTCCATCTTTCATAAGCTTTATTGAACGCCTATTAATCATTTCAAAAGATGTCTCATTTAACTTTGGATGAAGTGTAATTACATCTGATGATTTAATAAGTCCATCAAAATCTATTACATGATTTTCAAAGCCTAAAACTGAATTCTCATCGATATCATATATTAATATATTCATGTCAAAGGATTTGGCATATTCATAAACCATTTTACCAAGCCTACCAAAACCAATAATACCTATTGTTTTATTTTTAAGTTGATTGCCTCTTATATCATTATTTTTCCAACTATTCTCTGAAATAACTCTTCTGTTTAAAGGAATGATCTTTCTATTAGCAGATAAAATTAATAGCCAGGCTAGCTCTGCAGTGCTAGATATTTCTGAAATAAAATCAGCATTGTCACTTAGGCAGTAAAAATTTATATCATTCTCTTTGACTGATTGGAGATCGATATGATTAGTGCCTGTTGAAGGTGTAAACAAATACTTAAGATTATTAGCTTGCCCTATTAATTTTGATGAAAGATCCAGATAAAGATGGGGCACTAAAATTGTATATTTTGAAATATTTTTAATGAAATAGTCTTCATTATATTCACAAAAATCGCATTCAAAGTATTTTTGAAATATCTCTATTTCAGGATACTCATTTATATCAAATCCTATCAACGCTTTATGCATCATACTTTAATTTTAGTTTATCAAAAACATCTAATTCTTTTTTATATTTGTTTGAGTTAATTAAGGCCTCTGCTTTAAAAAAATCAACCTCTTCATCAATATTAACAGAGTAAAATTCTGAAATTTCTAGAGGTTTGACATACTTACCTCTTATTAAATTTTGTTTCATAATTTGTTCTGTCTTGGTTAAATAAATACTTCCGCTTCTAATAAAGGCATCTGGAGTGAAGTCTTGTCGTCTTGATGGCTCTGGCTCTTTATATTCATCACAGAAATCATCAAGAAAACCATCTTTATTTATTAGCTTTATTCTTCTTGGATGATGGTCACTCAATTTAAATACTGATGCTACGCATGTAGTTAAAGGGTTAGACTCGAGAACTTGAATTGATTTTTTTATGTCTTGAACACATCTAAAAGGTGAAGTTGGTTGAAGAATCATTACATTATCAAAAAAAATATTTTTTTTTGCATAATCATTTAATGCATGAATTATTGCATCAATAGTTGGAGATTCGTCTAGAGCTAGCTCCTTAGGACGAATATATTGGTTGGTATATCCAGTTTGTTTAATTTTTTCAAGATAGTGTTTTGAATCAGTTGAAACAAGTACATCAGAAAATATTCCTTGTTTAAAGCATAACTGGGCAATGTGAACCGAGTAAGCAAGCAATGGAATTCCATTTAAGTTACGTATATTCTTATCTATCACTCCCTTAGAACCAGATCTTGCAGGTATGAAAGCTAATGTTTTCACTAAAAATGCTTCCAATCTAATGGTTGGCCCTCTTTTAGCTTTCTATTAACTTTTTTATTGAGAATTTTCCTATAATCAGAAGAATGAATCTTAGATAGAGGTTTGAGAAAAGAAATATTATCAAGAGTTATTTTCTCACCAGCATTGATATCTCTCTTTGCATAAATGCTTTTTTCAAAAGTCTTTTTCATTACTTTAAATTTTTTTATATCCTTTTTTACATCTTTTACTTTAATTGCATTCCATACATAATCTAGAGAATTACATAGTTTTAAAAATTCATCAGGGTTTAGAGAAAATGATGCATCTGGACCATATAAATCTTTAGATAGCGTGAAATGCTTCTCAATTACACAAGCTCCTAGAGCTGCAGCAGCTATTGATGTGGCATCTGTAATGGTATGATCACTTAAACCAACATTTACTTTAAATTTTTTCTTAAAAACTTCAATAAAATTGAGGCCTGACTTTTCAGGTGGGCATGGATATATTGAACTGCATTGAAGTAAATAAAACTCTTTATGGTTCTTGAGCTTATTTAAAGACTTTGAAATTTCATCAATTGACGACATTCCACTTGACATAATTATTTTTAAATTCTTTTTTTTGGCCAGAAAGTCTATTAATGGCATATTTGTAACCTCGCCTGATGCGATCTTGATATAATCGAATCCTATATCTATGCACATTTCTGCTGCTTCTATACTGAAGGGTGAAATACATGAATATACTCCCAATTCATTGCATAAAATATGTAATTTTTGAAATTGCTTATAAGAAAACTGGGTTCTCTCAAAATACTCAAACCTATTTTCATCTCTAAAATAGTATGGTGATGGTGCATTTCTAGTTGTTTCAAATTCAGGAATGTGACATTGATATTTCACAACATTTGCTCCTGACTTCACAGCAGCCTTTGTTAATTGTTTTGCTAAACCAAAGCTGCCATCATGGGTCATACCAATTTCAGCAATTTTAAGAAATTTTTTATACATATTATTTATAAGTTAAGTTAAATATGAACCTGACAAAATGGTGATATATAAAACTTATCTAAGGCTCCCCTAATTAATTACCTTTATTTTTTAATAGCATTGTATATTAGTTTAAATTTGTTTTTAAATTTTATGGTTAATCTTTATTAAAGAGTTACGAATGCATTGACATATTTTTAAATTGTTCATTTTTATCTATTAGTTCATCGTAAGTTCCATGATCAACTACTTTTCCATTATCAATAAAAAATATTTTATGGCATTTCTGAACAGTTTTTAGACGATGAGCAATTAAAATAATAGTTTTTTGACCACTAAAATTATGTATAGCCTCCATAATCATTTTTTCTGTAATGCCATCAAGTGAGCTAGTTGCCTCATCAAACACAAGCACATCAGCCCTGTGATACAGAGCTCTTGCAATGCCAATACGTTGACGCTGACCACCTGACAGTTGAATACCTCGTTCTCCAACTTTAGTATATATTCCTTGTTTTAAGCTTTTTGTTAATTCGGTAAGGTGAGCGAGGTTAAGCGCATATTCAACTTGTTTAAAATCAATTTCATTATTTGGAATACCAAACGCAATATTTTCAGCAATAGATCCTTCTGATAAGAAAATGCTTTGTGCAACAAAGCCAATAGTGTTCTGCCATGACCTACAGTTTTTACTATCGATTATTTTATTATCTATTTTTAATTTACCTTGATCTGGCTCAATCAAGCCCAAAAGAATATCAATGAGTGTGGATTTTCCTGAACCAGAGGGTCCAACAATTCCAATCACGCTATTGATTGGTATTGAAATACTAAGTCCATCAAGAGCGGGTTCTTGTTTATTTGGGTATGTAAATCTAACTTTTTCAAGTGATATCTGCTTTTTAGGGCGAAGATAACTTTCTTCAACTTTTTTTGACATTTCTCCTCTTAGTGATGAGTCATATAAGTCTTTTTGAATAGATTCAAAAGCTGGAATGTTAGCTCTAATTATTGCAACACTTGAGTAGATTTGTTGAAAAGCAGGTAATAATTTTATGGTTCCGATCGCATATACAGAAATTATAGGCAATATCATTCCTAGATTACCATTATGACTAACTATTAAATATAAGATCAATGATATCATTGAACCAAATGCAAGAAGCTCAACAAAATATCGTGGTGCTTGAGCAAGAGCTGCATTTATTCCTTGACTATACGCAAGAGTTTTACCAGTTCTATTAAAACGGTTAATAAAATCATTGTCTCTCCCCATTAATAAAACATCCTTTATCCCGCCAAATCCCTCGTTCATAAGACGAAAACGTTCCTCGTTAACTTCTGATATGGCAATGCCATTCTTATTTAGCCTGTTTCTAACACCTTTAAAAAGGAAAAAGTACGAAATTGCAAAAATAGAAAGTCCAATTGCCGCAACTTTAGGATCATAAAAAAAGATAGTAATACTCATAAGCAATGACAGAATTATCTTTGAATTCAATTGCATCAGAGGCACTAATATCGCACCTGTTACTCTCATGGTCTCAGTAGCAATTTTTTTTGTAAGCTGAGCACTGCTTCCGGATGCATGAAATAACCAGTCTTGCCTTAAATAATGTGCATAAAGTCTGTCAGCTATTTCAGTACCAATTTTATTTGCAAACATAGATAATCCCCAAATAGTAAATACTGAAATTACCATTGAGATAAAAAGCATAATTAGTACACAAATACCAAGGATAAATACAAATTGTGATTCTGAATTAATGCCACTCATTTGGTAAAATTTTGCAATGAATGTATCTTGTTGCAATTGGGACATATCTCCAACAAGAGCCATAAAAGGTATAATCGATGCAACTCCAAGAATCTCTACTATAGTCATTAATATAACTAAAAGTTGCAATATATAAAAACGCTTTCGTTGATATGGAGAAAGCAAGTTGAAAAGGTTACTTATTAATTTAAACATATTTTTGGGTTTTCTATGAAAATGTTATAAATAAAATCAAAATGCCTTATTTAGCAAGTTTATAATAATTATTAATCTTTCTTAGTGCTAAAAAATTCTCTTATGATCACATAAAGGATTCCTAGCATTCCTCCAAAAATTGCACCTAAAATAAATATTGAGGCACGATTTGGTTCTATTTTTTCTTCCATCACCATTGGGGGATCAAGATAAGAGAAAATATAAAAATCATTGGCTTCTATTAAAGCTAATTGCTGCATTCTATTTTTGAGTAGTTGAGCGATGACTAGTTTTATTTCGTTATAACTCGTTTGAGCCATCTGTGCATTAAGGAAATCCATTGCAGCTTGTGCCTCTCTTTTGTCTTTAATTCTAAAAAATTCGTTGATTTGATTTACGATTAGATCTGTCCATTCTTGTGATATAAAGGGTGACTGATGTTTAATTGAAACAGTTACAAAACCAGTATCATAATTTTGAGATAATTGAAAAATATCTTTAAATTCTTTATAACTTTCTTGAGCGCTAGGTGTTTGTATAAAGCTTTGAGACTCATTGTCAAAGTTGTCAGTATCATAAAATATTGTATTGGTCTCAGCGTCCCATGATTTAACTGCCATCAAATCAGGAAGAAAGATATTTGGTAATATATTGTCTTTAAAAAAACTAATTGTTTCTGCTTTTTTTATAGCTTTTATTGAATTGCTGTTGGCGGCATTTGATATATTTATGCCTGCTAAATTTGCTAAACCAGCTACATTACCCATAGATTGATTTGAACCCATATCTTCATTTACAGGACTTAAGAGTGCTTTGGATTCATATATATTAGGTAAACTAAAACTATAAATAACTGCTACTATCGAGAAAACGGCAGTTGTTGCAATTATAATCCTTTTGCTTTCCCATATAAGTTTTAAAAGGCCAACAAGATCAATTTCTTCTTTGGTATTATTTTTATCCATGACATCAGAATAATTATTATTTTTCATAATGAGAATTATACATTTTTTATATGCAAACTGTTTTTCAGTATCAAAAAACTTAAGTATTTAATTTTAAAGTGATACCCAATGGTTTATTTTTCAATAACACATTTATGATCTATGTATCTTGAAAGCTAATAAACTTTTTACTGTTTAATACCAAATACTATGAATAAGACTGAGTAATAAATAAGTGGTCGAGATACAGAATCAGATATAATATTAGTACTAAAGTATAATAAAAACATCAAAGTAAATTAATAAATACTAATCTACACATAGTTTGATGACTAAAAAATAATTAGAGATATTTTGCAACAATTCTATAAAAATAAAAAAATACTTATCACAGGGTCATCTGGTTTTGTTGGGTCTTGGCTTGCTACTACTTTACAACAAATGGGTGCAAATATTTACGGCATAAGTCTTGAACCTAATACTTCACCAAGTATTTTTAAATTATTGAATCTTGAAGAAAAAATAAAACAAAAATACATAGATATTTGTGATTATAAGAAATTATCTTTAGCCATAAATGAAATATCACCAGATATTGTGTTTCATTTGGCAGCTCAACCCCTTGTAAGAGAAAGTTATATAAAAACTATAGATACGTTTCAAACAAATGTCATTGGTACTTTAAATGTTCTTGAATCTTGCAAAACTTTAGAAGCAAATATAAACCTTATATGCATAACAACTGATAAATGTTATGAAAATAATGAATACGGAAACAGGTTTATTGAGTCAGATCCTATGGGAGGTAAAGATCCATATAGCGCATCAAAAGCATGTACAGAAATATTAACAAAATCACATGCTCTATCATTTAATGATTTGAAACTGTGCACTGCTAGAGCAGGAAATATATTAGGTGGTGGTGATTGGGCAAAAAATAGAATAATTACTGATATTGTTGAATCTATTCAAAAGAAAAAAGATATAGTTGTTAGAAATCCCATGGCTATTAGGCCTTGGCAGCATGTAATTGATGTAGTGAATGGATATTTGAAATTAGGAATATATAATCAAGAAAAAGAAGAGGTATTCGATTCATTTAATTTTGGTCCAACTGAAGAAAATGAAATTACTGTTGAAATGCTAACCCAAAAATTTATGTCTAATTGGAATTCCTGCAATTCTAAAGTAATTCTAGATGATAAGGAAAATTTACCTGAATCAAAAATATTGAGATTAGACTCGACTAAAGCAAAGAAAATTTTAAATTGGGAGCCTTTAATGGATATTGAAAATACTATTAAAGAAACAGCTCTTTGGTACGAAAAATTCTACTCAGAGAAAGATATTTATGATTTTACTATCAAGCAGATCAATAAATATCTAAATTAATTCTTTTGATGGATATTTATAAATATTCTAAGTGTATTGCTCAATAAACATATCAATACTTTGGTATAGATGATTAATCATTTCATCATCAAGACCATGATGACAAGCTAATAAAATGCCTTGTTTCATAACCCTATCAGCATTTACAAAATCATCGGCCTCACCAACATACTCTACATTTTTCATCATTGGTTGACGGAGAACATTTCCAGTAAATACTACTCTCGTTTGAATATTTCTTTTTTCAAGAAAAATCTGCATTTCTGTTCTATTAAATGGAGCTGTCTCTTTGACAATCATGGGGAATGCAAGCCAACATGTATATGCTTTTGGATTTTGCTTTGGAAGCGAAAAAAATTGAGAGTATTTAGATAAGAATTGCAGATGAGAATCAAAGTGTTTATTTCTAAGTTCCATATTCTTTTCAAGTTTATTGAATTGGGCTAATGCAAAAGCTGCACTTATTTCAGATGGCTCGAGCTGATATCCAAGTTCTTCAAAAACAAATTTTGCATCATATTGAATGCCTTCTAACTTTACGTTAAATCTATTTTCAATTGCTTCGCTTTCTACAAACAAAGATGAACTTCGTCCCCATGATCTTAAAAGGCTGCATTTATCTGCTATTGATTTATCTGAGGTAACAATCATTCCTCCATTCCCTGCACCATTAATAATATGCGACCCATAAAAACTTGTTATTGCAATATCAGCAAAGCTTCCAGTTGAGACCCCTTCATATGTTGCTCCAATAGTATCTGCTGAATCTACAAGTATCTTTAAATTATTTTTATCGGCGAGTTTTCTAATTGTTGGCCACTCGCATATATTTCCCATTAAATCAGGGGCTACTATTGCTGATGTATTTTCATTAATTTTCTCTTCGATTTTTGTTTCATCGATGCAATAGGTATCCTCTTTAACATCAACAAATACAGGAACTAATCCACTATTTACAATACAAGCCACAGTTGTTCCAAAAGTTAATGCAGGTGTAATAACTTGAGAGCCTTTGGGAAGATTAAGTGCCTCAATAGACAAATAAAGTGCTGAAGAGCCTGAATTTACCATTATTCCATAGTCATGTTCATACTTTTCTGCAACCTTAGCTTCGAATTCTCGAACATTTTTAGACATTTGAGTGGTAGTTCTCAAGACCTCAACAACTGCATTTATCTCTTCTTCGCCATGAACAGTTGAGCCATATGGAACTCTAATAAAATCATTCATTTTTACCTCGATTAAATATTTTTAATTTGTCATTTTTTCTAGCATTCATATATAAAAAAATATATAAAATAATTTTTATCTTGATTGCTATTAATAACCTTAATTATACATTCTTATTATTTGACATGTTATCAATCATATACAAATAAAAAGTTTATGATATTTTTTTTGGATAATATTCAGGCCAACATATATGTTTATTCTCTTGGATGTGTATTAACGAACTCAAAAGCGAGAATAGTTTAAGTTAAATTTTAATTAAGATATCATATTTGATATGAAAAAATTTGCCTTAGTAATTTTTAGCTTTATTTCATTTAATTTTTTTTTCACTTTCTCAATTTCTGCTGATACTCAATTTGAAAAGATATGGGAATTTGAACTTAATTATTCTGATCCATTAAATACAGTTCAGTCTCAGCCTAAAGAATATCTTGGTAAATTATTCTTTGTTGATGGCTTGGGGAATTTATATGCATTAGAGAAAGATAATGGAAAACTGCTTTTCAAAAAATTTCTTGGAAACAATGCTGGGCGGAGAGGCTTCACTATTGACGAAATTAATGGCGAAATAATTATTACAGCTAATCAAAAATTATTTGTGCTAGATACTCAAACTGGAGAAATTCTAAATTCTATAGATACAATCCCATCAGTGGTTTCACCTATTGTAACTGATGACTGCTTCATAATTATAGGAAGTCGTGGAGACACCCAATGCCATGAAAAGAACTTAGAAAAAATAAAGTGGCAAACTAGACTTGGGAAGACAGCTAGGGTTTGGAGTAATCCAATTTTTTCTAAGAAATATAACCTTGTTTATTTTGTTACAAGCAATCCGGGTAGTATTGTTTTTAATGACAAGCTTGTTGACAATTATTCAGCCAGTTTAATAGCACTTAATGCATCATCTGGATCAATTCATTTTGCGCAAAGGATGATTCATAATGATCTGTGGGACTATGATGGAGTTGGGCAACCTATAATCATTCAAAATTTCTATAATGATAATGATTCTAAAGTAGATTTATTAGTTGGTTTAAACAAAACAGGCACTATTTTTGCAGTTAATGCAAAAGATGGCAGCGAGGTAAAAGATAACCAATTTCAAAAAATTGCTTTCCCAGTCATTTTTGGTGGAGAAGCTCTTGAAGAAAATGCTCAAATTATTCCAAGCTGGCCTGATAGATTATCTGATATAAAAATTTCAAAAGATGACTTGAGAATTGAGGCTTTAGACCCTCTTAAATTAAGGCATGCAAAATTTCAAGAGTTTTTAAGACCATCAATTGATTATGATGTAGTCATAAAGGGTTTGCATGGTGGGCCTGAATGGCATGGTGGAATTTACTTTGATGATATAGAAAATAACCAAAAACTTATTGCTGCACCAACTAACAATATTCCATGGATACTCAGGGTTCAATATGTTCAAGAGTACCCATTCCTCCTAAAAGTAATTTTTAAAATTGTTAACTTTCTTAAACGAATACAAACTTTTTTCTTTTCAAATAATAACTCTGAACAAATTGATTCCATTAAAACTGATACCAGATGGATAAGTGATATTTGGTCTAATTCAAATTTAAATTCTAGAATTATTAATGGTTATTATAAGAATCTTGACTTTAAATCTCATAACAAAACTTATAGGCAGCATTGTGCATCATGTCACGGCTATGATCGAAGAGGTAAGTATCAGTCTGAAATAATAGGCGATGGTTACGTTCCATCTCTTGTTGGTTATACCCTAACTGAAAAATATAAATTTAGTAAAGTTTATAATAATTTTAAATTATTGCACGGAGGCAATTCACCAGTTTCAGAACATGAATTAAACGATATTTTTCAATATTTTGATAAGCATGATAAGAACTTACTCAAAAATAAAAAACTTAACAAAGAGGGTTTCTGGCAAGTTTTACTTGGAACAGATTCACTGCCATTAAGTAAAGAGCCATGGGGAACTTTGAGTATAGTAGACTTAATGAGTGGTAAATTCAAAGGCTCAGTCAAAGTTGGAGAATCTGTGGATTCGAATAACAAGGCTTATGAAAGCTCAATAATATTTGGGGGTCTCGGGAGCCCAACTCCGCAAGGCAATACCATGCTCACTGGCACCGTTAATCCATCTGCTTATTATCTCTCATTGTCAGATACAAGAGTTATAAATACTCTAAAACTCAAAAGGCCTGGCTCAGTAAACCCTTTTCTAACAAATATAAACAATTGCGAAGCATGGGTATTTATTGAAACTGGGGGCCGGTTTTCTTTCTATGATAGATCTATGAATGGTTTTACAATCGAGGCGTTTATAAATCGAGATAATTGCCTTCTTGAAGGGAATTGAAGAAACTGTTAATTTTTGAGGTAATGATATACATGTCAAAAGAGATTTTTATAACAGGGGCTACAGGATTTCTAGGAAGTAGTCTTGTAAAAAAATTTCTATCCGAGGGATATAATATTCATGCTCTTATTAGGAGGAATTCTAATAGATCAAGATTAATTAATCTCCCAAATATAAATTATATTGAGAGCCGAGAAGACAATATTATGAATTTTTTTAAAGAAAATAAAATAGATATTTTAATTCATACTGCATGCAATTATGGTCGAGGTAATGAGAATCATAAAGAAATATTAAACACGAATATAAATTTAGGAGTAGAGTTGATTAATTTATGTAATAAATTTAATGTGCCTTTATTTATTAATACTCATTCAACTTTACCTAGAAATTTGAATATTTATTCTTCAAGCAAGCATAAATTTAATGATATTTTAAAAAAGAGAAAAGGCCCAACAAAAATTTTAAATTTCGTTTTTGACCATATGTATGGTCCAAATGATGATGAAAATAAGTTTGTGTTATTTCTAATAAAAAAAATCTTAAAAGATGAAAGTATTCAATTAACTAAATGTGAGCAAAAAAGAGATTTTATTTACATAGATGACTTGGTTGAAGCATATTTTATAGCAGTTAAGAATTTTGATAACAGCTTACCTCAGATCTTTTATGAGCACGAAGTGTCATCAGGAGAAGTTATTATTTTAAAAGATTTCGTTAAAGAATTATTTTATCAACTTTCAAAAAATAATAATTTAAAAAATAATATTAATTTTGGAGCTATTGATTATAGGAAAGGCGAACAAATGAATATATCTTTAGATAGTAAAAGCCTGCATTCAATAGGCTGGGAAGCTAAAACCAATCTTTCTTGTGGCATAAAAAAAGTAATTAATTTCCAAATTTCATCAAATTAACAATAATATTTTATTTCTTATTTTTATTGTAAATTAAATGAAGAACGTGAATCTTTCTAAAAATTCTATTTAGAGTTGATACGATAATCATTATTAGATCTGAAATATATCTCGGGTAACGCAAAAGCATTTCAAAGAAACGTGCAGTTAGTGATCCTGAATACTCTTTATTTTCTTTTGAATCATAATACCCAGCTAATGCCTCATCTTTTAAAATCATATTTTGGTTAAAAACAACTTTATTTTCTGAATCCATGATGCTTTTATAGAAGAATTCTACATAATTCAATTTACCAATAAATAAAGAGATATATCCTATGCTATCTTTTAATTTATGAAGAAGGTTTTCGCGATAAAAAAATTGTCTTACTCTTGGTTTAGGACCATATATAGATGGATTTAAATCTAAATTTTTAATGTCATTAGTCTCTGAATCTGGAAGCTTATGAGAATGGCCGTCACCTCCATATTTTATTGCAGGACCCATTTCAACAAACCTATCATGATAAAACTTGAGCTTGCTCTGTGGAAGCAAATAAAGAGATACATCAGAAAAATGATAAACATTACCAATACTTGAGTTAAAAAAACTTTTAAGATCTATATCCCTAAGAGAGTCTCCACGAAAAATGTAGCCTGACACGTATGTAGGTATAGGATTAAGAGCAACACAGTCATGAATATCAATTTCTGAAAATCTCTGATTAGGTCTCCAGTAAAATCCAGACTTCTCTTTATAAGATATAGAACATATAACTACTGCAATACTTGAACTTAAATTTTCTAAAAAACTTAGTATCTTTTTATATTCATTAACATCAATTCTATCCTCGTCAGACAATATCATGCAAAATTTAGCATTTGTCTCTGCAAGTAATTTGTGAAGGTTTTCTTGAAATCCTCTATTAGACTCAAAAGAATCATAATTAACTCGTGGATCTAAGTTGCGATATTTTTCAAGACCTGGCTCAAAACCATTAGAATTACATCGAACTGTCAAACGCTCATCATTGCAGGCTAACACATTCTCAATTGCTTCTTGAGCGCTATGAGATCTGTTAAAGGTAGGTATTAGAATTTCTAGGACTGGTTTCTTATCTACCATGTTTTCCAAGGAGCATCATTAGCCCAAAGATTTTCAAGATAATTTTTATCTCTTAAAGTATCCATGGGTTGCCAGAAACCCTCATGCTTAAAAGCCATAAGATTATTAGATTTTGCAAGACTCTCTAATGGTCCCCTTTCCCATGTATCATCATCACTTTCAATAAACTCTAATACTTCTGGAGAAAGTACAAAAAATCCACCGTTAATCATTCCACCATCTCCTTTTGGTTTTTCAAGAAAAGATGAGATAACACCACTTTTATCTATATCAAGTGCGCCGAACCTTCCAGGAGAATATACCGCGGTCAAGGTAGCTAATTTTTTATTTTCTTCATGAAATGAAATTAGGTTTGAAACATCAACATTTGATACTCCGTCGCCATAAGTCATACAAAATGATTTCTCATCTTTAACGTATTCTTTTATTCTTTTTAATCTGCCGCCAGTCATTGTTGATTCTCCTGTATCAACTACTGTAACCTTCCATGGATCGGCATATTTCTTATGGACCCTCATCTCATTATTTTTCATGTCAAAAGTAACATCTGACATGTGTAGAAAATAATTTGCAAAGTATTCTTTTACTAAATATCCTTTATATCCACAACAAATTATAAAATCATTTATTCCATGAGATGAATAGATTTTCATGATGTGCCATAAAATTGGTTTACCGCCAATTTCAATCATTGGTTTTGGTTTTAAGTTGCTTTCTTCAGATATTCTTGTTCCAAGACCACCTGCTAAGATTACTACTTTCATATTTTTAAGAATACCTTTTATGTAGTTTTAAAATTGTAAACTCAGTCATTATAGATTAATTATATGAGTCTTACTTATTTTTTGATAATTCACAAATGTGGTACCCGAGGCCGGACTTGAACCGGCACGATATTTCTATCGAGGGATTTTAAGTCCCTTGTGTCTACCAATTCCACCACTCGGGCATATTTTAGGTCACTCCTCTTTATTAGTCCTATATCTGATATTCTGTTCTTTTTCTCTTTCTGATAGATCATTATACTCTGCTCTAATATTATTATTAATAGCATTGGCTTTTTTAAGTAGGCTTAATTCAGACCCTAATTCTTTTGAATATTCAATAAGTGCGCTTACATCTTTTGGAAAACATGGTCCTCCAAAACCATACTTTCCATCTGGACCAGGAACATTCATGTGCGAATCGCCTATTCTTTTATCTTTTGACAAAGCATTAATAAAACTTAACCAATTATTATTTGAATTTAAATTATCAAAAACTGACTTGATTTCGTTAAAGAATATTACTTTCAAAGCAAGAAATGAGTTAATTGTATATTTAATTAACGACGCTGAAATATCATCGGTAAAAATGTGCTCATTGCAAGTACATTTGGTGTGATTCTTATAGAAGTTAGATATTTTTTTACAATTGTCATCTTTACCACCGAAAACAATTACTTCTGAATTAATGAAATCTTGATCAGCATATTTTTCTCTTAAGAATTCAGGATTTATGACTAAGTTTTTACAAGTTTTAGAAATATCTTCTACATATTTTGGCAAAATTGTGCTTTTTAAAATGATTAAAAGATTTGGATCAAATTTGTTAATTTCTTTTATAACATTATTAACTATTGAAATATTTTGACTGCCATCATCATTCATAGGGGTTGGAACACAAATAAAAATCAAATCAGGTTTAAATTCTTTCAAGTCATTTATATCAGTATTAAGCTTTGGATCAATAGAAATGCATTCCACATCATCTTCAAGGCCTTTTCTAAGTGCTTGACCAACAAAACCAAAACCAATAATTCCTATTTTCATAATATATGGAG
>CENX01086183.1_pt1 | contig 30654 bp, 27 predicted proteins | sample 361321 | NCBI WGS metagenome assembly CENX01 (sample SAMEA2619678, study PRJEB7988) | marine metagenome | isolation source: saline water (ENVO:00002010), including | reverse complement strand
TGTATTGAGGCAATGATGGGAGATAAAAAAGCATTACAAGCTGGAACATCTCATAACCTAGGTCAAAATTTTGCCAAAGCATTTGGAGTAACATTTCAAAACGATAAAAATGAAGAAGAATTAGTATTTGCAACAAGCTGGGGTGTAAGCACTAGACTCGTAGGAGCAATAATCATGACTCACGGAGATGAAAATGGATTAAGATTGCCCCCTAAAGTAGCACCAATTCAAGTCGTAGTTGTTCCGATTTTTAAAAATGATGATCAAAAAAAAGCTATAAAAAACTTTATTATTAATCCCATAAGGGACCTTAAAAATGCAAATGTTAGAATTTACGAAGACTGGTCCGATAAACGGCCTGGTTCAAAATTTAATCATTGGGAACTTAAAGGAGTCCCAATTAGAATTGAGATAGGCCAAAGAGATATATTAAATAAAGAATTAGTGCTTTACAGAAGAGATACAAATGAGAAGTGTAATATTAAAATAGATGATTTTGTCAATATAGTAAAAAAGACCCTGCAAGACATTCAGACTAACTTATTTTCAGAGGCAAAAGATTTTCAAGTTAAAAATACTCATAATGTTAAAAACTTTGATCAATTTAAATCTGTTATTGAGAATGAGGGTGGTTTTATACAATGCGGATGGGATGGCACTGCAGAAACGGAGTTAAGAATTAAAGAACAAACTAAAGCCACAATTAGAGTGATTCCATTTGAGCAAGATATTGATCAATTAAAATGTATTTACTCTAACAAAAAAGCGAAATATAAAGTGATCTTCGCCAAGGCATATTAATATGGTCCAAAAGTCGCTAGCTATTGTTTTAAATAGATTTAGCTATGGAGAGTCAAGCATTATTTCAAAGTGCTTTTTAAAAGACTATGGCAAAATAAGTTTTATCGTACATGGTGCAAAAAATAAAAAAAACTTTAAAAATTCATATTTTCAACCTGGCAATTACTTAGAGCTTTTATTTTATTACAGACCAAATAGAAACCTGCAGACTGTATCGAAAGCAACTTTTCAGAATCAATGGGTTTCAATTCAAAAGGACTTTATTAAAATATCATATGTGATGGCAATTATTGAACTAGTTGATAAGTGCACCTCTGAAATAGATAGGAATGATGAGTTATTCAACGAGTTGACAAATGCTATTAACTTGATCGAGACTAAAAGAAATCAAATGAATTTAGTTTTTTGGAATTTTCAATACCAGCTATTAAGGGTTTTAGGCTTTAAACCAGATTTTAAGCAATTAGAGTTGGATCATAGTATATTGCCGGACCCCTTTGCAGGACCTAACTCAAAAAAAATCTTCAATGACTTTGAAAAACAAAATGTTGATTTTAATCAATTTTATAAAATAACTCAACTAGATAGATTAGCAATTAGCGACTATCTGAATCGTTGCTTTAGCATACAATTTGAAAATATTAAAAATTTAAAATCTTTTGAAGTCTTGAAACAATGTATGGTTTAACTTCATTAAAATAAAATGAATTATCAATATCAATCTAATAGCAACAATCTTTCTTTTGGGCCACGATTATTCCCCAATGCTATTAGACAACTCTTATTAATTAACTTAATTGTTTTTTTATTTAGAAGTATAGCTCAAGGTCAATTTGATTTAGCTCAAATCTTCGGTCTCTCGCCATCCAATTTTTGGCCGATGGTTTGGCAGCCGGTAACATATATGTTTATGCATGGAGATTTTTTTCATTTATTTATGAATATGTTTGTATTGTGGATGTTTGGTTCGGAAATGGAATCTTTGTGGGGGAAAAAAGAATTTTTAAAGTATTATTTTATAACTGGAATTGGCTCAGGATTAATTTGGGCTCTATTTAATTTGAACAACCCTTTTTCTTTATTAATTGGGGCAAGCGGTTCCATTTATGGCATTTTATTAGCCTACGGTATAACTTTTCCCGAAAGAAAAATTTTAATTTATTTCTTATTTCCTGTCAAAGTTAAATATTTTGTTGTTGTTTTAGGAGCTATAGCTTTTTTCTCTGCAATGGGTTCAGCGGGTAGCAATGTTAGTCATTTAACACACTTATCAGGAATGATTGTAGGATTATTCTATTTAAAACAAAAAAAGCATGAATATACTCTAAGATATATTTGGAGATCAAAAATAAACCAACAAAAAGAAAACAAAATTAAAAAAATAAAAGAAAACAAAATCAAAATTCAAAAAAATATTGATATTTTGTTGGATAAAATTCAAGAAGAAGGTTTTGACTCTTTAACATCGCAGGAAAAAAAACAACTATACAAACAAAGCAAATTTCTTGGAAAAGATATCGACAAAAATTAATGATCTTTTTCTATAACCTTAAAAATTCTTTCATTCGGTTTTGCCATGCGATATTTTTCTCTTGCTAATTTTTCAATATGTTTTTTATCATTTTTTAATAATGATTTTTCTTTTTCCAGATCAATTTTTTGCTGTCTCAAAAGAACTATTTCCTCTTGAATCTGTTGACGCTTTTTTGATAATTGATAAAGTTCTACAACCCCATGATTGCCAAATATGAAAATGATTATGAGCGATATTCCAATTATACTTAAAACCCCTCGAATGAGCTGCTTTTGAAGCTTGTTAAATGATTGTTTCAGCTTTTTTTTATTTCTCATTTTCTAAAAATATTTTGACAATGAAAGAGGTTCATATAAAGCTCTGTCATTTAAATAATCTTCAATTCTGAGGAGTTGATTGTACTTAGACACTCTATCAGTCCTACACAATGAGCCTGCCTTTATTTGGCCAGCATTTAATCCAACTGCTAAATCAGAAATAGTTGTATCTTCGGTCTCACCTGACCTGTGTGAAATCATTGTAGAAATGTCATTCTCTTTAGCAAGATTAATTGTTTCAATAGTTTCTGTTACAGTCCCAATCTGATTTAATTTTATTAAAATTGAATTAATAGCATCATTTTTTAGAGCCTTTTCTAAAAATAATTTATTTGTAACTGTTAAATCATCTGCAACTATTTGGCATTTAGTTCCTATTGACCTATTTAATTCTTTCCATCCGTTCCAATCATTTTCATCTAATCCATCTTCAATTGAAATTATCGGGTAATTATTTATCAATGTTTCATAATATTCTATCATTTCATCTGATGTTAGCTTTCTTTTATCTGATTGGAGGTGATATTTGTTGTTATGGAAAATTTCACTTGCTGCAACATCTAATGCTATAAAAACATCCTTATATGGTTTGTAGCTGGTTTTTTCAATTGCCCTAATAATTAATTCAATTGCTTCAATGTTAGATTTAAGATTTGGAGCAAAACCACCTTCATCTCCTACGGCAGTAATGTGGCCCTGGTTTTGTAAAATTTCTTTTAATGAATGAAAAATTTCTGACCCCATTTGAATTGCGTGTGAAAAAGATTTGGCGCCAATAGGAACAATCATGAATTCTTGAATATCAACATTATTATCCGCATGGCTTCCCCCGTTCAAAATATTCATGAATGGAATGGGAAGATTGTACTTTGACTCCTTACTTTTATTAAAATCCTTAAAAAGAGGGATTTTGTTCGCTACAGCTCTACAATGCGCTGTGGCTAATGATACACCTAAAATAGCATTTGCCCCTAAATTTTTTTTGTTATCAGTATTATCAATTTCAAGCAGCCTATTATCAATGAATTTTTGATCTTCAATATTTAGACCAATAATTTCTTTTTTTATAATTTCATTGACATTTTTTACTGCTTTTAATACGCCTTTTCCTCTATACCTAGCTAAATCGTTGTCTCTTAACTCCAATGCTTCTTTGGTGCCCGTTGATGCACCAGAGGGTACAATCGCTCTGCCTGATTTGTTTCCATCAATATGAATTTCAACCTCAATAGTAGGATTTCCTCTAGAATCTAAGACTTCTCTTCCAATTACATTCTTTATCTTCATAAATTAATATCCTATTTTTAAAACAAAATTTATGTGTTATTAAAATTTTTATTTAAATATTTTTTTATATATGTTTTTAAAGATTATTGTTTATTCGATTATTATTTTTAAATTCAGAACAATGCAACTAGTTTTCATTGAAACTTGCAAACAAAATTTTAAGTGAAAGAATTGAAGAAATAAGGGGCGTTAAGTGCCCTTTTTTTTTGCTCAATACAACATAATTCAAGGAGGAACCTAATGGCTGATTTTACTTCATCTGTTCAAGGTATTGCTAATTCTGTAGTTAGTTTAGTTAAAGCACTAATTGTCATGTTCGTATTTGTGAACATACTATATTCAACTGGGTTTGACCCAATTGGTGGAATTGTAGATCTTGTAGAATCTTTTTTAGATGGTGGATTCTCTGGTCTATTGGCCTTGTTAATTTTTGTTTCTTTTGCGGGTTAACCAGTAGAAAATAGGGATAGCTCTTGCACCCTTCTTTCTGCTTAAATAATCTAAGGAGACATTAAATGAAAAAGGCCTTTGAAACCGTAACCTCTTTTATAAATGATGTGACCGGTCTGTTACAAGGGCTTGTAGTTCTTGGAATCGTTGTCGGGATATTGTTCAATGACTATTTTGGTGTCATTACAGCAATTGGCGACCTAATGGCAAAATTTGGCGACGCTGGATTTGCTGGTCTGCTCGCTCTTATGTTAATAGTTTTTTGGTATAATAAAAACTAAAAAAGCAGGTTAAATATGGGGCGCTTTTGAATATTATTTTTAATATTAAGCGCCTCTTTTCATATTTATTTTTTATAATTAAATTTTTTCTAATTAAATCCTAGTTTAATGAAAATCATTTTTTATGTATTCCACTTTTTGTTAATAAGTTCTTTTGCTCAATCTGCAAATATTAAAGTTATAAATAGAGTTGATGAATCAGTCAACAATCTTGAGACGCTCGAAACAATAAACGGCCATTTTATATCTGTAAATGAAATTTCTAAGATATTATCTAATAGAGCTCCTTTTGTAAACAATGAAAGAGAAAAAATAGTATTATATGTTAGAGATAGTAGAGTAAAGATATCTGCAAACACGAGCTTTATATTAGTAGACGATAGAGTTTTTCAATTACCAACTTATTGTTTATGGATTAATGGCGATCTCTACATTGGTGCTACATCTTTTTTTGATATAATAAAAAGGACAATATTGCCTGGCATATCTTTTAACAAAAATAATTTGACTCTTGAGTTAAATATAGAAGAATTTACTATCAATAGTATTAACATAGCTCAAAAAGCAAATGGGACTATTTTGCGAATTAAAACCAAAGAGCCATTTCCAGATGGTAACATTAGCTCTTTTTTTCATGAAAATGGATGGTTTTACATTACAGTGGCTAATAGCCTAGTTGATACCACTGAATTAAGAAAAAGCGACCCAAAAGGAGTAGTTAAAAAAATAGCAGCAGATCAACTGGGGAATACTTCACAGCTTGCTTTTCAAATGAGAACAAAAGTTAAAAGTCATGATTTATATCAAAGCAAAGATCCATCGGAAATTGTAGTTTCCCTCAGGACTGCAGTCACTGACGACATATCACGGATTAGCAAAGTTAGAGATAGGTGGAAAATTGACACTATCGTACTTGATGCAGGTCATGGAGGAAAAGACCCAGGGACTATGAGCAAAAATGGCACTTTGGAAAAAAATATAGTTTTAGATATAGTCAAAAGAGTCGGCCTTTCACTTGAAAAAAACACAAAAATGAATGTTATATATACGAGGGAGGAGGATGTGTTTGTTCCATTGTGGATGAGAACCAAATTGGCCAATGAATCAAATGGAAAAATGTTTATAAGCGTGCATGCAAACCATAGCCATAATAGATCTGCTTACGGGTTTGAAACATATTTATTAAGACCTGGCAAAACCCAAGATGCGATTGAAGTTGCATCAAGAGAAAATGAAGTAATTAAGTTTGAAGATAGGTCTGATGAAAGGTACAAAAATCTATCAGGTGAAAACTTAATAATGGCAACCATGGCTCAAAGCATGTTTATGAAAGAAAGTGAAGAGCTTGCTTCTATGATTCAGCAAGAAATGGGCAAAACTGTAAAATCTAAAAATAGAGGTGTAAAGCAAGCAGGTTTTCAAGTTTTAATTGGCGCCAGTATGCCAAATGTATTGATAGAGGTTGGTTTTGTGTCGAATGCCAATGAAGAAAGAAACCTAAAGAATGCTAAACATAGGCAAGATATAGCGTATGCTATTTATAAAGCTATAGTAAAATTTAGATATTCTAGAGAACAGTATCTATCAGAAAATTAAAAAAATTGCATTCTAAATTACAATTTCTATATTCCTTGAGAAGGCTTGGCATTAAAACAGGTCTAAAGCATACTCATTATTTATTAAATCATCTTGGTAATCCACATAACAATTTTCCTTCTATCCATGTTGCTGGAACAAACGGAAAAGGGTCAACCTGTTTAATGATTAGCTCTATCTTAAAAGAAATGAATTTAAAAGTTGGTACATACACATCGCCTCATTTGATAAAATTCAATGAAAGGATAAGAGTTAATAATACTGAGATTAGCGATGAGTACATCTGTTCTTTCATAGAGAAAAATGAAGAAAAAATTAAACACATTAAATCAACTTTTTTTGAGACAACAACAGCAATGGCTTTTTCATATTTTAAAGATCAAGAAGTTGATGTTGCTGTCATTGAGACAGGGCTTGGCGGCAGGCTAGATTCAACAAATGTATTGTACCCGAAAGTTACAGTTTTAACCTCAATCTCAATAGACCATACAAGAATACTTGGAAGAAGCTTAGAGCAAATTGCTATTGAAAAATGTGGTATTATTAAAAAAAATATACCTGTCGTTTCTGCAATCCAAAAAAACAAAGTTAAGTTATTAATAAAAAATAAAACTAATGAATTAGAAGCTCCTTATTTGGAAATTGAGGAACCAAAAAAAATTACACTAACATCGAAGAGAACAAAATTTATTTATAAAAACAATTATTATGAAACTCCACTGGTAGGTTTTCATCAGGCTTTTAATGCTGCATTGGCCATTGAAGCCTGCAATATTTTTTTGGACAATCTATCAATAAAGCAAGTTAATCGAGGCTTAAAGAATACAGTTTGGCGAGGAAGATTTCAAAAAATTTGTAATGATCCATCTATTTATTATGATGTTGCACACAATGTCGATGGTATTTTATCAACTATTAATTCTTTAAAATCTATCTATAAAAAAAAGCCGATAGGCTTATTTGTTATGAAAAACGATAAAGAAGCAAACTTAATTATAAAAGCCGTTAACGAAAGATTTGATATATTATTGTTATCTGGATATGAAAAAAACGGTTTAATGGCTGGATCTGAACTTGCAAAACTTTTTGAAAATCATGGTTTTGCAAATTTTTTATTGATTAATGATTTAGAAAGAGCAATTGATCATACAAGAAAAACATCTAAAGAGAAAAAACTCCCAGGATTAATTTTTGGCAGTCATTACATATCTGAAACAGTTTTCAATAAATTTGGCATTTTATCTTGAAATTTTGTAATATCTTGAAGTTACTATATATACCCTAATTCCTCTGAAGTGGAATTTTCCTTATTTTGAAATATAATTTATTACCTAGTTGGATTGACAAATGAATGTAAGTGAATTACAAAAACTAAAAATTAAAGAACTAGCCGAGATTGCCGAAAAGCTAAAGATTGATAGTTATTCAGGAATGAATCGCCAGGAGCTTATTGTTAAGATACTTGAGTACCAGGTTGAAAATGATGTGGGAATTACCGCTAAAGGTGTTTTAGAGGTTTTGAATGAGGGTTATGGTTTTTTAAGAAGCCCAGATTTTAATTATTTACCCGGTCCAGATGACATTTATGTCAGTCCTTCTCAGATTAAAAGGTTTGGTTTAAGGACTGGACACGAAGTTGAAGGTAAGATTCGACCTCCAAAATCTAAAGAAAGATTTTATGCGCTACTAAAAGTTGATACAGTTAATGGTAAAGAGCCATCTAAATTGAAAGAAGCTATTTTATTCGATAATCTAACACCGCTTTATCCTGATTCTAAATTTAATCTAGAAGTAAATCCAAAAGATCTATCAACCAGAGTAATGGATCTTGTATCTCCAATTGGCAAAGGACAAAGAGGCTTGCTTGTTGCACAGCCAAAAACAGGTAAAACTGTTTTGTTGCAAAAAATTGCAAATGCAATTACAAAAAATCATAAAGAAGTTCAAATGATAATTCTATTGATAGATGAGCGCCCTGAAGAAGTGACCGATATGAAAAGAAACGTAGATGCTGAGGTTGTAAGTTCTACATTTGATGAACCTCCAGAAAGACACGTAGCTGTTGCAGAGATGGTCATACAAAAAGCAAGAAGAATGGTCGAATTTGGTGAAGATGTTGTCATTTTACTGGACAGTATTACAAGGCTGGGTAGAGCCCATAATGCTGTAATTCCTCACAGTGGTAAAATATTATCTGGTGGAGTTGATGCAAACGCTCTTAAAAAACCAAAGCAATTTTTTGGTGCAGCTAGAAATACTGAAGAAAGCGGAAGTTTAACAATTATAGCTACTGCACTGATCGATACAGGAAGCAGAATGGATGAAGTAATCTTTGAAGAGTTTAAAGGTACTGGAAATATGGAACTAGCTATGGATCGTAGACTTAGTGATAGAAGAATTTACCCTTCGTTTGACTTAATTAAATCAGGGACAAGAAAAGAAGAGCTTTTGCTTGATAAAAAAGTCCTTGCAAGGATGTGGATACTGAGAAAACTATTAAATGAAATGAATGTAATTGAAGCAATGGAATTCATTCAAGATAGAATGCGAAGAACCAACACTAACGAAGAGTTTATGGAAACAATGAGCCAATAATATTCTCTTGATGCCTCCTCAAACATCTCATATTCAATATATTTCAACAGCCCTAACAACTGATAAGCCAGTTAGAAAAACACCTTATCAGGTTAAGGGCTCTATTATGAAAAATTATCCAAAAAGTGAAATTGTACCGATGCTGAATGGAAGCTATAGGAAGAAATATCTTTATCCAAGAGTTCAAGTCAAAATATTAGATGAAAAAATTTATTTTCTTGGAATTGCTGAAGGGGTTAGTGCTGTCAAATCTTTAATCGATAATTTTAAAGCTCTAGACTTTGGAAATATTACTTTTAAAATAAAAGATATTATAATTGACGAAAACGGACTATTTAAACAATCAGATGATATTAATAGATACAAGTTTATAACTCCTTGGGTAGCACTAAATAGAACAAATATTAAAAAATTTTCTAAGACGCCTTCATCACAAAAAAGAAAATTCTTATGCGAGCTTTTAACTAAAAACCTAATCTTTTTGGCTAGCGAGTTTAAAATTAATCTTGATAAAAAAATATTAACAGATATTGAATTAGACGATAAATCATTATCAAGCTTTAAAGAAAATAGAGATGTCGGTTTTAAAGGAAGCTTTTTAACTAATTTTATATTACCCGACCTTATTGGATTGGGGAATGGAATTACTAGAGGATATGGCTCTATAAAGCACGAACAAAAAATCAAAGATAAAGAAATTGATACAAGCAGATTTTATATGCTAGACAAAAAAAATATCATTTCAAAAAGTAATAACAAAAATAAATCATTAAAAAGAAGAAAAAAGTTCTTAACTAAAAAAACCATTACTAATGAAGAAAATGAAAAAAATTATAATACTCTTAAAAATAACATATCAAATTCTGTTGCAAAAAGTAAAAAATATAATTCTAAAAAAATTAAAAAGAAGAAAGCATCAGCGGAATCTTTTGATAACAAAAACTTTAATTCTGAAGAATATCATAAAAAACAACATTCTATATGATTAATAGATTATCAGATAGGTCAAAAAAAATTAAACCTTCGTTTACGCTTGAAATGACAAGTAAAGCAGCTAAGTTAAGATCGCAAGGCGTAGATGTTATAAATTTTAGCGCAGGGCAACCTGACTTTAATACACCCAAAAATATAATTAATGCAGCCAAAAAAGCTATGGACAGTGGTTTAACAAAGTATACATCTGGATCAGGCATCTTTGAGCTTAGAGAAGCAATTTGCAATAAGCTTGCTAATGAAAATTGCATTAGTGCGAATACAAATCAAGTTTTAGTTTCTAACGGGGAAAAACAAAGCCTTTATCTCGCTTGCCAAGCGCTCTTCCAACAAAATGATGAAGTATTAATATTTACTCCTTATTGGGTATCATTCCCTGAATTTGTAATCTTGGCTGATGCAACTCCAATATTTGTTAAAACAAAAATTGATAAAAATTTTGAGCCTGATTTTGACGATCTTAAATCTAAAATAACTTCTAAAACTAAAGGTATGATTATAAACACTCCTTCTAATCCTACAGGAGGTGTTTGGTCTAGAGAGGCGATTGAAAAATCATTAAAAATAGCTTCAAAAAATAATATAACAGTTATATCAGATGAATGTTATGAGAGATTGGTTTTTAATAGTCATCATGAAATATCGGAAAAAATCAATCTTGAAGAAAAAATAAATGCTCAAATATTGACATGCATGAGCATGTCTAAAACTTATGCTATGACTGGATGGAGAATAGGCTATACCTATGGAAATGAAGAAATTGTATCAGCAATGTCTAAAATACAAGGCCAGTCAACCTCATGTGCAAATTCTATTGCCCAAGCCGCATCTATAGAGGCTCTTAGTGGAGACCAGTCAAAAGTTGAAGTCATGAAAGGTCAATTTAAAAAGAGAAGAGACTTAATGGTAAATTTATTAAATTCTTTGCCTGATGTTTCTTGCAAAATTCCGGGTGGAGCATTCTATGCCTTTCCATCTTTTGAAAAATATTTAGGAAAAAAAATTAAAAATATAACAATAAATAATTCTTTTGATTTAAGCGATCTGTTTTTAAGTAAAGCCAATATTGCTACTGTGCCTGGAGATGGTTTTGGCGCTTCTGGCTTTGTTAGGTTCTCTTTTGCAACATCTGAGAAAGATATTGTTGAAGGTCTATCTAGAATCAAAGATTTATTAATTAATTAAAGGTTTTAAAAAAATGAAATTAAATATTCATCCAGATTATAAACTTGGTAAAGTAACTTGTTCATGTGGTAATATATTTTATGTTGCTAGCACAATAGGAGATCAAAGTGTTGAGATTTGCTCTGCTTGCCATCCTTTTTATACAGGAAAACAAAAATTGGTTGATACAGCTGGCAGAATTGAAAAGTTTAAGAAAAAATATAGCAACTAGACTTAGAGTTTATAAAATAAAAAGTTAAATATTTTACAAAACTTAAAAGTTGATTGAAAAATTAAAAGAAATTATTTCTAGATATAGTTCAATAGAAACACAGATGTCTGACCCATCTCTGGTCAAAAATTTGGATGAATTTAAAAAAGTTACAAAAGAGCATAACAGATTAAAGCCAATTGTTGAAAAATCTAAAATTTTTATTGATTCAAAAAATCAACATTCTGACAATCTTGAACTGATAGAAAATGAGAAAGATCCTGATTTTATTATGCTTGCAAAGGAAGAAAATGATCTTTTAAGCTCACAAATATCAGACCTAGAGGATGAATTAAAGATTCTCATTTTACCTCACGACCCAACTGATGACAAAAATTCTATAATAGAAATAAGAGCAGGAACAGGGGGTGATGAAGCAGCACTATTTGCATCAGATCTTTATCGCATGTACGCTCGGTTCGCAGAGAGAAATAGTTGGGACTTTGCCGTTTTAGATTCTAGCCCTATTGGAATCGGCGGTTTAAAAGAAATTATTTTTTCATTAAAAGGGGATGGTGCTTACGGTGTTATGAAGTATGAAAGTGGAGTTCACAGAGTTCAAAGAGTGCCAAAAACTGAAACAAGTGGCAGAGTTCACACCTCTGCTGCTACTGTTGCAATATTACCGGAAGCCGAAGATGCGGATGTTAATATTGTTGATGCTGACCTAAAAATTGATACATATAGAGCAAGCGGAGCAGGAGGTCAGCATGTTAACAAAACTGAGTCCGCTATAAGAATAACCCATATTCCAACTGGGCTTGTTGTAACGTGCCAGGATGAGTCTTCACAACATAAAAATAAAGCTGCGGCTTTGAAAGTTTTAAAATCTCGCTTATTGGCATCTGAACAAGAAAAACTTGCTAAAGAAAGGGCAGCGGCAAGAAAAAGTATGGTTTCTACAGGTGATAGATCAGCAAAAATACGCACATACAATTTTCCACAAGGAAGAATCACTGATCACAGAATAAATTTTACATCTTATAATTTAGATGCGGTTATGGATGGTGATATTAAAGAAATAATTGAAAATTTAAAAATAGCGAACCAAGAAGAGCAGCTAGCTTCTTTTGCAAATAATTGATTAAGCCCTATTCAAGTCTCAATTATATATTGAATTTTGGTTTTGAATTTTTAAAATCAAGCTCCATTGAAAATCCAAAAAAAGAAATAGAAATTTTTCTTTGTCATTTACTTTCTTGTTCAAAGTTTGAATTATATAATCGCCCAAAAAAAAGCATTTCTCTAACAAAAGTAAATTTGCTTAATGATTGGCTAAAAAGAAGAGCAAAAAGAGAACCAATTCAATATATAATTAACAATGCATGGTTTTATGGAAGGGATTTTTATGTTAATAAAAATGTTTTCATTCCTAGACCTGAATCTGAAAGATTAATAGATGAAGCTATAAATTTTTTAAGGGATTTTGATTCGCCTAGAATATTAGAAATTGGAACTGGATCGGGATGTATGTCCATTTCGCTTGCAATCGAATTGCCTAATTCTGATGTTCAATCAATTGATACTTCTGAAAAAGCAATAAATGTTGCCAAAATTAATTCCGATAACCTTCATGTTAATAATATTTCATTTCAAAAATTAGATTTTTTAAAAACTGAAATGAAAAATTTCCATAATTTTGATCTGTTAATATCCAATCCCCCATATATACCAAAAAAAGATATGGAATTATTAATGCCTGAAGTCAGAAAATTTGAGCCATATAGCGCATTAACAGATAATCATGACGGATTAGAATTTTATAGAAAATTATCCAATGACCTTCCTTATATTTTAAATAATAATGGTATAGGTATTTTTGAAGTTGGACTTAGCCCTCATCCTAAAGATGCTAAAAGAATCTTTAATAAAATTTGTAGAGATATAAAATTACTAAAGGACTATAATGGTGATGATAGGATATTAATAGTTAAGTTATAATTACTATACTTACAACAAAAATTAATTTTGTGAGAAATTTTAAATTTTATGAAATCTGAATTTGTACATTTACATAATCACTCTGATTATAGTCTGTTAGACGGAGCTCAAACAGTTCAGACGCTGGTCAACACAATTGATGACTTAGGTATGGATTCGGTTGCTTTAACCGAGCATGGAAATATGTTTAGTGTTTTGCCATATTACAAGTCAGCAAAAAAAGCAGGAATTAAACCAATTATCGGATGTGAAGTTTATGTTGCCGTAGAAAGTAGGTTTAATAAAAAACCAAGGCCAGATGGAGGATGGGGCAACAACCATTTAATTTTATTAGCTCAAAATTATAAAGGATATCAAAATTTAATGAAATTAGTTACACATGGTTATTTAGAGGGTTTTTATTATAGGCCTCGAATAGATATGGAACTAATTGAAAAATATTCTGAGGGCTTAATATGCTTATCGGGCTGTTTAAAAGGAGAAATTCCTGAAAGAATGTTGAAGGGAGATTGGGAAGGCGCAAAAAATAAAGCACTAGAGTTTTCGAGAATTTTTGAAAACAGATTTTATTTAGAGGTCCAAAATCATGGAATCCCAGATGAATTAAAAAATATTGAAAACATGAAAAAATTAGCATCTGAGCTTAGTTTGCCATTGGTATGTACAAATGATGCCCATTATGCAAAACATGAACATTGGGAAGCTCACGATGTGCATATCTGCCTTGGTACAGGCAAGGATCGTGACGACCCTAAAAGATTAAGATATGCTACTCCAGAATTTTATTTTAAGTCCCAAGATCAGATGTTTAAAATGTTTAAAGATGTGCCAAATGCGATTGAAAATACACTTAAAATTGCAGAAAGTATTGATATTAAGCTTCCAATGGGACAGTACCATTTACCAAACTTTCCAATACCGCAAGATTTCAAAGATCATGACCCAAATAATTATTTGAAATCTCTTTGCATGGAAGGTCTTCAAAAAAGATATGGAGAAATATCACCAGATATTTCCCACAGGTTAAATCATGAATTAAATGTTATAAATAAAATGGGTTTTGCGGGATACTTCTTGATAACAGCTGATTTTGTAAAATACGCAAAAGATAGCTCAATACCTGTTGGTCCAGGTAGAGGTTCAGCTGCAGGTAGTTTAGTTTCTTATTCATTGGGAATTACTACGGTTGACCCATTGAAACACAAGCTGCTCTTTGAAAGATTTTTAAACCCTGAGAGAATAAGTATGCCCGATATTGATATAGATTTTTGCATCGAGCGAAGAGGTGAAGTTATAGACTATATTAAGGACCAATATGGTGAAAATTCAGTTACACAAATAATTACTTTTGGAAAAATGAAAGCACGCCAAGTAGTTAGAGATGTTGGCAGAGTTTTGGGATATAGTTTTGGGGAAATTGATAAGCTCGCAAAATTAATTCCAACTACATTAAATATAACCCTTGAAGAAGCTTTAAAACAAAGCCCTGAGTTAAAGAATGCATCTGAAAATCAATTTAAAGAAGTGATGGATTATTCGAAGATTTTAGAAGGAATGAATAGACACGCATCAATTCATGCAGCTGGTGTTGTTATTGCCCCTGGCGAATTAACTGACTATGTTCCGCTTTATAAATCCCCACAAGGCGATATTACTTCTCAATATGATATGAAAGGATTAGAAGAGCTAGGTCTTTTAAAATTAGATTTTTTAGGTCTTAGGAATTTAACGGTTATTGATAAAACTTTAAAATTAATTGAAGAGAGTGGAAAAAAGATTGATATAGAAAAAGTTCCCATGGATGACCCAAAGGTGTATTCACTTTTCGCAAAGGGTTTAACAATTGGTGTGTTTCAATTTGAATCATCTGGAATGAGAGAGTTTTTAAAAAAACTTAAACCTACGGCTATTGAAGATCTTATTGCAATGAATGCATTGTATAGGCCAGGGCCTATGAAAAACATTGATGACTTTATTTCTAGAAAGCATGGCAAAAAGAAAATCGATTACCCTCATGCGTCTATGGAAGAAATATTGAGTGAGACTTACGGTATCATTGTATATCAAGAGCAAGTTATGCAAATAGCCAATGAGATTGCAGGCTTTTCACTTGGTGAGGCAGATATAATGCGCAGAGCAATGGGTAAGAAAATCAAAAAATTAATGGATGAACTTAAAATTAAGTTTATCGAGGGTGCAAAAAAGAAAAATGATATTTCTCATGAAAAGGGAAAAGAAATTTTTGAACTGATCGAAAGGTTTGCTCAATACGGTTTTAATAAAAGCCATTCTACCGCTTATGCATATGTAGCCTATCAAACAGCTTGGTTAAAAGCGCATTACCCTGCTGAATTTATGAGTGCAAACTTAACAAGTGAAATGTCAAACATAGATAGAATTGTTATTTTGATAAATGAATGTCGAAAAATGGATATTGAGGTTAATGCGCCAGACATTAATATATCAGATATTAATTTTAGACCTATTAATAACAAAACCATATCTTTTGGTTTGAATGCTATTAAAAATGTTGGTACAAAAGCTCTAGAGAAGATAGTCGATGCTAGAAAAGAGCATAAAAATTTTACCAATATCTTTGATTTTACATCTTCAGTTAGTTTGCAAGCTGTGAATAAAAAAGTGTTGGAAAGCTTGAACATGGCAGGCGCTTTAGATTCACTTGATGGTAACAGAGCGCAAATTGATTTAAGCATTGAAACAGCATTGAAACATGGGCAATTAGTCCAAGAAAATAAAAGTAAAAATCAGGTCAATCTTTTTGGACAATCAGAAAATGGCATAAACAATGATTTGCTTCCATCTCTTCCTATTTCAGAAGAATGGGAAGAAAGCAAGGTGCTGGAAAAAGAAAAAGAAGTTCTGGGAATGTATTTATCCGGTCAACCATTATTAAAATATGCAGAAGATCTTGAAGAATTCACAAATTTTGATTTTAGTGAAAGTATAATGGATAAAAAATTTAAAAAAGTAAGAATTGGCGGTTCTATATCAGACTTAAAACTTCATATGGATAAAAAAGGAAATCAGATGTCATTCTTTAAACTTGATTGCCTTGGAGGTCAAGCAGAAATTCTTGCCTTCAGTGATACATTTGCAAAGTACAGGGAATTACTCAAAAATGATCAGGTTGTTTTTATATCTGGCAAACCAACTGATGAAAACGATTTTTCTGATCTAAAATTAATTGCTGAAGAAATAGTATCAATAGACTTGGCGAGAGAGATTTTTTCTAAAAATGTAAATATTTCTATAGGCATAGATAGTCAAAATTCTCAAGAAGATATTATTAAGTTGAAAACCCTGTCTGAAAAATATAAAGGTGATTGCGGTCTAATGTTTCATTTTAAGCAAACCACTGGTAGATCTCAAAGAGTTTTTGCTCACAATATTAAAGTAAGCACAAATAACAATTTTCTAAAAGAATGTCGTGAGATTTTTGGATCTAAAAATATTTGGATAACAGATTAATACAAAATTTGTTATTTTTATTCTATTTTATGTATTTTTATAATTAAGATAAGCCAAGCATGAAGAGAAACATTCGAATTCTAATGGCTAAGCCCGGGCTTGATGGTCATGATAGAGGCCTAAAAGTATTAGCTGCAGCTTACAGAGATGCTGGTATGGAGGTAATTTATCTCGGTCTAAGGCAAACGCCTGATATGATAGTTGCTTCAGCACTACAAGAAGATGTTGATGTTATTGCCCTTTCTAGTCTTAATAATGCTCATATGACAATTTTCCCAACAGTCTTAAATCTAATGAAAGAAAAAGGGTTGTTAGATGTATTGCTTGTTGGAGGTGGAATAATACCCAAGAAAGACATTGAGAAACTTGAAAGCATGGGCATGGGAAAATTATTTGGCCCTGGTACTCCGGTGCAGGAGACTGTAAATTATATTACTGCATGGGTTGAAAAAAATAGAATAATAGAGAATTAAATGGAATTGAACAATCTAACAGAATTAGAGCTATATTTTGCAGATCATTTTGATACTGTGCTATTCCCAGTATTAGCAGAGATATATCAAGATAAAGGTCAATATTCTCGTGCAAAAAAAGTATGTGAAATTGGTTTAGGCCATCACCCAGAATCAATTGATGCTCAATATATCTTATCTCAAGCTGAGCTTGGGCTTGGCAATCTCGTCAAGGCTGAAAAGCTAATGATAAAAATTTTAGATAAGTTCCCTAACCACATTCCGGCTGCATCTGCTTTGCCAATGGTTCAAGAACAATTGGGAAGATCAAAGAATACTTTATCAAAAAGCTGGAAAGGTGCTCAGGAAGTTGATCCTAAAAATAAATTAGCTAATGAATTCTTGACAAATGCTAAAAAATCAAAGAAAAGAAAAACAAAAAAAGCACAAGCAAAAAATGATAAAATGGATGACTTTGCTATAAGCCCTAGGTTAGCCACTTTTACATTAGTTCATGTCCTGAAAGGTCAGGAACTATATACTAGAGCTTTAGATGTGTTGGATATTCTTGAGAAAAAAGGTGAGAACAAAGAGAGGATTGCAGCTGAAAGAGAATCAATAAAGTCTAAGTTTTGATTGATTTTTGCACAATGCCTTAAAACATTTATCTGAATAAAACTTACTTTCGCATTAAATGATAAAAAAAGCCTTTACACTTTTCTCAATCTTGTTGTTATTACCAATATTTTATTTTGTATTAAACCCTCGATTTAATCAAAATATAAATGAAGAATCTTTTAATGATTTTGATGTTACAATTTACAGAGATCGATTCGGTGTACCTCATATAATTGGTAAAAAAGATAAGGATACTGCATACGGTTTAGCATACGCTCACGCTGAGGACGATTTTGAAACAATTCAAGATATGATGCTCTTTGCCAGAGGTAAATTGGCAAGTAAAAAGGGCAGAAAAATGGCTTCTAGTGATTACCTATTGCAGCTCCTAAAGGTTTGGGAAGTAGTAAATGCTAATTATGATAGTAATGTATCAGCTGAAACTAAATCTATTTTAAATGGCTATGCGGCAGGATTGAATCACTATGCATTGAAAAATCCCAAAATGACCTATCGGGGACTTTTCCCTGTAACAGCTAAAGATATTATAGCAGGTTTTGTACACAGAATGCCTTTGATGTTTGGTCTTGATAATGCTATAAAAAATGCGACAGAAAAAGGTGAATCTGAATTTGCTTTTTTGAATTATAATACCAAAAGCTTTGATCAAAAGGTTTTAGGATCAAATCAAATCGCAGTTGCCCCATCTAGGTCAGCAGATGGTTATACTAGGCTTGCAATAAATCCGCATCAGCCATGGATGGGTCCAGTAACATTTTATGAAGCTCATCTGTATAGTGAAGAGGGTTGGAATATAAATGGAGGTTTATTCCCAGGTTCGCCAGTTGTTTTATTAGGGCATAATAAAAATATTGGTTGGTCTCATACTGTAAATCGGCCAGATCTAATTGATGTCTATGAATTGAAACTGCATTCAAAAGATAAGAATAAGTATCTGATGGGAGGTAGATGGAGAGAGTTTGAGATCAAGCAAGCGAAAATTGAAGTTAAGATCTTAGGCCCAATTTCATGGACATTCAAGAGAGAAATGCTCTGGTCAATCCACGGACCTGCAATTAGAACTGAAAGTGGTGTCTATGCTTTTAGATATTCAGGCTATGGTGAAGTCAGGCATGTTGACCAATGGTACAAAATGAATAAATCTAACAATCTTGATGAATTTATTAGTGCTATGAAAATGCAAGCTATTCCCATGTTTAACACTTTGTATGCTGATAAGAGTGGAAATATTTTTTATGTCTATAACGCATTACTACCGCAAAGGACTAGTGGATCATATGATTTTAGCAAAACACTGCCTGGAGACACTCCACATGCGCTATGGGGAAAATATTTTAATTTTGATGAATTACCACAAATTTTAAATCCAGAATCCGGATTTTTACAAAATTGTAATAGCACTCCATTTTTAGCCAGCATTGATGAAAATGATATAGATTTTTCATTTTACCCTAAAAACCTAGGGATAGAGACACATCAATCTAACAGAGCCTTGAGAGCGCTTGAAATATTTGGAGCCGATACATCGATTACAAGAGAAGAATTTTACAAGTACAAATTTGATAATAGATATTCAAAAAAATCAGTTATGGTAAAGAATTTAAATAAATTTTTAAGTCAAGTAAAAAGCGATGACGAGGATGTTATCGATGCAATCAAAATATTGAAAAACTGGGATCAGACTGCTGATAGTTCTAGCGTTGGAATGCACTTAGCGTATGAGGCAATATTACCAACAGAGGATCCAAATAAATACAAATACAGTTATTTAAAGATCAAAGAAAGATTAGAAAAAGCAGTGAGAAAATATTTAAAATATTATGGTAAGTTAGATATTAGATGGGGAGAAATTTTACGTATGAAAAGAAACGATGTTGACTTGCCTTTGAATGGCGGACCAGATGTTTTGAGGGCTATTCATTCTAAAGAGAAAAATGGAAAAAGATTGCCAACCGCAGGAGATTGTTTTTTTGAATTAGTTGAATGGTCTCCATCAGGAGAGGTAAGTGCTAAGTCAATGCATCAGTTTGGCTCATCAACAAAAAATAGCAATTCTCCTCATTACAGTGATCAGTCTGCAATTTTTGCTAGGGAAGAAATGAAGCCAGTTTTAATGGATTTAGATAAAATTAAAAAAAATTCAATAAGGTCCTATAGACCAGGCGAATAACTTGAGATTAAAAATGAATAAAATCTTAGTATTTCTTTATTTCTCGTTTTCAATTTCTATTGCTCAAAGGCCTATTACACCAGAAGATATCGTAAATTTAAAAACTGTCTCGCAAGCTTCTTTTCACTCTGATGGCTCAAAAGTAGTATATGTAAAATCTATACCTAGCGCTAAAGATGGCGATAAGGTTTCTAGTTTTAAGGAGATTTGGGTTACAAAGTCAAATGGTAAAAATCAAAAAAAATATACTTCCCCTTCCTCATCAATAAGAAATCCACAGTGGACACCAAAAGGGGATATTTCTTATTTATCTAGAAAAAAAGATTTTGATAAAAATACTCAAATATATGTAATGCCAATTGATGGGGGTGAGCCGTCTATCTTAACAAGTCATGACCAAGGGATTATTTCATATAAATGGTCACCTGATGGCAAATGGATTGCTTTTACATCTAAAGATGCGATGAGTGAACAAAGAAGTAAGGAAATTTCTGATGGTTATGATATGATTGTAATGGGGGAGGAAAAGCTTTTCACAAGGTTGTGGATTTACAGTCTAAAAAATAATTCTATCGAATTATTATTTAAAAGAGACCTAAACACCTATGATTTTGAATGGTCACCAAATAGCAAACAAATTTTATTTCAAGCTACTGAAAAATTTGGTGCTGATGCAAACTACTTAGATAGATCGATTTATCAGGTCAGAGCTCCTGGCGGAACCCCAAGAAAGTTATTTGAAACTCCAGGTAAGTTGTCAAGCATGTCTATATCACCAAATGCTAACAAGTTTGCTTTTCTAAGTTCAGTATCTGCCAATGATCCTTTAGCGCAAAGTATATTTATTTCAAACTTCCGTTCACCAGTCCCAATACTAATTACCGATAATCGTGAAGAATCATATGTAGATATCGAATGGATTAACAATAATGAGATTATTGCTCACTCACAAAGAGGTACAAAAACATTTTTATCTATGATAAATACCGATAAGAAATCGGATGATGGGCAATATTTTATCAAGGATATTTTATCTCCTGAAGAAATTATACAAAGCTTTATTTGGAATATAAAAACAGAACGATTGGGCTTAATCATGAATTCGAGAAAGCACCCAAATGAATTATTCATTGGCAAGCTAGGCTCAAACAATATCCAACAATTAACTTTTTCAAACCCCAAATTGAAAAACATTGCTCTCGCAAAACAAGAATCAATTTCTTGGCGTTCAAATGATGGCAAGAAAGTCGAAGGAATATTAACCTACCCTTTACGTTATGGAAAAGGGCGAAATCCTCTAGTATTGCAGATTCACGGTGGCCCTGAAGGTGTAAGCTTGGATGGTTGGAATACAAGACCAACTTACCCTGTTCAACTATTAGCAGCTAATGGATTTGTAGTGCTGGAGCCAAATTATAGAGGAAGTGGTGGCAGGGGCGTCAAATTTTCTAAGGCAGACCATGACGATTTAGGAGGTGCAGAATTTTTAGATGTTTTGTCAGGTGTAGATTATTTAGTTGAAATTGGATTAGTAGATTCTGAAAAAGTTGGTACCGGTGGATGGTCATATGGTGGGTATTTCTCAGCTCTAGCAGCAACCTTGCAATCTGAAAGATTTAAAGCATCGATGGTAGGGGCTGGCCTTACCAATATGATAAGCTTTATGGGTACAACCGACATTCCTAGAGAAATGTCTGTTACACATTGGAATCAATGGTGGTTTGATAATATGAGTCTTCATTGGGAAAGATCGCCTCTAGCGCATATTAATAAAGCAAATACACCTACATTAATTATTCATGGCATGAAAGATGAAAGAGTACATCCAGAGCAAGGAATGGAATTATGGCAGGCATTGAAAATTAAAGGAGTAGAAACCGAATTTGTTCTATATCCGCGAGAGCCCCATGGATTAATTGAGCGCTCACATAAGCTTGATTATATGGAAAGATTGATTAATTGGTATTTGAAGCATGTTAAGTAACATGAAATTCTATTTAATTTTTATTTTTTACTTCATTGTTATATTTCCACTTTTGGCAGATGAAATTGCCTCTGTTGAAATAATTTTAGAAGGAGAAGCATCAAACAAAAAATTAGAAATGTCAGGCTTAGCTTGGTATAGAGATAACTTAATCTTAATGCCTCAATATGTTGATTTAAAATCGCCCGCCTTTTATTATGTTAAGAAATCTGAATTAAAAAATTGGGTTAGAAAAAAAGAAAAGAATGCAATCGACCCCAAGAGGATTGAATTAAAAATGCCTAACTTTGATAAAATGATCGATGGATATCAAGGCTTTGAAGCGTTATGCTTTCATGGAGATAAGATCTACCTTATAATTGAATCTAGAGAAAATAATTTCATGCGGAGCTTTTTAATAATGGGAACTATAAACTTCAAAAAGTCTATTATTGACTTATCTCAATCAAAGCTAAATGAGATTCCTATTCCCATCAATTTGAAAAACATAGGCTATGAAAGCATATTAAAGCACAATAGCAACTTATATTTATTTTTTGAAGCTAATGGTGTCGATATTACACAGAATGCTTACGCGCTAAGATATAGCATGTCTCTTGATTATAAAGGAAAGGTGCCATTACAAAATATAGAGTACAGATTAACAGACGTTTCAAGAGCTGATTCAAGAGGAAGCTTTTGGGGTATTAACTTTTTTTGGCCTGGAGAAAGATCTTTGCTTAAGCCAAACAAAGAAAATATTATAAATAAATTAAACAGAGGCGAGACCCATCAAAGGTTCGACCATGTGGAGCAGTTATTAAATTTTAATATAGGGAAAAATGGTATATCAAGAACGGAGCTATCTCCCATTCAGCTTGAACTTGATAAAGAATCTAGAAACTGGGAAGGTTTAGTTATGCTTGATAATTTAGGCTTTTTAATGGTTGTGGATGAATACCCACGTACAATCTTTTCATTTTTGCCATATAAATTATAATTACTTTTTTAATCTAATTCTGCCTTTCCATTCGATTGCCATTGTCAATGAAAATGCTTTTAACCTAGACTTTATTATGTAATCTTCTTGTTCATAATTAAGATTTAATGAGATGTTTTGATTCATTGGAATGATAAATTCAATAAGATACTGATTTCTGGTAAGGTTATTCTCAATTATTTCGCTAATCTGCTGAAAATGTTCAAATTCAATCTTTGAAGAAAACCATCTCGAATCATGATCCCAAAAAATTCCTGCCATTGCATAGGATGTTTTGCGTGTATCATTAAAGAAGTTTGACATATCAAAAGCATGGCCGATTTCAACATTTATTAATCCATTTTCATACTGATTTAGAAAAATTCCAAAACCTTGATTTACGTGATATTGAAGATCTAGGTTGGCTTGGCTATTTTTTCTAAAAAATGTTGTTGTGTATCTGTAAAATCTAGAATTGCTATTATATTTGTCGCTTGATTTATATCTTAAATATACGAATGACTCGTTTTGTAAATTATATGCAAATAGCCTTAGGTCTCTAAAAGTGTCATCAGTCTTCCTGTTTAGCCTGTAATATCCAAAAGCTCCATTTTGTGATTGAGCATTCGAGAGGCCTAGACGACCATAGTGTTTCCATTTTAACGAATCGCTTTGCGAAAAGATTGATGATATAAATAGAAGAGGTAGAATTTTCTTAACATAATTCATTGTTTCATTTTTTTGCCACTTTTCATTGAAAATATCGCAATAAATGAAAGGCCGATGGACATTAGCAATGCAATAACAAAGCTATATTGAGGATCAGAATCCGAAAAACCCAACGTTGTGAAGCGCAGTCCATTAATCATGTAATATATAGGGTTAAAGGCGCTAATGGTTTGAGCCCAATCTGGAAGCATATTAACTGAATAAAAAATACCTCCAAGAAAGCTAAGTGGCGTTAAGAAAAAATTTTGCATTGTTGAGAGTTGATCCCATGTATCTGCCAATTGTCCTAACAACAATCCCATGCTGGAAAAAGCAACAGAAACAACAAAAATGAATCCAATGGTTGCAATAGGATAAAGTACTTCCATCCCCCCTATCCACATTCCTATTAATAAAATAAGAATTCCATTAACGACACCCCTCACCACACCACCAATTATGAATGCAAGAGAAATTTCAAGACTAGATAGAGGTGCTTGCATTAAATCAGGAACTTGCCCTGTTAACTTCATCTGTAAAAGCGAAGAGGAAGGGTTAGAGGATGCATTGGTTAGTGTATTCATCATGATCAACCCAGGAATAATGAAAATGGTGTAGGAAATACCCTCTATCGAAGAGATCCGTTGCTCTAAAGTAAATCCAAATATTAAAATATATAGGACTGAGGATATAAGTCCAGGTATGACCGTTTGTCGATATACTTTAAAAAATCTTCCGACCTCTCGAGAAGTCAGCGTCCATAGTCCAATCCAGTTCATTCATTAATTCCTTTTCCTGTCAGCGAAAGAAAAACATCTTCTAGGGATGATTTTGATGTCTCAATGCTTGCAATGTGACTGCCTGAATCAACGATCTTTTTAATGATTTCGGGAAGAGATTTTTCAGGATTTTTTAATGTAAAATGTATCCTGGTATCTTCTTGAGTATAAGTAAAGTCTTTTAGTGCATTTTTTACTTTGGAGCTGGATTTTGATAAATTTATGGTAAGCCCTTCCTTGCCTTCACTTTTCATTAATTCCTTTGGCGATCCTTTTGCTATTACTTCTCCGTTGTTAATAATTGAAACGCTGTCACATAGTTTTTCAGCTTCTTCAATGTAATGTGTTGTTAATAAAATGGTTTTGCCTGCATTATGGAGTTCTTTGAAATAGCGCCAAAGTTCATGCCTTAATTCAACGTCTACACCTGCAGTTGGTTCATCTAGAATTATTATTTTAGGATCATGCACAAGAGCTTTTGCTATTTGAAATCTTCTTTTCATTCCACCAGAGAGCTGTCTTAAACGAGAACTTCGCTTTTCATTAAGACCAAGCCTATCAAACAGTTCATTTACTTTTGACTCAGCGTCTTTTTTTCGAATACCAAAATATCCAGCTTGAAAATAAAGTAACTTTTCTAAGGAGAAAAACCAGTCCTGTGAGAACTCTTGAGCGGATATTCCAATTTGCGATCTCGTAAAACGGAAATCCTTTTCAGTATCTTTGTTGAAAACTTTCGTTTCACCGCTATCTTTATTGACTAAGCCTGTTAAAATATTGATAGTGGTCGTTTTTCCAGCGCCATTAGGACCTAAAAGCCCAAAAAATGCACCATCTTTAATGGAAATATCAATTCCTTTGAGGGCAATGGTTTTATCATAACTTTTTTTTAGATTGGTAATTTTTATCGCTTCATTCATTATTGATGTTAAATCCTAAATTAGTTGTGAATGGGTCCGGAAAATCAAACCCTTCTTCAAAAGGAAAATGCACAATGGATGCGATATATCCCCATGGTATTAATATAGAAGCATCTATATTTTTCTCTTCAGCTGGTTTGCCATCTTTGAAAATCGGGACAGGAAATGATGACCTATAATCCCAAAGACCATATTCATCATAGCCCACTATCTCAACATATACTTTGCTCTTATCTATCCCCAAATCGCTAAGCGGTTTATGTCCATCTAAAATAAGAAGAACAACGTCATCTAAAATATGATCAATTTTCATTGGAGTTTTGTTGTTCATGCTATCTATTGTCTTAAAATGTGTATTTTACTGAATTAATTTTAGTAATTCTGCTTCAGATAAAATAGTTACATTTAATTTTTTAGCCTTATCTAGTTTAGACCCTGATTTTTCACCCGATACTAAATAACTTGTTTTTTTGCTAATGCTGCTGCTAACTGTTCCCCCATTTGATTCTACCATCTCTCTAGCTTCTTGCCTAGTGAATTGTATCAATGCTCCCGTGAAAACAATGACTTTATTATCAAGCTTATTAGTTCTTTTTGCATCTGTTGTTTTTATTTCAAGACCGTTTTTAAAACATGATAGGACAATTTTTACATTTTCATTCTTTTCCCAGAACTCTCGAATGGTTTCTGCAACGATAGGACCTACCTCATCAATAGATTCCAATGATTCGTAATCCGCAGATATAAATTTTTCAATATCATTTTGAAAGGTTTCTTGAAAAACTTTAGATAAGTGATATCCAACATTTCTGATTCCAAGCGCATACACAAAGCGAGCGAATGTAGAGTGTTTAGATTCGTTAATACTGTTAATCAAATTAGTTGCAGATTTTTCTGCCATTCTATCTAAACTTGCAATATCATCTAAATTTAATTTGAAAATGTCATCTACCGTACGAACCATATTTTTATCTACAAGCTGGTTGACAATTTTTTCTCCTAATCCATCAATGTCTAGGGCATTTTTAGAAGCAAAATGTATGATTCTTCCTTTCACCTGCTTGGAACAATCGTAATTAAAGCACCTTAGAACAGCTTCGCTGTCCTCTTTTTTAACTTTCTGATTACAAGATGGGCATTTAGTTGGTAGAATATATCTGGAAAGACCCTTAGGCCTTTTTTCAATAACAACTTTTACGATCTCAGGAATTACATCTCCAGCTCTTTGAACTATGACTGTGTCGCCAACCCGCACATCTTTTTTATTGATTTCATCCTGATTGTGAAGAGTTGCATTTGTTACTATTACGCCACCAACGTTTACCGGTTCTAAAGATGCTACGGGGGTTATGGCGCCTGTTCTTCCCACAGATGCAATGATATCTTTAATTATTGTATTGGCTTGTTGAGCTTTGAATTTTCCCGCAGCAGCCCATCTAGGAGACCTGCTTCTTAAACCTAAAATATTTCGCTGTTCCATGTTATCTACCTTGAATACAGATCCATCAATCTCATAGCCTAAGGTATTTCTTTTTGATTCTAAATCTTGATGATATTTTACCAACTCTTCAGGTTTGATTACTTTCTGTATATTATTGTTCACTGGAAATCCCCACGATTTCAGCGCATTTAAAAAATCGATATGATTCTTAAAATTGGATCCAACAATCTCTCCGCAATCGTAACAATTTATAGATAAAGGCCTAGTAGCGGTGATCTTTGGATCAAGCTGCCTTAGACTTCCTGCAGCAGCATTTCTTGGATTTGCAAACAAGCTTTCCTCTTCTTTTGATCGCGTTTGATTAAGTTTCTTAAAATCGTCGATCATGATGAAAACCTCCCCCCTAACTTCTAAAAGCTCAGGAGCCTTAATTTCATTTGTCCTTAGTTTTAATGGGATCGATCGAATAGTCCTTAGATTTTGAGTAATATCCTCTCCGCTGAGCCCATCCCCCCTAGTTAATCCATATTGAAAAGTGCCATTCTCATAGACAAGTTCGACCCCAATACCATCTAATTTTGGTTCTGCAATAAAAGAAAGATTTTGCGATGTTTCTAATTTTTTTACAATCCTTTCATAAAATGCATGGATTTCTTTATTATCCATTGCATTTTCTAAAGAAAGCATAGGTATTCTGTGGTCTATTCGTTGAAAAGTGTCAAGAGGAGTTGCGCCCACTCGTTGCGTAGGGGAATCTGATGATGCAAATTCAGGGTTCTTTTTCTCTAAAGACTCTAATTCTCGCAACAATATATCATACTCACTATCTGAAATAATTGGACTGTCTAGCACGTAATAGGAATGATTATGTTCATTTAATTTATCTCTCAGATCAGTTATATGTTTTTTAATATTCAAAATTTTATTCAATCACGCTTCATAGATCGTTTTTTATAATATTCTAGTGGATCCTCTACTTTAAACGTGTAAGGTGCCACCATTCCTGTGCTATCAATGGGTGTTGCATATACAGATCCATTCTTCAATTCTATGGTAAAAAAATAGCTGAACTTTTGTGTAGGCCTGTCTTTAGGGTTATAACTAAAGATATGTCTTTGAGATGCCAAGTCAAAAGTTTTTTCAATGTATCGTGGCTGTGCATCAGTCCTATAAAAAATGCTAATTTTATCCGTATCGCCTTTTGGGAATTCACTAAAAACTTCAAGGTCAAAGGGTCGAGAATGGAAAATAACTTTAGGCGGATGATGAAAAAAATCAGTCCTGGGTATGCTAGACTCTATTAAAGAATTGCTCTCTTGAGTGAAAACAGTGGCTACAAAAAAAATAAAGAAAAATATGCGGATGGTATGTCTCTAGTTCGTTTCAAAAGTGATGCATTTCTTATACCAATGATCATAAGTCACCTGTTTTCTTATCATATAATCTGCAGTGCATCTTGCATTTGCGTTACATATATCTGAGGATTTTCCTCTTACAGTGTAATGCATGGTGACTACATATTTTTTGAATGGTTTTTTGGCATATTGACCCATATTTGCAAGCGCGGAAACAGCAAAGCTTAGATCTTCGCTTGAACGATTTCTATCTGCAATAATTTCAACAGCATATATTCTATCGCCTTTTTCCGTATAGATTTTTAACCCTGTAAGTTTTGGAGCAGTATGATTCCTTTTGAAATACTGGGGCGTCATTGCTGCGATTTGTTGATCGGAAAATTTTGGCTTTGATGAAGCTATAGATAATAAAACAATACTAAAAAGAAATAAATTCTTCAATGGAATCTCTTAATTGGTTAATTAAAGTAAAATTTACAATTGCAATTTAGCTTAACAAATAAAGCTCTAAAACTATATAAAATAGATTTTTCTACAGCTTAAAACGTCATCCTCAAAGAAGATTGCAACCCTCTAATGATCAGTAAGGCATCTGCACCTGTTACGGGACCGGTTGGCATAAAACGACCGGTCATCATGTCAGCTTGCATAATTCCTCTTTCAGCGCAAAGAGCCATTGCATTGTAGGCAAAATGACTAGAAGGTACGTCGCTAAAACGGCTCTGCGGTTCACCAAAGTATTTTGTCTCTAAGCTTTCATCTCTGGTTGCAACCACCAAGAGTCTTTGAACAGCCATTGCGTATGTGGCTCTGTTAATGCTATCATCGGGATAAAAGTTTCCATCTGGCTCTACATTCATTACTCCGTACCTTATCATATCCTTGATCCAAGTTTCTGCCCAATGCCCTTTTGAATCATTTGGAATTGCAACATTTGCAGTTTGTGCTGCTTGGCTGGGGCTTTGGAATCCTGTGCTTTGAACAGGCATCCTATCGAACAGTACTCCGATTTTCAACTCCTCAGAGAATAAGACAGCAAGATCGGCTCTATTGATTTTCTCTTTTAAAGCTACTTTTTTACCGACTGGGGTTCCTGGCATGGCCCTTACAATCTTTTGTGATAATTTCCATTTGGAATCAGCTTGACCAGAAAATTCCCCTCTTTGGTTAACGACTGTTTTAAAGTAATCCTCAGCTTCTTCAAATTGATAATTATAAAGATTCGCCACTCCAAACCAATATTGCGACCCTTCATGATCTTTATCTCTTTTTAGTGCTTTCTCTAAAAGATCTTCAGATCGTTTAAACCAGCGTTTCTCGCTATCACGCATAGTTATCCAAACGCGAGCGCTGAGTGAAAGCGCATCGGGATCTTTGCTGCCCCTGCTAGCACATTTTGATGCGAAATCTTTTGCATTCTTGTTGTTATTTAAATACGCATTCGCTAAGCCCAATCCTCCATATCCTAAAGCAAATTTGCTATCGAGGTCAACAGATCGTTGAAATGAGGTAATTGATTGTTGATAATCTTCATTATCAATTGCTCTCATACCGGCCTTAAAATGATATTCTGGAGTATCAACATCACTTTGGGGCTTTGTAGCACAGGATGCAAGTAGAAGAAGAGTTAAAAACGATATATGGGGTGCGTATTTTTTAAACATAATCTATTCCTTAGAAAATTTATCAAAGCTAGATAGAATATAGCTTTAAAAGTTATTATATGTAAATAAACCAAAATTGATAAGTTGATGTGCATCACATTTACCACTCTTATATTTTGCTTTATCGCTGTGAATTGGATAATTTATACAATTATTATATAGGAAAAACGATAAAAGCGTATGAAAAAATTATTTAAAAATGCTTTACTAGCCATCTTTGTTTTAAAAGCTACTTATCTTTTTGCTCAGGTGCAAACCGCTACCGGGATAGGTTATGGCTTGACCAAAGATGCGGCAGTTGAGCAAGCAAAAAGAGATGCAGTTGAGCAAGGCCTCGGTGCATATATGACCTCAAATACTACCGTTACATCCACATCCATTGAGGATAATATTTACTCTAAAGCTCAAGGGTTTGTTAAAACCTTTAAAATCATTAAAGAAAGCAAAGGGCCAGATGGAAATTTTGAGATTACCATCGAAGCCCAAGTGACGGATATGATCGATCAAGTAATGGCTGACGAAGCTGCATTTCAAACACTGCTCAATTCTATGAACCGTCCGCGAATCATATTCTTGGTCAAAGAGCAGAATTTGATCGATAACATGGAAACAAATTTTGCAGAAACACAGCTTTTGTCTATGTTTTATAACAAAGGGTTTGATGTGGTTGATAGACAATTAGTACAAGGATTAAGGGGGCAGCAAGATTATACCGCTGCTCTTGATGGTGATGTTACAGCAGCAGCTAAGATTGCATCACAACTTGGTGCAGAAGTCATTGTAATTGGTACCGCAAAAATATCATCCGGTGGAAAATTTTATAACATGTTTTCAGGCCAAGCTGTTGCTAACGCAAAGATTGTTC
>CENX01002323.1_pt1 | contig 30751 bp, 25 predicted proteins | sample 361321 | NCBI WGS metagenome assembly CENX01 (sample SAMEA2619678, study PRJEB7988) | marine metagenome | isolation source: saline water (ENVO:00002010), including | reverse complement strand
ATGGGTAATACAGAAAAATACAAAGGAAAAAAATACAAAGACAGCGATGTCATTGAAATGGCTAACTATGCTCATAACTTTGGTTGTAAATCAAAAGGTGGACCTAAGCAAAAATCTGAACCACCAAAAGGTAAAAAGAAATTACCTCCGTTTTTAGAGTACGATAAAAATGGTAAGGTTGTAAAAAAGAAAAAGTAATGGCAAACAAAATAAAAAAGAAAAAAACACCTTGCTGGACTGGTTATACTCATATAGTAAACGGTAAAGCTACTTTTAAAAAGAAAGGTGATAGACGTGTGCCTGATTGTAAACCAATTAAAAAAAAGAAATAATGGCTTTTAAAATGAGAGGACCCGTTATGTATTCTTCTGGAGATTCTGCTAACAGCAGTGTTGAAACTAAGCCTATTGAGCAAGCAACTAATTTTATAATTCCAGGAATGGAAGAATATAAAGAACATGTTGCTAATACGCCTAGATTTGAAGAGGGTGGTGGTGTTTTTAGTAAAATAAAAACTTTAGGACAAAGGTTTGTTCACAATGTAACTGGACCAACTAATCCACTAATGAACACAGGTGGTGGTGGTTTAGATTTAATAGGTGGTAAAGGCGCTTATAAGTTTCTTTCTAGAGGATTTGCTAAACTAGCCGCTAAACAAGCAGCAAAAAAAGCTGCTTCAAAACTAACAAACTAAATTAATAATTATGGGAAAAGGTTGTTGTGACCATGAAAGAGGTCACTATGGAAAATACACGGGTAATCACCCGCACTACGCAAAATACGATCAACATGGACATACTCATGTGACTGATTGTAATGTTGCAGCCGCTGAAAGAGATGATGCTGCACATATGGACTATCTTAAAAGAGACGTGCTATATGATGATCATCATGGACATAGCGATGAAAAAATGACAGCTGATGAAAAACATATTTCAAAATTAGCTGGAGATTTAAAGTACGATAAAGAACATCATTAAAAATTAAAATTATGGGACACGATAAAAGTGGCAAAGGCCACATACAACACTGCGGGCCAGCTCACCAAAAAAGTGAACCTGGAGCGCCAAAAATTTTAGGAGCTATCGCTGCTAAAGTAATACCTTCACTTATAGCTGGTGCTATGAGTAAAAAAGCAGAAGCAGCTGGAATGTATAGCGATGGGGTTAAAATGATGGGTGGTTCACCTATATCTAAACACATGCAAGGCAGCGCTTATTTTGCTGACATGCCTATTATTTCAGATCAAAACCCTGATAAAAAAGGAGCGTAATGGACAAGGGTTTAGGAGATTTTATAGAAAATAAAATAACCAGACCAACAGGTATCAAGGCTGCTGTTAATATGTTATCAGAAGGACTTGGTATTCCTTGTGGTTGTGAAAGTAGAAAAGAAGCTTTAAATAGAATGATACCATTTAAAAGAAAATAGTATGGCATTTAAACTAACTAACCCACCATACAAATCGGATATAACTCCCGTTTACCAACGTGATTTAGGTCCAGGGGTTTTAGGTGAATCACTTAAAAATCAAGTGATTATACTTAATGATAAGTTAGATCCAAAGTTTCATGAGGAAGTTGAGGGACACGAGAGTGTTCACGTCGCTCAAATGAAATCCGGTGAATTAGATTATGACGATCAAAATATTTATTGGAAAGGTGAGACAATACCAAAACACAGCGCCAGAGCTTTGTCAGGTGATCCAAAAAAACTAGGCTACGAAGCACAAGCTTATCAGCTGTCTGGCACAAAATTCAAAGACAATAAATATAACGTATAAAATTAAAACTATGGCATTTAAAATGAAAGGTCTTGAACCTATAAACCAAAGATCTTCTGCGGGAAAGGTAAAAAGACAAGTAAGAAGAGCAATGCGTAAAGGCTACGATTACACTGTTGATCAAAGTACTGGAGAAGTAACACGCGGAGCTAGAGTTAATCCAAAAGATGTTAAGCTAGATCCACTTGGACTAGGCTCAACTGGTAAAGCTCGTAGAGAAAGAGCTAAAAATGTAGCTGCTGCATACGAATCTAAGCAACCTATTTTTAGAGATGAAGACGCAAGTCATTCTGTAAGAAGAAAGAAAACAGAAGGTTTGTTTAACACTGTAGATAAGAAAATTGTAAAAGGATCTTATGATGAAGGTGTAGAAACAATAATTAAAATGTATGGTGATGGACCTAAGATGAGAAATTCATCTTACATAAATCAAAGCTCTAAAGATCCCTTAGCGGCTGAAAGAAAAAGATTACAAGCTCAAGCAACAGCTAAAGCAGAAGCAAAGGCTGATGCTGATGTTAAAGCTAATCCATTGAAAAATAAAGAAAAAAGAGATTATGAAGCTAGCGCTACTAACATTATACCAGCTAAAACTCCAGAAGAAGACGCGGCTTGGGCAAAAGCTAAAGCAGCTCATGAGAGAGGTGAAATGCCAAACTTTGGTAAAGACAATATAACCGAAAAAGGTACAGCTACTCGTAGTAGAAATGAATCTTTAAAACCTTTAAGTATTGATCCAGTAGGTCTTGCTGAAATTAAAACACCAGGCCCATCAGCGGATATTAAAATACCAAAGCCAACAACACCTGATAAAAAACCAGACATGAGTATTTCTGGTGGAGCTATTTATAAGACTAAAGATAAGTCAAAAACAAAAACTCCTAAAGACACTATGTTTAGAGATGTTGATGGTGATGGTAATGTTGTTACTAGAACTGTTGATAAGATAGGTCAAGGTGTTTCTAATTTAGTAGACAACATAGGTGATTCTATGGACAGAAGTAAAAGAAAAAGAAAGAAAAAGAAACAAACAAGAAATCAGTCTAGAGGTAATTGTCCTCCATGTCCTCCATGCGCTTAATATGAGTATCAAGGGTTATAAAAAAGATAGTCCCGACGTTAACAAACCATACAACGTTATTCCCGGAGGTAATATTACTATGAAAGGTGTTGAGTTTAAAGTACTTGGCACTGATGATAGAGGGTATACTAAAGTTATGTATCCTGGTTATGATTATACATTTCCAGGTGCAAAGTATGTTGTTGAAAAGAAAATGTAATGAGTGATAAAAGAAAAAAGTTTAAAGACACTAAAGTCGGACAATTTTTATTAGGTAAATCAGGTCTTGTACAAGCCATAGGAGATGTGATGCCGGATAAAGGCTTGTTAGGCATAGTTAAAAACTTAATAAATAACGATCCAGAATTACCACCAGAAGATAAAGAAAAAGCCATGAAGCTATTAGAGCTTGACATGGTTGAAATGGAAGAGGTTTCAAAACGCTGGGTTAGCGATATGAAATCAGATTCATGGTTAAGTAAAAACACTAGACCTATGTCACTTATATTTTTAACAGTATCTATGGTATTGTTTATAATATTAGATAGTTTTGAATGGGGTTTTAGTGTAGAAAAAAGTTGGGTAGATTTACTCAAAACACTTTTAGTTACTGTTTATGTAGCCTATTTTGGTTCACGTGGAGCGGAAAAATTTAAAAGTATAAGTAATAATAAATAGTAGATAATCAATTAAAATTTAATATAATGGCAAAAATTAAAAAAGAACAATTAGAAAAAATTGTAAAACAACAAGAAGATATAAAAGAACTACTTATTCAAATAGGTGGTACTGAATCTCAAAAGCATGCTATGCTTCATAAGCTTGGTAATTTAAATGAGGCTATAGAAGATACTAAAAAAGACCTCGAAGCAGAGTATGGATCAGTAAATATTGATTTAACAGACGGTACTTACACTCCAATTGAAAAAGAAAGTGGAGTCTAAAATAAGAAAAATTAGCATAGGTTCTGAATACAAGGATAATGCGATGCACTATTCAGTCGGTCAAGAGGTTTATGGAAACCATATCATAAGTGATATAATTAAAGACGAAGAAAACGCTTACAACATTTTTATAAAAAAGAACAACGAAGTATTACCGTGGAAAAAATTTAATTCTAACATGGCTATATCTGTTGAGTATGATTTACAATATTAATGAAAAGTATTTGGAATTTTATCGTTAAACCGATAGGTGATCGATATGATAATTCTATAAAAGTAGAAGACAAAGACTTAATACTAAATAGTAGTATAGAAAAGTTTAAGTTTATAAATAGAAAAGCAGTTGTTATGAATGTACCAACAGCTTACAATACTGTTATAGAAGAGGGAGATGAGGTTATTATACATCACAATGTTTTTAGAAGATACTATAATGTTAAAGGTGAAGCTGTAGACAGTAGCAAGAAATTCAAAGAGGATATGTTTTTTTGTCAACCCGATCAAATATATCTTTATAAACGTGTTGTTAAATGGCACTCGTTTGGTACTAGATGTTTTGTTATGCCTATTAAAAATAATAACAATCTAACGCTTGAAAAAGAGCAAAAGAATGTTGGTATACTTAAACACGGTAATAAGCTCTTAGAAGTGCAGGGAATAAACGAGGGAGATCTTGTTGGCTTTCCTAACAATCGTGAATTTGAGTTTATAATAAATAATCAACGATTATATTGTTTAGACGTTGATGACATTTTAATTAAATATGAATATAAAGGAAACGAAGAAGAGTATAATCCAAGCTGGGCAAAAAGCAGTTGATGAGTTAATTAAGGTCGCTAAAGAACCTATTGTAGATTCAGACGATGACATATCAGCTGATCGTTTAAAAAACGCAGCAGCTACAAAAAAGTTAGCAATATTCGATGCGTTTGAAATACTCCAACGCATACAAGAAGAAGAAAATTTATTAAATGAAAAACCTAAAAAAACTAAAGAAAGAAGTTTTAAAGGGTTTGCAGAAGGAAGATCTACGTAATGTATAAGCAAGATTTATATAAAGTACTAGAAGATCACATTAAACCTCATGTTTTAAAAAAACTAAATAGAGGTAAAAAATGGAAATATGGTTATAACGAAGAACACGATGTTGTAGTTATAAGTAAAAGTGGTGAGATTGGTGATGTGTATGAAATACAAAATTTAAAAATTGCGTTACCAAAACAAAGTGATGTAGTTAAATTTGATAACAATACGTGGAATAGGTCAATCATACCTGAAGAGTTAAAAAAAATAAAAACAAGATTTGACTGGGAAAATTATCCTATAGAATTTAAAGAAGACTGGTATGATTACATTGATAAAGAATTTATTAGAAGAGAACAGGGCTTTTGGTTCTATAATAAAGGTGTGGCTACTTACCTTACTGGTACTCACTATATGTACCTGCAGTGGTCCAAGATTGATGTTGGGAAACCAGATTTTAGGGAAGCAAATAGATTATTCTACATTTTCTGGGAAGCTTGTAAAGCAGACGCCAGAAGTTATGGAATGTGCTATCTTAAAAATCGTAGATCAGGATTTTCGTTTATGGCCTCAGGAGAAGTGGTTAATCTTGCAACTATTAATTCCGACTCACGGTACGGAATATTGTCCAAATCTGGGCCCGATGCAAAAACAATGTTCACTGATAAAGTCGTCCCAATATCGGTCAATTACCCGTTCTTTTTCAAACCAATACAGGACGGTATGGACCGTCCCAAGACCGAGCTTGCCTACAGGGTACCAGCATCCAAGTTCACAAGAAGGAAACTCGACACCAACGAGACCAAGACCGATCTTGCAGGACTCGATACCACTATCGATTGGAAAAATACCGGCGACAACTCCTATGATGGAGAGAAGCTTAAACTCCTCGTTCACGACGAATCCGGTAAGTGGGAAAGGCCAAACAACATCCTCAACAACTGGCGTGTTACGAAAACAACATTACGATTAGGTAGTAGAGTAGTAGGTAAATGCATGATGGGATCAACTAGCAATGCGCTAGACAAAGGTGGAGAAAACTTTAAAAAACTTTACTATGACTCAGATGTTACAAAAAGAAACGCCAATGGACAGACTCGCTCAGGACTATATAGTTTGTTCATACCTATGGAATGGAACTACGAAGGATACATTGATTCTTATGGCGTACCTGTATTCGAGGACCCAAAAGAAAAAACTATTGGACCGCATGGGAATAAAATAAATTTAGGTGTAATAAATTATTGGCAAAATGAAGTTGATGGTTTAAAAGGAGATCAAGAAGCTTTAAATGAATTTTATAGACAATTTCCAAGAACCGAGCAACACGCTTTTAGAGATGAAGCAAAATCATCTTTATTTAATCTAACTAAAATATATCAACAGGTTGATTACAATGAAGATATTAGAAACACCAACGTAATAACAAAAGGTTCTTTTCGTTGGGAAAATGGAACTCAAGACACAAAAGTTATTTTTTACCCAAACAATGACGGTAGGTTTTTAATTAGTTGGGTTCCACCGTTGCATCTACAAAATAATGTAGTATTAAAAAAAGGATTAAAATATCCTGGAAACGAACACATAGGCGCTTTTGGCTGTGATAGTTATGACATATCAGGAACCGTGGATAGAAGAGGATCTAACGGTGCTTTACATGGTTTAACCAAGTTTAGCATGGAAGACGCACCTCCAAATCAATTTTTTTTAGAGTATATAGCTAGACCTCAAACAGCTGAAATATTTTTTGAAGACGTATTAATGGCTTGTATTTTTTATGGCATGCCAATATTAGCAGAAAACAATAAACCTAGATTATTATATCATTTTAAAAGAAGAGGTTATAGAGGTTTTAGTATGAATAGACCTGATAAATTAAAGTTATCAGTTACTGAAAGAGAAATAGGTGGTATACCTAACTCTAGTGAAGACATGAAGCAGGCTCACGCGGCAGCTATAGAAACATATATAGAACAACACGTGGGTTTATTAAGTCAAGGTTACGGTAATATGTATTTTCAAAGAACATTAAATGACTGGGCTAGATTTAATATAAACAATAGAACAAAACATGATGCATCAATTAGCTCTGGTTTAGCGTTAATGGCGTGTAACAAACATAGATATAGACCAATATCAGAACGTGTTGTACAATCAAGTCCTTTAGGATTTAAAAAATATAATAATAAAGGACATATGTCAAAAATAATTAAGTAAATGAATATATATACAAATCCAAATAGTTCTTTCCCTAGTCAGGTGGTACCAGACGAAGAGAAAAGCACAATGGAATATGGATTAGCAGTTGCTAGAGCTATAGAAGGTGAATGGTGGGCTGGTGATAGAGGTCTTGGAGCAGCCGGTAGGTTTGGAAACAACTGGCAGTATTTTAATTCTTTAAGATTATATGCTAGAGGAGAACAGTCAGTACAAAAATATAAAGATGAGTTATCAATAAATGGTGACTTAAGCTATTTAAATCTTGATTGGAAACCAGTACCTATTATACCAAAATTTGTAGACATATTAGTAAACGGTATGTCATCAAAAGTTTACGATATAAAAGCTTTTGCTCAAGATCCTGAATCTGTAAAACAAAGAACAAATTACGCGGCTGGTTTAATGCGTGATATGTACGGTAAAGATTTATTAAACGAAACAAAAGAAAAAACAGGTTTAGATTTTTACACAGTAACAGATCCTGATTCTTTACCTGAATCTCAAGAAGAAATTGATTTACATATGCAATTAACTTATAAGCAATCTGTAGAGATAGCTGAAGAAGAGTTAATAGAAAATGTGTTACAAAGAAATAGATACCAGTTAACTAAAAGAAGATTACTTCAAGATTTAGTTGTATTAGGTATAGGTTGTAGTAAGACTAGTTTTAACTTAGCTAACGGTATTAATGTTGAATATGTTGATCCTGCTAACTTAGTTTATTCTTACACTGAAGATCCTAATTTTGAAGATATATACTATGTAGGTGAAGTTAAACAAATAAGTTTAGAGGAACTAAAAAAACAATATTCTTATTTAACACCTGAAGACCTAAAAGAAATAGAAAAATTCCCTGGTAATTCTAATTTTAGAAATAATTACTATGGTCAGTATGATAATAACAATACTGTAAACATTTTATATTTTGAATATAAAACATATCAAGATCAAGTTTTTAAAATTAAAAGATCTGAAAATGGTTTAGAAAAAGCATTAGAAAAACCAGATACTTTTAATCCTCCTAAAAATGACAACTTTGAAAGAGCGTCTAGATCAATAGAAGTTTTATACTCAGGAGCAAAAATACTAGGCATGGATAAAATGCTTAGATGGGAGTTGGCAAAGAATATGACTCGACCAATGAGTAATATAGCTAAAGTAAACATGAACTACAACATATGTGCTCCTCGTATGTATAAAGGTAGAATAGAATCAACCGTTAGTCGTATTACAGCTTTTGCTGATATGATACAAATAACACATTTAAAATTACAGCAAGTATTATCTCGTATGGTACCAGATGGTGTTTTTGTAGATGTTGATGGTTTAGCAGAAGTTGATTTAGGTAATGGAACAAACTATAACCCACAAGAAGCTTTAAACATGTACTTCCAAACTGGTAGTATTGTTGGTAGAAGTTTAACACAAGAGGGTGATCCTAATAGAGGTAAAGTACCTATTCAAGAACTACAAACAAGTAGTGGTAACGCTAAGATAGCTAGTTTAATACAAACTTATCAGTATTATTTACAAATGATTAGAGACGTGACCGGATTAAATGAGGCTAGAGATGCTAGTACTCCTGAAATAGGTTCGTTAGTTGGTTTACAAAAATTAGCAGCTGCTAATAGTAATACAGCTACAAGACACATTTTACAGTCTTGCTTGTATTTAACTTTACGTAATTGTGAAAATATAGCATTACGAGCGGCAGATGCTTTAGCATTTCCTTTAACAAGACAAGCTTTAGTTGATTCAATATCTATGTTTAATACAGCTACTCTTGGTGAGTTAATGGAAAAACAATTAATGGAGTTTGGTATATACTTAGAACTAGAACCAGATGAAGAAGAAAAAGCCATGCTAGAGCAAAATATTCAAATGGCTTTACAGCAACAAAGTATAGATTTATCTGATGCTATAGATTTAAGAGCAATAAAAAACCTTAAATTAGCTAATGCTAAATTAAAAATAGCTCAGAAAAAGAAAAGAGAAAGAGATCAACAAGCTCAAATGATGAATATACAAGCACAAGCTAAAGCCAATGCCGAAACATCAGAAGCAGCTTCTTTAGCTGAAATGCAAAAACAACAAGCTTTAACAGAATCTAAAGTTCAAATAGAGCAGGCTAAGTCTCAGTTTGAAATACAACGTATGCAAACAGAAGCTGAAATTAAAAAGCTTTTAATGGCTGAAGAGTTTAATTATAATATACAACTAGCTCAAGCTCAAATGCAGGCTGCTAAAACTAAAGAAAAAGAAATAGAAGATCGTAAAGATAAAAGAGTAAAAATAGTGGGTACACAACAGTCACAAATGATTGATCAAAGAAAGAATGATACATTACCTACAAACTTTGAGTCAGCTGGGTTTGATAATCTAGATGGCTTTGGCTTAGAGCAATTTGAGCCGCAATAAATTATTTATTAACTATTATATTATATTATGTCAGAACAAGTAAAACAAGAAGGTGAATTTAAAATTAAAACACCTAAAAAACCTAAAAACTTAGGTAAAATTGATAACGTAACTAAAGTAGATATACCTAACACAGCTCCAGAAGCTCAAGGTGAAGTTGTTCCTGAGGTTACAAAAGTTGAAATTAAAAAAGAAGACAATGCCGTTTCAGAGCCTAAAACAGATGAACTGGTTGAAAATAAACAAACCGGAGATATACCTGAAGTGGAAGAACAAGTACAAGAGCCCAGCGCGAATGTTGAGCTTCCGATCCAAGAAATAACAGAGGAACAGGTACAAGAAGAAACAAAAAAAGTAGAGCAAGAAGTAAAAGAAGCTATAAGAGATAATCAAGTAGCAGGAAAAGCTTTACCAGAAAATATTGAAAAGCTAGTTTCCTTTATGGAGGATACTGGTGGTAATATAGAGGATTATGTTAGATTAAATGCTGACTACTCTAGTGTTGATAATACAACTTTAATTAGAGAGTATTATAAACAAACTAAACCTCATTTAGATCATGAAGATGTAAGTCTTTTATTAGAAGACTTTGATTATGACGAAGAGGTTGACGAACCAAAAGAAATACGCAAGAAAAAAATTGCGTTTAAAGAAGAAGTTGCAAAAGCACAAGGCTTTTTAGAAAATGCAAAGAGTAAATATTACGACGAGATCAAGTTGAGACCGGGCGTTACTCAAGAGCAACAAAAAGCAATGGACTTTTTCAACCGCTATAATGAAGAAAAAGATATAGCAAACCGACAACATGAAGATTTTAAACATAATACTAAAAATCTATTTGGCGCAGAATTCAAAGGTTTTGATTTCAAACTAGGCCAAAAAATATTTAGATATAATGTTAAAAACCCTAATGCTGTTGCGGATAGACAGTCTAATGTTGCTAACACTATTGAGAAGTTTCTCGATAAAGAAGGCAACGTGGTAGATGTGACTGGTTATCACAAAGCTATATATGCTGCGGAAAATGCTGATACTATAGCAAGTCATTTCTATGAGCAAGGTAAAGCCGATGCTGTAAGGGATATGATGGCTAAATCCAAAAACATAGACCAAGAGCCTCGTAAAACTGCGAGTGGAGAGGTTTTTGTTAATGGAATAAAAGTAAAAGCACTAAGCGGTGTTGATTCTTCAAAATTAAAAATCAAAAAAGTAACAATTAAAAATTAACAATTATGAGTCAAAATGTAAGCCCGTTATTCGGGACAATCAAGCCGTCTCAGAAACAACAAATACTAGATTCTAACTATTTGTCGTTTAACGGAGGCGCAAATCCAGGTGATTCTGATTCATTTGCTCAGCAATATCTACCCGAAATCTACGAACAAGAAGTAGAGAGATACGGTAACCGAACGTTATCTGGTTTCTTAAGAATGGTAGGCGCTGAAATGCCAATGACATCAGACCAAGTTATCTGGTCAGAACAAAACAGATTACACATCGGTTACGAAGGTTGTGATAACGACCAAGTAAACACAATAACAATTCCTGTAGACCTAGCTCCAGCTGATCCTAAAGATTATGTAGCTAACGTTATATCTCCAAATCAAACTATCGTTATGATGGACGAGACTGGACAAGAAGCTAAAGGTGTTGTTACTGCAAGTAACACTGCAACTGGTGCGTTAACTGTAGCTGTATACGGTGCAGCTGATCTTTCTAACTTAGCAACTACAAATATTAAAATATTTGTTTCAGGTTCTGAGTATGGAAAAGGAAGCTCTATCGCTAACAACACTGCTGGTGCAGGTGCTGTTAATGGTTATCAAAGTATAACACCATCATTTACTCAGTTCTCTAATTCACCAATCATTATCAGAAACAAATATGTTGTATCTGGTTCTGACACTGCTCAGATCGGTTGGGTTGAAGTAGCTACTGAAGATGGAACATCAGGATATTTATGGTATTTAAAAGCTGAGTCTGAAACAAGACTTAGATTTGAAGATTATCTAGAAATGTCTGTTGTTGAAGGTGAGTTAGCTGATGCTGTGGGTGCTCCTGCTGGATCTGCTGCTGCTGCTGGATTCAAAGGTACTCAAGGTTTATTTGCTGCTATCGAAGATAGAGGTAATATTAACGTTGGGTTTAACGCTGCTCCTGTTGGAGGTGTTTCTCAGTTAGATTCTTTCGATTCTATTCTTAGGAACTTAGATACTCAAGGTGCTATCGAAGAAAATATGCTTTTCTTAAACAGAGAAACTGCATTATCTTTTGATGACATGCTTGCTGGTATTTCTGCTGGAGGCGAAGGTGGTACTGCTTATGGTTTATTTGAAAACTCTGAGCAAATGGCACTTAACTTAGGATTCTCTGGTTTCAGACGAGGTTCTTATGATTTCTATAAAACAGACTGGAAATACTTAAACGACGCTTCTACAAGAGGCGCGATTGAGACTGCTCCAGTTGTTGGATACGGTGTAAGTTCTATTGACGGTGTATTAGTACCGGCTGGAACATCTACTGTTTATGACCAAATTTTAGGTACAAACATTAGACGACCATTCCTACACGTGAGATATAGAGCATCACAAGCTGACGACAGACGAATGAAGTCTTGGTTAACAGGTTCCGTTGGTGGAGCGTTCACATCTGATCTTGATGCGATGGAAGTAAACTTCCTATCTGAAAGATGTTTATGTGTACAAGCTGCTAACAACTTTGTTTTATTCAAAGGCATCTAATATTTATATAAGGTACAAGGGCACCAAAAAGCTTAATGCTCAAAAGGTGCCCTGACCCTTATTTTAACTTTTATATTATATTATATTATGACAAAAGAAAAAAAAGTGTCTTCACACCTTGAAGCAGGGTGGGAGATAAAAGACAGACACTATTATGTTTTAGGTAAGTATAATCCTTTAACATTAACTATACCATCAAGACACGGTAAAAGATACCCTTTAACTTGGTTTGATGAAAAAAAAGGTGGAGTAAGAGAATTAAGATACGCTACTAATCATTCTAGTCCGTTTGTAGATGAACAAAAAGGTGAGGCTACACTAGGACATATTATGTTTAAAAAAGGTGCGTTACACGTACCTAAACAATATCAAGCATTACAAAAATTACTTTCACTATACCACCCTCTATTGGGTAAAAAATATGCAGAAGTCAACACTGTTGCTGATGCTGAAAGTGATCTAGATTATATGGCAGTAGAAATAGAAGCGTTAAACGCGGCTGCTAATATGGATATAGATTTAGCTGAAGCAATATTAAGGGTTGAGTTTGGTAACAAAGTATCTAAATTAACTTCAAAAGAGTTAAAGAGAGATATAATTATTTATGCTAAAAGAAATCCTAAATTGTTTTTAGATCTTGCTAATGATGAAAATATTGAGCTTAGAAACTTTGCTATAAAAGCAACAGAAGCTAAAATAATCTCTTTGTCACAAGATCAAAGAACATTTAATTGGGCTAGTAATGGCAAGAAATTAATGACAATACCATATGATGAAAATCCTTATTCTGCTATGGCTGCATTCTTTAAAACCGACGACGGGGTTGAAGTTTACAAATCAATAGAGAAAAAGTTTAAATAACATGTAATCTTAATATAAGGCGGTTTCGGCCGCCTTTATATTAACTTAAAAATATAAAATGGTAAACGTAAACACTGTATATTCAACCGTGTTGTTAATTCTAAATAAAGAACAACGTGGTTATATGACGCCACAAGAATTTAACAGCGTGGCAGATCAAGTACAATTGCAAATATTTGAGCAATACTTTGAAGACTTAAATCAACAATTACGTGTACCTCAAGCGGATGTAGACTATGCTGATAGACAAATGAACATTGATGAAAAATTATCTATATTTAAAAACTCCGCTACACTTTCCTACACTTCTAATTACTTTACAATACCACAAACTATAACAAATAGTTTAGGCCAATCCGTTGAATTCTATAGATTAGGTTTAGTTACATACACTAATCCTTTTGGTGAAATTAAAGAATTAGAAAGAGTTAATAGAACTGATTTTTACAACGCACAAAGTTCTCCTTTTTTAGCTGCTACAGATGAGTTTCCTGTTTATCTATACGAAGGTGAAAAATTATACGTGTCACCAAATAACATTAACACAAGCAATGTAATTAGTATAGATTTTGTTAGAAAACCTATATCACCGCTATGGGGTTTTAGCGTGGGTAGCAGAGGTCAATATGTTTACGACAGTGAGCAGTACGACTCAACAGCAAACCCACCCACTGGTTCTATACAATTTGAACTTCACCAATCAGAACAAACAAGTTTAATATTAAGAATATTAGCTTATGCTGGTGTAATTGTAAAGGATCCACAAATAATACAAGTAGCTACACAGCAAGTAATGCAAGATGAAGCAAACGCAAAAAGTTAACTAAATGGCATTAATACAAGAAAACAATAGGCAATATTACGAAGGAGCTCAATCATTTCAGACTGTTATTGATCAATTTGAATTTACTACAACATTTGATACTAAGTTAAAGTTTTTAAGTGATGATCCTAGTAATCAAAACTATAATCAAAACAACTTTAAAATATATAAAAGTGGTAATGGTTTACCAGGTAGCTATGAAGAGTTAAACTTTACAAACAATCAATTTAGAGTAACTGGTAATACAATAAGCTTTTTAGGTACAGGTTTTACAACAAACACTTCCGCATCTCCACCAGGCGCTGCTCAAGCTGTATTTACGGTTCCAGCGGGTGGAATAATACCTAAAGTTGGTATGAAGTTTTTTGCTGAAGGCTCTAATGTATTATGGACACCAGGTTCTACAGGTGTAAAATATGCTATATTAAGCGATGTATCTTACGACGCTACTACTAATAAATATACTGTTTTATGGCCACAACCACTTTATGGCACATTGCTTTATGGTGGCGGAAGTACTCTTACTACATTTGAATATTATCCACCTTTTGCCTTAGATACATATATTGTAGTACAATTAAAAAAATTAGATGGAGGTAAATATGGTACCACATTAAATGATAAAGCATTTGGAGATGTTGTTGAGGAAAATTATGGAAGCTATGCCTACGTTAAATTAAAAGATATTATAAATAATTTTTTAGTTGCTTATGTTGGGGCGGGTAAATTAATACCTAGTGTAAAAAGAACTGATTTAATATTCTTTGCTAAACGCGCAATGCAAGAATTTAGTTATGACACGTTAAAAAGTATTAAAAGCCAAGAGCTTACAATACCTCACAGTCTAAGTGTTATATTGCCTCAGGATTATGTTAACTATGTTAGCATGGGTTGGTATGATAGCCAAGGAGTAAAACACCCTATATATCCATCAAATAACTTAACACAAAGTCCTTATAGAATGCCTTTACAAGATGGCAAAGGCGTTCCTATTCAAGATGTTTATGATGCTAATATTTCTGGAACATCTATAGTAGAAGAGAGATGGGGCACAAATGCTTATAGATATTTTAACCAATTAGTAGACGAAACTTGGTTAGGTTATCTTTTACAATTTGGGGACTGGGGTTTTGGATTATACGCGGGCTACGGTGAGCTTTACGGTATGGATCCTCAATATGCTAACTATAACGGTTGGTTTAACATGAATGAAAGAGAGGGTAAGATAAGTTTTTCTGCAAACCTTAGAGACAAAATAATAATACTAGAATACATATCAGATGGTCTAGCTTACGACTTAGATACTAAAGTTCCTAAGTTAGCGGAAGACGCTATGTACTCAGCAATACTATATTCCATACTATCAACAAGAGCTAATCAACCAGAGTATGTGGTTATGAGGTTTAAAAAAGATAGATATGCTAAATTAAGAAATGCTAAAATAAGATTATCAAATATTAAACTTGACGAGATAGTGCAGGTTATGCGTGGTAAATCTAAATGGATAAAACACTAGAATTAAATGGCTGAAGTTAAAAATGCTTTTATAAAGTCTAAGATGAATAAAGACTTAGACGATCGATTGCTACCTAGCGGCGAGTACAGAGACGCTATAAATATAGCAATTAGTAGGTCAGAGGCTTCAGATGTTGGAGCTTTAGAAAATGTTATAGGTAATACTGCTTTAGTTGATTTTTGGCAGGACGTTGAAGACGATGTAACTTGTATAGGAACTTTTGTTTCAGAAGATAAAAATACTATATTTTTCTTTATGACAAGCAATAACGGCGAAGCATATGATCCAGGAGCAACTCAAGCTATAGTAAGTATAAATACAGGTAGTGGAAGTAATCAATTAACTTTACATGTACAAGATGAGTTTCTTAATTTTTCAACATTATATCCTGTAATAGGTGTAAACTTATTAGAAAATTTATTATTTTTTACAGATAATAGAAATCAACCTAGACGTATAGATATTACAAAACCAGATAATTATTATTTTAATGAAGATCAAGTTAGTGTTGCTTCTTATAATCCTTATCAACCTATTGATCTTTGGCAACCTAGTGCTTTAGCTCCATCAGCTTCGGTTCCTTACGAAACAACAATGAAAGATGTTGTTAACGAATACTATCCAGGTGGTGGTGGTGAGCTTACGCCAGTGGCGGATACTACAGGGGCTTCATTTAATGTTGACGGCGCGAGTGTGATAGGTAACCCGGTTGTAGGTGATCAAGTAGAGTGGGCTAGTGATCAAGGTGTACCAACTACTATAATTGAAATTATACAACAAAATCCTTCTCCACCAGGTACACAGTTGTGGGCTATAATTACAGATAACAGTAACGCACAGTGGTTTACAAATGAAGTTGTTACGTTCAATAAAAACCCTTATTTCAATATTGATTTTCAAGGTGATCCTGATTTCTTACAAGATAAGTTTGTAAGGTTTAGTTATAGATTCCAGTTTGAAGACAACACGTATTCATTAATGGCTCCTTATACACAAGAAGCTTTTATACCAAAACAAGATGGTTATTTTTTAAATGAAACAGAATTTGATGATCCAACAACGAGTGTAAACGAAGATCAAGAACAAGCATATAGAAGTACGGTTGTTGATTTTATGGAAAACAAAGTTAATCAAATAACTTTAAAAATTCCACTACCATCAATAGGACAAAATCTTATAAATAATTTTAAGATAAAAAATCTTCAAATATTATTTAAAGAATCTGATACACAAGCAATACAAGTTGTTGACACTATAGAGGCTACAAGAGTTGCTGCTGTTGCTGATGCAACCACGGTATTTACTTATGACTATAATTCTACAAAACCTTTTCAAACACTACCATCAAACGAAATAATTAGGGTTTACGATAAAATACCTGTAAAAGCCTTTGGTCAAGAAGTTATAAGTAATAGAATAGTTTACAGTAATTTTCAAACAAAGCATTCACCACCTGCTTCAATAGATTATAATGTTAATGTTTCTGAAAAACAAAATTTTGACGTTGAAGATATTATAGACGGCACTAACTACCCAGTGCAATGGAAAACAAGTTATGTAGAATATCCTAATCATTCTTTAAAGCAAAATAGAAATTATCAAGTTGGTTTTGTTTTATCTGATAGATACGGTAGAACGTCTACTACTATATTATCTAATGATGGTACAGATTCTGCTGCTGGTTTATCCACTGTATATGTACCGTATAGAAACCCAAATCAACCTCAAGGAGACGAGGTTGCTTCAGTGTGGCCAGGTGATTCTTTAAAAATTAATGTAAACAATATAATACCTACAGCACCAGTTTTAACTTCTGGTAATTTTTATCCTGGTGTTTATAACGGTAACAAACAAAGTCCTGATTATAATCCATTAGGTTGGTATTCTTATAAAATTGTAGTAAAACAAAACGAACAAGAGTATTATAATGTATATCTACCTGGTATATTAAATGGTTATCCTCAGCAAGTAACTCCCCCCGCTGGTACTGATCCACCTCCACCATTTCCAACGGGTGAAGAAAATTATACAGCCAATGTTGTATTAATAAATGATAATATAAATAAAGTACCAAGAGATTTATCGGAGGTAGGACCAGAACAAAAACAATTTAGAAGTTCCGTAAGATTATTTGGTAGAGTTACAAACCTACCAGTCACTCAACAAGGTCAAGCCACTGTTACTCCAGCAACTGCTAACACTCAGTTTTACCCAGGTGTATTTGCTCATATTGTAAGTAATATAGCAACAACAGCTGATTCAAACATGGAATTTGAGACTTTAAGCGCTACTGGTCAAGAGAATTTATATCAAATAGACACAAAACCTTTAATAGCTAGAATTACTACAACAAGAGGTGTTAATGATCCTATTAACATAGGTGTTGTAACAACCGGCTCTGGTGGATTAGGAATAATGACCCCTCAACTAGCTATATATGAGACAGAACCTAATATATCTAGATTAGACATATATTATGAAACTACTACATCAGGTTTAATTAGTGATTTAAATTTTGTTGTAGAAAACAATACAAGTATTGCAGCTGGCTTAGACAACTATAACTTCTTTTTAGAAGAAAGCGCAAGCTTAAATTATAGTGAAGCTACTGGTGCTCCTTTTACAGATCCAGCAGGTGCTGATATACCTATAAATCTTTACCCAGGTTTACAAGCTTTAGGAATATTTGCTTCTAGAGTACAAGGTTCTGCAAATAGAACTGCAAGATTTCCAAAAACAGACTGGCAAGGAAATGAAGACAGAATATTAAACACAGTACCTGTAGGAAATACAACTGGTTCACCTACAGTAACTAGTGTTGTTGATGATGGTAACGCATACTTAGTAACAGTTGTTGGTGGTGCTTTCGGTACTCCTAACAGTGGTATACAAACTAAGTTTGTGGGTATATCATCTACCAACGCTAATGGTAATTTTGCTCCAGAAGATTCTGGTGGCACACCAATACCATATACTATTATAGCTACAGACGCTGCTGGTAATGATATTTTTAGCGCCGTTGATGGTTTAGGTAATGATGTTACTAATTATTTTCAATTAGTTAGAGTTAAGCATGGTGATATAATGCTTGATGGTAGTACAGGTAATCAACCTTATTCTTATGATAGTTATTATATAGCAACTAAAGGACAGTATTTTTACAAAGATGGTTTTTCACCTAACGATGTAGCTAACACATATCAGTTTAGTTTTAGTGTTATAGAAGCAGATCAGTCTGGTATACCTGTTCCAGGAGCAACACCTTCATCATTTACAGTTAGTAATAATCAATTGACAAATGTTTCTTCTTTAATAGCAAATCCTTTTGCAACACGAAATTATTCTTTTCAAGAAGGTCAAGGCCCACCGACCAACGCACCTATGTATGATTTTATAGGGTACAATGGTTCAAATATAAATAATCAAACACAGCAAATACAAGGTGATTTAATGTATGAGCATGATTTGATTTGGAATCTTACTAGCGTACAAGTTGGTGGTCAAGCAGTACCTAACAGTCCGTTTGATATAACAAACTATCAAGATCCAACCACAGGAAAAAGATATGGTAGATTAACACAAGACGGAACAGCAATAGGTGCTTATGATTTAACAGTTACTTTAACTGATTCTAATGGCAGTATAGACACGTCAACGTTTCAAGTTATATTTGGAGAAACACCTTTAACAGGTTCTTTAGGTTCTAATGGACAAGTATTCCAATTTGGTGTTGGTGAAGCTACTACAATATTTTTTACTGGTCCAATAAGCGCTGGAACCGCTTTTAGTCAAATGAATTTTGCAGACCAAGGTTTTGTGGCTATACCACAAGCAGGGGCTACAGGTGGACCTCAATTTCCAGCAAGCCCAGCAGGTAACACCAATGGTTTTACAAGCAGTGAAGCGTGTGCTGATTGTAACGAAACACCTGTCAACTGCAACACTACAACCTCAGCGTACAATCACAGCGTTTTTAGATTTGCTAGTGGATCTTTAGCCACAGGTTACACACTAACACAAGGTTTAGTAGATGGTACGGCTTATATAAATATTACTTTAATATCACAAAATACTAATACGTTTTGTAGTAACGATGGTGGATTTGGAAATGATGAGGGTATTAGTGGCCCAGCAAGCAATTTTAATTATCTGTATAGTTTTGGAAGTTTTAATATAGATTACAAACCTCAAAATGGAACTCAATGGCAACCAGCGGTAGATTTAAATGGCGATTATACAGGGGCTATATCTCCTTCAAGTGTGCAGGCAAGTTATTCTAAAGGTGAGTGGAGAGTATCAGCTTTAAACACTGGCGATTGGATTTATGGTCAATTATATTCAAATACTAACACGACTGCCGGCGGTGGTAGTTTAAACGGTGTTGGTATGTGGGAAACAAGAATTCCTACATTAACCTCAAACACGGGAACACCCTCATCTTGCTATGCGTCAAGAACATTCGCGTTTGATACGCCTGGTGATTATAGAATAGTAACTAATAACATGAACAATAACAACTGGAAATGCAACACTCAGCTTTGTGGTCAAACTTCCGGTTTCGATAGCGGCAATTTAACGGCTGGTTTTCAAAACGGTTTTAAAGTTACATGGGGTGATTTTTATTATGACTTTGGTAATCAAAGGGCGTTTGCATATAGAGTAAGTTTTCCTTCGTCTTCAGTCAATCCAAGTGCTGGAAATACAGTTGTGTATGCTAAAGAGCCTTTGTTTAGATATATTACACAGTTTTATACAGATACAGCTTTAACCATACCTAAGACTTGGAGTAACGGTGGAACAGTAAATGTAAGAACAGTTGGAAGTGGTGGCACTAATTTTGAAGAAGCTGGTAACTGGTCTAGTGGACAGCAACCCACAAATTATCCGTTTGAATTTGCTGGAAAAGGAGGAGGTAACCCAGGTAATCAAAATCAACAAAATCAAGAGTTAAGACAATGGCTTATGGATGTAAGCGCAAATGGAACTGTAACCGCTGGCAGTCAAGTGCCTCGAACAAGTTAAAACAGTGAAAAACAAGTAATTATAATAATATGCCTGCGATAATAGAAGTAAAATACTTTAATACCTTCTTGTTAAAGAAAGTCAACGATTACGAACAAGGTAGCGGTGATGCATTAGAACCAGTTTGGGACGGTTCAAGAGGTATACCACAAGCTTTAGGTGGTTACCCTAGAATTAGTACTATAGGTTCAGATGCTTTTGACTGGGCTATTGAAGAATCTAGAATTAGAGGTGGATATAATAACACGTCTGTATCACTAGGTGTAAAAGCTTATTTAGTTGAAAACGAACCGCTTGGCGCTATTAGAGGTAATGCTATGATTTATTCTGGTATATATAATTCTAGAACAGGTATTAACGATACAAATGTATTTAGCGTTGGTGAAGAGATTACTAAAGCAGCTGATCCAGCAAACGGTAGTATACAAAAACTATATGCAGAAGATACTAACTTAATTATATTTCAAGAAAATAAAGTTAGTAGAGCTTTAATAGATAAAGATGCTATATATACTGCAGAAGGTGGTGGTGTTCCTGTTAGTCAACTTAATTTAGTTATAGGTCAAATAGTTCCTTATGCTGGTAATTATGGTATTAGTAGAAATCCAGAAAGCTTTGCTGTCTATGGTTATAGAAAGTACTTTGCAGATATGGATAGAAACGCTGTACTAAGGTTGTCAAGAGATGGTATAACAGAAATATCTAACTATGGTATGTTTGATTATTTTAGAGACAATCTAAGTAGTGTTAACGCCAACAACGCTCAGTTAGGAAAAGTTATTGGTGGTTGGGATATGTATCAAAAACAATATGTAATATCACTACAAGGATATAGTAATCCTACTCCTGGTTTACCTAATGATCCACCTAGATACCAAACATTAGCTTTTGACGAAACCGTTTTAGGTTGGACTAGTAGATTTACTTATAGACCAATTGAGATGTTTAGTTTGAAGGGTACTTTTTATTCTATTGGCTATGAGCAAGAACAACAAAGCGGTGGTAGTTATAAGGATACCGCGCCCACTTTATGGCAGCATAACTTAGGTCAAAGAGCTAATTTTTATAATAGACAGTATGACTCACAAATAACATTTATATTTAACCCTAAAGTTAGTTTATCTAAAAACTTTAAAACAGTTAATTATGAAGGAAGTAATGGTTGGGAAGTTTATGCTTTTCAAAGCGATGCTACTGGACCAGATGAGTTTAATGATACTTACATTAACTACTTTGATGTTGTTGGTAATCCACCGGTTTACGTTCCAGCTGTTAGTAGTTTTTATGAGGGTGAATATGTAATAAACCCGGCTGACGGACAAGCGGTAGATAGGTTAGATTATCTTAGTGTTTTTGGAACAGTTAATCCAGCATTACCAAGAGAGTATGCGGGGTTTGATAGAAAAGAAAATAAATACTACGCTAACTTAGTTAACGATACACAACCGTCTGAGGGTGAAATTGTTTTTGGTGCAGACATGACTGGAATAAAAGGATACTATTGTACGGTTGTAGTACAAACAGATCAATCCACAGATGTTGGTGGTGTAAAAGAATTATTTGCAGTCTCTTCAAACTATGTAGAGTCAGCCTATTAAAATTTAATTATATGAAAATAAAAAGAATAGAAGAGTCAAACTTTGACGAGATAAGTCAATGGTGGCTTGATTGGGAAATGCCAATACCTGATCCAGATTATTTACCACACGATAGCACAGGTGGATATATAGTATCAAAAGATGGCGTTAACGTAGCAGCTGGTTATTTGTATTTTACAAACGCTAGAATAGCTTATGTAGATTTTGTTATATCAAACATAAAATATAGAAAAAAAGATAGAAACGAATTAATAACACAACTAATAGATTACATGGTTAATCACGCAATAAAAGTTGGTTGTAGATTTGTTTGGGCTACATCGGCCGAACCTGGTATTGTGAGTAAAGTAAAAAGCTTAGACTACTCGGTGTTAGAAGAAAAACATTCAATAATATATAAATATGCATAAAACATGGGAAGCGTAGCAGGAGGAATAGTAAAAGGCATCGGAGCCATAGGCGCTGGTAGAAGAGCTAGAAGAGCTCAAAGACGTGCCGCTCGTGAGCAAAGACGTAGAGAAGCCCAGTTACAAAGACTGGAGAACAGTAGGCAGCCAGTGGTAAACCCATATGCTAGTACCACCGACTTGTCTGGTTTAGCAACAGATTTAAGCGGTATGATTTCTAATCCATACGCAAGCCTAGGTGTTGCAACACAAGCCGCAGAGATGCAAGCTGAAGAAGCAGATATTTCTTTAGCTAATACATTAGACACTATAAGATCTACAGGTGCTAGCGCAGGTGGAGCGACAGCTTTAGCTCAAGCAGCATTAAAAGCTAAAAAAGGTGTATCAGCTAGTATAGAGTCACAAGAGGCTGCTAATGAAAAACTTAGAGCACAAGGTGAATCACAAATGCAACAAATGAAAATGCAAGAACAACAAAGACTACAAGGTATACAAATATCTGAAGGTCAAAGAGTTCAAGCCGCAGATGCTCAAGGTAAAGCATTTATGTTTAATGCTACAGAACAACGTGAAGTCGCGAAGATGAATAGAGTTGCAGGTTTATCTGATAGAGCTTATCAAGAAGGTAGAGACGCTAGAGCTGCTAGAGAAACCGCAACAGGTAATCTATTTGGAGCGGTAGCAAGTATAGTATAAAAATAAAAATATGAGTTACGAAAATCCGGCAATGCCACAGGGTGGAAGCCCAATAAATAAATACTTTGACGCACAAAGCAGAAGTGAAGCTTTGTATCAAAAGGAAAAGCAAAGGCAAGATATTCTTAAAAGACAAAAAGAAAAAGAAAGACAAGCTCAAATAAATAAAATGCAGGAAATGCAGTATAAAGTTGACATGCTTTCTTTACAAAGAGCCGATGAGTTAAGCAAGATAACTGAAAACCCTACGCTAGATAATGAAGTAACAAGTATATTAAGAGATAGAATAGACGTGGCTTCTCAAGCCCAGTTGTATCTTATGACAGATTTTAGTGATAATAAAAAAAGAGGTGAAGCAAAAAAAGTTATAGCTGATTATCAAAACTTACTAAACCTAACACAAGGGTTTGCCTCTAGCTGGTCTGATATAACTAGTTATTGGAATGAAAAAAAAGATGGCATAGGATCTAATATAGCGGTTTTGGGTACGGATAACTATACATACGATCAAAATCAGTGGCTTGTAAATTCAATGGCTGGTAAAATACCTAATACAAAAATAAGCTTATCATATGATGAAAAAGACAATGATTTAAAACTTGTTGTTAGTGGTAAAAATGGTAATGGAGATATTATGCCTACACGTACTATATCCGCTAAGAAATGGATGGAGTTAGACGATAGTGAAGAAAATGATTTTATACAAGAAATTCCTCAAATTTATCAAGAATATGCAAAGTTATTAGGACCAGATAATTTTAACCTATTAACAGCCAAAGGACAACTAGACCCTAGTATGATTAAAGGTGATGATATAAGTATTGATATAGGTAATGTAATGTCTGCTGATGGTAAAACAAAAACAGGAACTAAACAAGATATAAGAACGTACTACGATATAGCAAGCAGAATACCTGGCATGTCTACAAAAGCAGCATCTATGATTGCGGGTGTTGAGGGTATGGGTTTTAATGCTATGAAAAATTTTTATGAATTTAATTTAAAAATGAATAATGGTGATGGTATTTTGCCTGATAACTATAAAGATTTTGTAGATCAAATAAAAAAAGATATAGTTGGTAAAAAAAATGATGATGGAAGTCAAGTTACATTTAGTCAAAAACAAGAAGAAGTTTTATCTAGGTTATTAATAGATCAAACTCTTGGTTCAACTGGACTTAAAAAAGATGAAGAGGGAAGATATTATACATCTAAAATAAACGTAGCAGCTGTACAAAAATCTTCAAAGGTACCAAGTGAAAAATCTCAAGCGAATAACGCTTTAGCTGTTCAATTTAACAATGCTATTGCAGACGGTCAATTAGATGATTTAAATTTAATTAATGGATTAAAAATTGAAAGAGTTCCGGGTTCTAGTAGAAGGTATGAAGTTAAAGGTAAGCAAACATCAACAGGTAATCAAGCTGAATACGGTATTCTTGACATACCAGCTGGTGATTTATATAGCCCGGGAGCTGCTGAATTACGTAGATTGTTAGGTTTACCAGAACAATATAATTTAAAGCCAGATGGCTACGCGACTAAACCTACCACCACCACTGCAACGAATGATATAATTAATTTCTTAAGACCATTACAAGAAGATTCTGGTGTTGATGGTATTGACGAATTAAAAGTTAACTTTAAAGGTAATGAAATTACGTTTGCTGAGTTAAAAGAAAAAGTAGATGGGCTGGATATTATAAATCACTCTGATGTGTTTAGCAGTAAAATAACAATAAAACTACCTTTACAAAATCCAAAAACAGGGGAAAAGTATGCTAAAAAATTCTCAATGCCTCTTTCGCCTGAAGACAGAAAAGAGATCAGCACACAACTAACAAAGGCATTACTTAAATTTTAATTAATAAAATATGGAAATATATGTAGATGAGTTTGGCAACGAAACAACTGCTCAATCTTTAAGGCAAATGTTTGGAGATCAATGGGAAATTGAAGCAGCCAATCTAGGTTACTCAAAAAAAGCAGAAGGTGTTGTGGCAGAGGATGCAACTGTAACACCGATAACTCCGGTAGCATCCGAGAATACGGTATCAAGCTTGGAAAACTCTTCATTGGAGTTAGAAGATGAATGGGAGGTTATAGTACCTGATCAAACCGAAGTTGTTATACCTAAAGATAGAAAGTTTGGTGATCTAATTGAAATACCAGACTTTGAAAATCAAAACACAAAAGACTTAGCTAACGTTTACAATACACTATATGGTGGTGAAAACGGTGGTTTTCATTTTGAAGCAGACGGTAAATACGGTTTAAATATTACAGCTTTAAATGGTAATGAAATAGGTGTAAAAACAGGTTTAACTAACATGGAAATAATGGGTAGCGGATTGTACACCCCTGAAACTGTAGAAATGAAAGATGCAGAGTCCATGATAAACGAGTTTTTAAAACTTAACTTTGATAACGAGGCTCAAGAACAGTATAATACTAACATTGATGTTTTTGAGGAAGAGGTAATGTTGAACATTAATGATTTAACAAGAAAGTTTTTAGAAGAAGAGGACTACGAGACAGACAACTTTATGCCTGTAAATGGATTATTAACTAGTACACTAAGTGCTGACTATGAAAAATTTATTAGACAAAATGTGTCAGAGACTTATAAAGATAATGGTGGATACTTACCTGAGTATCAAATTACTCAAAACGTAAAAAGCATACTACAAGACGTGCAAAGTAATGAACTTCAACTTAACTACTTACTAAGATCTAAACAGTATGAAGAATTAAAAGACAGTGACAATGGTGATCTTGCTATAGAAGATTTAAAGGTTGGACACATACAAGAAATAGTTGATCCAGCAGAAAAAGAACTAGCGTCTATCAATATGGCTTTAATAAGTAAAGACATAATGTTAAATGAAAACTTTGCAAACTTAGGTTACAATGAGTCTATTAATTCATTAATGAATGATAGAAAAAAGCTAGAAGCTAGAAGAGATTTATTACAAAAAGAGGTTTTTGGTAAAAACACTAAATTTTTATTTAACCTAGATAATGGTTCTTATAGAGTAACACCTGAATCAAAGGGTGGTTTAGTTGTTAAAAATGAAAAAGACTTAACAGAGCAATTTGGCGTAGCTAAAATACAGGTTAGAGAGATAATGAAAAATAACCCGTTTGCTACAGTTCAATCTAAGTATAATATATTTAATGTTGGGTTTGAAGATTTTCAAAGACAAATGCAAGATGAAAAGTATGATATAACAATTAAAGCAAGCATGTTACAAGAAGGATCTCCTTTAGCTGAGAAGCTCAATAGCATGGGTTACAAAATTGAAACTAAATCATTTGGTAAGGATAAAGTAATTGAGGGCGGAGAAGGTGCTCCATATGTTACACAAGGAGTTGTAAAAGATGTTAGTCTAAAAGACTTAATGTATTTAAAAAGAATTGAAACTTCTTTTTTAGGGCCCAACGCTTATCAAGAATTTGATAAAGCTGATAAGTCACAAAAACCTTTGGGTTATACGTTAGATCAATATGTAGAAAACTCTAACGTAACATTGAATAGGTTATCTGTAATGCGTGAAGCTTGGAAACAGTTATACTTATTAAATGTAGATCCAGCTAGTATAGAGGCTAACAACCTAACACCTGATGGTACTGGTATAGAAAAGCTTTGGAAAAATAATTTTGTAGAAGGTTTAGCAGAGGCATTACCTTTTCAAGATCAATCAAACTATGGTTACATAGCTAGTAACAAGTTTAATGTAGATACTGATAGAGATATATTAGATAGATTTCAAATGGTAATAGGCGATATAAACGCCAACCTACAAGAAGGTGAAAAACCGTTTGAACTAACTAAAGAACAAGAAGAAAACTTTGAACAAGGTTTTGGCGAGGAGTTAGTTCGTGGCCTTGGTGGTTTTGTACCTATGATTGCGGAGCTAGCGGCTATAACATATATGACTGGTGGTACTGGAAACTTTTTAGGTACTGGTAGATACTTAAATAAATTAAGAACTGTAACTTATCTAGCTAAATCAGGTAAAAATAGCGTAACACCTTTATCACAAGCTGTTGTTGCGGCTAGAGCTAGAAAAGCAAAAATGACAGTAGATGCTTATGCTAAGTCAAAAGGTTTAACAAAAGCTAGTGGTGATGCTTTACAAAAACTACAAGCTTTAGGTATAATGGGTTTACAAGAAGAAGCTAAAATGGCTGCGCTAGATCCTTTGTTTGGTGTAGATATGCCTGTGGGTGCTGGTTTTGGATTTGTAGTTGGTGGTGCTGGTATGAGAAAACTATTACCTACCGGGGTTTTTAAAGGCAACTACGCTCCGTTAAATGTATTTTTAGATAAAGGTTTATACTCAGGGCTTGGTGGTATGGCTGGTGCTCAAACGGCGGCTCCAATGGAAGCTATGGTTCAATCATTTATGAATCAAACAGACATGCAAACTTTTGCGGAAGAGAAGTATGGTAACATGGAAGACTGGGCTAAACATGCTTTAATGGAAACTATACAGTTTAGTTTAATTGGTTTAACACATACTAATAAAGCTGATCGTACAATGAGTATGAGAGGTAAAAGAGCGTTACAAGAAAAGCTGGCTGTTGATATAATAAAGATGGAAAAACAAATAGGTGAAGGTAAATTATCTAAAACCGATCCTTTGTTTATAAATAAGTCTCAGCTGTTTGAACAAGTTAGTCAACAAATAAGAATATCAGAAAACAGAGAGAGATATTTAGATAAAAATATCTTAATGGCTGATACAAAATCTTTGTTTGAAAAATATAATAGACAATACAAGAGAGAAACTAAATCAGATCAACCTGCTTTTGATTTTAAATTAAATAAGTCTGGTAAAACAGAAGTTGTTTTTAGAGGCAGCAAACCACCTTTGGTTAGAGTTAATGTAAATAAAATGACTCCTGGTACAGTACCACATGAGATATTTCACACGATGATGAAGCAACAATTCAAGAATGATGTTGGTTTATCTGGTTCTTTAGCTAGAAACATTTCGTCAACATTAAATAAAGTTGATTGGACCTTTGGTATTAAAAATGTAAAAGGTGGATTAAAGGGTGTTGTTGAACAAGCTTATGAAAATATACAAAACAAAGATAGCTTTAGTGAAGAGTTTAATGCAGCTGTTATAGATTTACTTAGATCACCTGAGAACTACGAAAAATTAATAACAGGTAATGTATTTGGTCAAATAGTACAAGACATATATGGTGCTGTAGAGAAAACATTAGGTAACACACCTATGAAAGGTTTATTACCTGACTTAAACACGCCACAAAAAGTAATAAACTTTTTAGGTAGATACGGAAAAAGTACAGCGGCGGGTGAGTATAGTCCTGGTATGATAGAGCGTTTTAAAGATATTAAAATACAAAAACAAAAAGATGGAAAAGTTTATGATCTTTTTGATACTCAGACAGGAGAAAAATTAAACCTAGATAAAGCTGCTCAAGAGCTTTTAAAAACTCAACAACAACGTAATAGAGAATTAGCAGAAAATATTAAAAACAAATCTGGTGATTACGGTAAAGATATTTATGATTTAATTAAAGATAATCAAGCTTTAATAAATCAATCTTTAGGTTTTAGTACTAAGCTAGGTGATGTACAGCAAAGTGCTATAACAGACGCTTTAGTATATCAAATGCTGGGTGTAGCAAAAGGTAGAAAGACTGGTATGCTAGATAACTATGATGGTAGCACCGAGGTAATGACATATCTTGGTAATACGATCAGATCTCGTAGAAAAGAAATATACGAAGAAGCTGGGCTAGATATGACTAAACGTATCAACGAGGACATTAGTAATATTAGAGGTATTGCAGACACTGGAGGTTTTAAAGCTGAAAACTTAGATGCACCTAAACCAAAACCTAGAGTTAAGAAAACAGATCCTAGAGAATTAGATTTAACTATAGATGTTCAAAAAGATCTTATACCTGAAATGCAAAAGGATATAAGTAGTAGAGACATGTCTAAGGAAACTTATAAGTCTTTGCGTTTAACTGAAGCTGAGGCTAAGTTGCTTGCTGAAACATATGGTATAGTAGATTCAAAAGGTAATCCTTTAGCTGAATGGTTTACAAATCCAAAACGTAACTTGCCTAAAGTTGCAATAGAAGGTTTCAGACAATTAAGATCGGATCTAAATAAAAACGCACAAGCTGTTTTAAATATAATACCAGAAGGATTTACAGCTAGCGGTAAAGCAACAGGTGTACCAAACAACCTTAAAAAATTATTATATAGAAAAAATAATAACGGCAACTGGGAATTAAGAAAAGATCTTACTATAAAAGATATACAAAATATATTAAAAGAACCAGCGGGTGCTTTATATAGAGATGCACAAGTGCAAACTATAAAGGGTTTAACTGAATTAGTTTTTAGAGGATTAAAAAACAAAGTAGCTAGAGAGGCTCAAGGTACAGGACCTGAATCTAACTCTGTTATTAGAGACTTAGCTGATGGTAAAAATCCACGCATGGCTCAAGTTATTTTAGATGCTCCTAATAAACCTAAGACTTTAAATAGTATAGAAAAAGTATTTACAGCTTTTGCTAACTACTCAAGAGATCCAGAAGGATTTAGAAAACTTTATCCAGATGTTGCTAAGTTTATAGAAGCTGAATCTATTAAAATGTCTGAGGCAGAAGCTACTCGTGGTAAAGCTGAAGCACCTACGTTTAAAAAAGCTCCTAAAGCTGATATGAAAATAGCTGAAGCTAGTGGCGCACCAAAAGGTGTTAAGATAGAAAATATTATAGATGGAGTAACTGGTAAATCCATGCGTAGTGTTCAAGGTGATGTTGCTTTATTTGATGTAGCTAGAATAGAAGGTTTCTTTAAAAATATAGAAGACTTAGCAAAATATTATCCTAAAAATTTACCAGACTTTTTAAAGACTAAAGAAACTTTATTACAATCATTTGGTAGTAGTAGTAGAGGTACTGGTAGAAATGTTGGTCGTGACGGTGCTAAAATAACTACAGAGGGTAATTTAATGTCAGAAAGCCCTGTTAGTAAAAATCAATATGAACGAATAGTTAAAAACCTTGGTGAAAAATATCAAGGTGAAATATTTGATAATATAAAACCAGGAGACTTTATGACTGAGTCTCAACAAAAAAATGCTTTAAAAAATTATTTTGAAACTAACGATTTAAGCGCACTTAAAAAATACATAAATGCTAGTGACAACGCTTACAAGGCGGATGTATATTACGCTATGGGTGTTATTAAACAAAAGTATTTATATGATGCTAAAACACCAAAAGAGTTTGAAGCAAGAGCAAGAACTATATATGATTTAGCGGCAGCTAATTCTAGTACTATACAAGGTTATGGTAGACAATTAGTTCCTGTTATGGCTATTAAAAAAACAGGCACTGTTGGTAAACTAAAACTAGAGCATTTAAAATCTTCATTAGAACAATCTATGGCAGAAGCCAAAGCTATTGTAGAAGGTAGATGGGCTAAAGATGGTAGAAAAATAATGAATGATTATCAGGGCATTATATCATTTAAAAAGTTTTTAAACGTTATAGATAAATTAGGTGGCACAACTAACACAGCTGGTTTGTCTCGTATGGTATTAGATTTAAAAGAGTTAAAAGATTATGTAACTGTTGA
>CENX01210882.1_pt1 | contig 30913 bp, 29 predicted proteins | sample 361321 | NCBI WGS metagenome assembly CENX01 (sample SAMEA2619678, study PRJEB7988) | marine metagenome | isolation source: saline water (ENVO:00002010), including | reverse complement strand
GATTTTCTCGGTGGTGAGGTGCTGTGGTTTCGCGCACTTGGCTCGCTACGTTTTTGGGATAAAGATGAGCAACGCTGGCTAGATGATTCACCTAACGGCGAGCGGGTTCGTTATTTTGGTGCGATACCACCCGATGTTGTGATTAATGGCACTACTGAAGAGAATGCCTTTTACGCAGAGGGTACGATTTGGTCAGGTGCAGGAGTTGAGGGCCCATTAGAGGCCCCTATAGAACAAGCGGCGGGCGTGACCTCAGGTGATGCTATTCATGCTCATCTGGATTTTTGTCTTGAAGGAAAAAATGCTGAAGGCGTCATGGGTGACTGCACCGTTCCCGGCATTGGTCACACCGGTTCACCCACCGTAGGGGCGTATTTGATTGAGATGCAATTATTTTCTGATACGGTCGCCAGCAACAGTGAACAACAAAAATACATTGACTCACCACCGGTGAAGGTACTGTTAAATAATGGTTTAGTGGCCGATGAATGTGGTGTAGCAATTGGTGCGTTGACGGTGCCTAATAGCGTGATTGATCGCTCGGCCGCCCTGCCGGCGGCAGGTATTTTAATTATGAGCGGGCCTTAACTCTCAACAGGTGATTTTGATTCTATGCGCATTTTTTTGGCTCCAATGGAAGGCGTTATTGATCACCACTTTCGCACCCTCTACAGTGCCATCGGCGGGGTCGATATTTGTGTCAGTGAGTTTATTCGCGTCAATGACGTGGCGGTCAGTAAAAAAGTGTTTCTGCGTGATTGCCCTGAACTGCAGTATGCTTCATTCCATCAACACCGATTAAGTGCCACCCCTAATGGCACGCCCTTACGCGTGCAATTGTTAGGTAGCAATCCGGAAACCATCGCCGCTAGCGCAGTCACTGCTATTAATCTTGGCGCTTCGGCGATTGATTTAAATTTTGGTTGCCCTGCCAAAACAGTAAACAAAAGTCGCGGCGGTGCGGTGTTGTTAAAAGAGCCGCAATTGGTGGGTGAGATTGTTCGACAAGTGCGAGTCGCAGTGCCGAGTGAGCGGCCCGTCACGGCAAAAATTCGTTTGGGCTTTGAAGACCGCAGTCTCTATATGGACAACGCTTTAGCTATCGCTGAAGCCGGTGCAACAGAGCTTTGCGTTCATGCCCGTTCTCGGGCTGATGGCTATAACCCACCGGCTTATTGGTCTTATATTAAAAAAATTGTTGAAGCGGTTTCGTTACCAATCATTGCTAATGGCGAAGTATGGTCAGTTGAAGATTGGCGAAACTGTCGTGAACAAACCGGTTGTGAGGATGTTATGTTGGGTCGTGGTTTAATTGCTTGTCCCGATTTGGCCTTACAAATAAAAGCGGCAGCGGCGGGACAAAAGTATCAAGCCTTATCTTGGTCGGCTGTCATGCAGTTGCTAAATCAATTTTACTATGAGACCACGGCGGCTTATCCGAGTCGATTTTTAGGTAATCGGGTGAAGCAGTGGTTATTTTATTTGCAGATGCATTACCCGGAAGCCAAAGCCTTATTTGATACGATTAAGCGTTATCGACAACCGCAGGAATTTGAGGCGGTGCTGGGCTTACCGCTGGCCTAAGCTACCTATAAATAGCGGCGAAGGCTAAATCACTTTGACCCAACTTTTTTCTTCGACTCTGCGTTGTATTTTCCAGATACCGTCGACTTTTACGTAGTCATCTAAGTACCACAGGCCACACATCATTAATTTACTCTGCCCTTCTTTAGCGGCCATTTCCATCGGATTGAAACACATAATACGGCCTGTTGCTTGGCTAATATCATGCTCAGTAGCCAAGGTGATTTGGCAGTTAGCGTTGAGATGTTGATGACTAGGAAAGGCATCAGTCAATGACCTTTGTAAGAAATCAATCGTTTCGGGTAGATTGCCCTTCTCGCCACCTAATGCGGTGTAGTCAATGAAAGCATCGTCGGTAAATACCTCATTTAGTTGATCAAATGCCTTGGCATCAATCAACTCAGCGTAGCGATACAGTAAATCGTGGATTTCAAGTTTGGCAGAGACTTGTTCGAGGGTGTAAGCCATAAGTGGATTATCCTTATATAACAGTCTAGAAAATGAAAGCTGACTAACTAGCTTTGAAACTAATAATAAGAATACCGTAATAAGGTGAGGTTAAAGTTGGCGATAAGTTAATTATCGCTAATCGAATTACGATTAACTTTCGACAAAGGCTCGCTCAATCACATAGTGTCCTTGGTTGCCGCTGCGCACTTCATTAAATCCTCGCTCGTCCAAGATGGCACACATATCTTTGAGCATACTGGGACTGCCACAGAGCATAAACCGATCATCCGCTACGTTTGGCTTTGGCAGACCTAGGTCAAGAAATAATTTACCGCTGGTCATCAGGTCGGTTAAACGGCCATTGTTTTTATAAGGTTCACGGGTCACAGTAGGGTAGTAAAGCAGTTTTTCACGGACCATCTCGCCAAAATATTCGTGTTGGGGCAGTTCATTCTCGATGTAGTTGCTGTAAGCCAATTCAGACACCTCTCTCACCCCGTGAGCGAGAATGATTTTATCGAATTGCTCATAGACCTCAAAGTCTTTGATAATACTCATAAAGGGGGCTAAGCCAGTACCAGTTCCTATAAGGTATAAGTTTTTTCCAGGTAGCATTTCATCGGTGACCAGTGTGCCTAGTGGTTTTTTACCGATTAACACTTCATCACCAACTTTTAAATGCTGTAATTTCGATGTCAGTGGGCCATCGGGGACTTTAATGCTAAAAAATTCCAGCTCATCTTCGTAATTTGCACTGGCGATGCTGTAGGCGCGTAATAGGGGTTTTCCTTCATGTTCAAGGCCAACCATCACGAAGTGACCATTTTTAAAGCGAAAACCAGCATCTCGGGTGGTTTTAAAGCTAAATAAACTGTTGTTCCAATGGTGGACGTCAGTCACGGTTTCGGTCATTAACTTAGCCATTCGTTTTCCTCAAACAAAATTATCGTCTCAAGCCAGGAAGTTCACTATATAAGGCAATTATCAATAGGTATAGCGGGATATTAAGATATAATATATTTGTTTTTCCGATATAATAACTGCGTTAATATTTTTGATATCATTTATCAAATAATAAAAGTTATCATTTGATAAATCAATGTGGCTGACAGTGACTATACGGTGCTGTCATTAATCTGGCTTAACCTAGAGGCTCCAGACAGTGAAATTTACCCTACGACAACTTCAAGTATTTCTTGCCACGGCGCATTATCAAAATATTAGTCGAGCGGCTGAGAGTTTATCCATGTCTCAGTCTGCCGCCAGTGGCGCACTACGCGATTTAGAGCAGCGTTATGATGCGCAACTGTTTGATCGGGTGGGGAAACGATTGCGGCTCAATATGCTGGGTCAATCGCTTCGTCCCTTAGCTGAGGCCTTGATCTCAGGCGCAGAGGATGTTGATGTTGTTTTGCAGCAGCAAATGCCTGCGGGGCGATTACGAGTTGGCGCAACGCTGACCATCGGCAATTACATCGCAATACCGATTATTGCTCGTTTTAAAAGGGATTATCATGAAGTGAGTGTTAGCTTACATGTCGCTAATACTGCGCATATCGCTAAGCAGGTACTGGATTTTGAGCTAGACGTCGGTTTAATAGAGGGCGAGTATTCACACTCAGATCTTCAGGTGCAGCCATGGTGTCATGATGAGTTAATGATTTTTTGTTCGCCAGAGCACCCTTATGCGGCTAAAAAAAATCTAACCGATGAGGACTTAATCAAGGCCCAATGGATTCTGCGTGAGTATGGTTCAGGCACACGGCAAACCTTTGATCGCGCCATGCACGGTTTAATCAATGAGCTGGATGTGCACTTGGAGTTTGAGCATACCGAGGCCATTAAGCGGGCCGTTGAAGCGGGTCTAGGGCTTGGCTGTTTGTCCGTTATTCCGCTAGCCGATGCCTTTAAAAGAGGGAGCTTAGTGCCACTGAAGGTGAAACATCGCGATATGAGCAGGCAATTCTACTTTGTTACGCATAATAAAAAGTTTCCTTCACGGGGACTTCAATCGTGGCTCGACTGTTGCCGTGACACGCACCCAGAGACAACTTAGCTACCTAGACTAGCTTTAATACCTTGATAGAAGATGACTAACACGCCCGCCGGGGCGATAAAACGTATGCTAATAAACCATAGGTTGAATAAGCCAGTCGATAAACCATCGATCTCTTTACGCACCCGGGTATAGCCGAGCTTCCAACCAACAAACAGCGCAATTAAAAGTCCGCCTAGCGGTAACATAATATTGGCAGTTAAATAGTCCAAGCGATCAAATACCTCGCTCGAGTAAATACTTGCCACACCGCCTAGCCAGCATAATAGGCTTAGACCGACAGTGGCTAGCAAGCGTGAACTGCCTAGTTTTTCTAGCCATGCGATACCGGGCTCGATGAGTGAGATCGATGAGCTTAACGCCGCAATAGCCACTAAAACAAAAAAGCCTGTGCCAAAGAAGGCACCGCCCCACATACCTGAAAAAGCAATAGGCAGCGTTTCAAATAATAAGCCTGGCCCAGAGCCGGGTGCCAGACCACTGGCAAACACCAGTGGAAAGATAGCCATACCGGCAATTAAGGCGATCAACGTATCTAGCCCAGCAACAACGATCACTGCGCTGGAAATTGATTGACTATTTGACATATAAGAGCCGTACACCATGACGGTTCCCATGCCTAAGCTAAGGGTAAAAAAAGCATGGCCCATGGCGATTAACACTGATTGACTGGTCAGCTTGCTAAAGTCAGCGGCAAACATAAAATTTAAGCCCTTCTGAAATTCGCCGTTTTTAAAGGCGTACCACAGCAAGAGCAAAAGCAAAGCAAATAAAATGGGCATTAAAATATTTACGGCATTACCGATGCCACGTGTGACGCCGAGTCCAACAATGGTTGCTGTGGCAAGAATAAAAACGCTATGCCATAGCAATTGCCGTTCGCTATCTTGGGCTAAATCGCCGAATCTGGCAGCGATGATTTGGGCGTCTTGGCCGATATAGGCTGAACTGGCACTTTGAAACACATATTCCAGCGACCAGCCGGCCACCACGCTGTAATACATGAGAATCATGATCCCGGCGGCCACGCCCATGAGACCAATAAACGCCCAAATCTTACTGGCGCCGGCGGCACGTGCTTGCGACAGCACGGCGTGAATTGGGTTGGCTCGACCTTTTCGACCAAGCAGTACCTCAGCCATCATAATTGGCACGCCAAACATCATAATGCAGATCAGATACATGAGAACAAAGGCGCCACCACCATTTTCGCCGGCAATATAAGGAAATTTCCAAATATTACCCAGTCCAACTGCGGCGCCAGTGGTGGCTAAAATATAGGTCCAACGGTGAGTCCAAACGGGATAATGAGTGGATGATTGAGCAGACATAGCGACCCTTTGTGTTGCATTAAATGGTTAGAGCAGTTCATCGAGTTGGCCTTTAGCGAAAACTAAAGGCGCCTCTCAGCACTAAAATACCATTTATCAATCAACACGCAAGTGTCTTTTTGCCGAATAGCGTTGCCGTTTAGTCAGTCGGGTTAATGGCCGCCAGATGATCGAGGGCCTCACTGTATTCAGTGATTAATCGCATCATGATATCGCGACAGGATTCAATTTGATTGATTTGTCCTACCACTTGTCCAACAGGGTTGAAAGCCACTTTTTGGGTTTCGCCACTGCCGGCATAGCGGTGGGTGCGGCGCGTAGCGTCAAAGGTTAAATACCCTTGAAGCGGCATGGGCAATGGGTCTGGGGTATCGGGTCTATCCCAAGCGTCGGTCCATTCATTTTTCAGCATTCTCGCAGTTTTACCCGTGAAGGAACGCGACCGAATCGTGTCTTCAGAGCTGGCATTCATGTAGGACTCGCGTTGTGCCGGTTCTGCGGCTGCCTCGGATGCATTGAGCCACATAGACCCCATCCAGACGCCTTCAACACCCATACTCATGGCTGCCAACATTTGACGACCATTGGCTATCCCACCTGCCGCTAGCACCGGCAAGGGTGCAACCGCGTCGACCATTTGTGGCCAAAGCACCATTGATGTGACTTCACCGGCATGACCGCCACCTTCAGAGCCCTGACAAATAATAAAATCAAGGCCGGCATTCTTATGATTAATGCCGTGTTTTAGTCGACCAGCGAGTGCGCCGATTAAACGACCGGATTGGTGAACTTGATCGACAATGTTTGCCGGTGGGGTGCCTAGCGCATTGACGATCATTCGGCATTTGTTTCTTGTTAGCGCTTCATCAACCAGTAACTGAGCCTGTGCTTCAGAAAAACTCAATGTCACTTCGTCATCGCCTTCGGGCCAAGCTGGCACATTATGATCTTGCAGTAAACCCTCAGCAAATTCGCGATGCTGCTCAGGGATCGCCGCTTGCAGCATTTCGACTAATTTATCAGGATCGGTTTCACCCTGACCTTCATATTTTTGCGGGATCGCCGTATCGACACCATAGATGTGGTCGCCAATATGGGCATCGATCCAGTCGAGCTCTTCTTTTAATTGTTTAGGCGAAAACCCAACAGCACCTAAAACGCCAATGCCGCCGGCCTTGGAGACCGCAACGACCACATCACGGCAGTGGGTGAAGGCAAATATAGGCAGCTCAACGCCGAGTTTCTTACATAGCTCTGTTTGCATGGGTCTCTCCTTAAAATCATATTAACGACAGCCGCTACGTTACTGTTCATTAGCGTATTTGCCAATAGCAGTTAACACTTTGTGGATAGCAAAAACAATCAAATCGAAGCATTTGGCTTTGTCGAGACGTTTTCTCCGATAAAAACAGCAAAATAATGCCTTTTACTTCATGGATGCGGGAATAATACCGCGGCACTGGGCAGATTGGCTTTAATGCTGCATGGGCTTGTGTATAATCCCGCCGCTTTGACGTTTGTCGTCATGGCTAATGCCATTTAGGAGTACCAACACAGTGACTGAACAACTCAATACCCAAGAGCTGCGTAATATCGCTATTATTGCGCATGTTGACCATGGCAAGACCACCTTGGTCGATAAGCTATTAGAGCAGTCTGGGACGCTCGATCGTCGTGATCAAGGCACTGAAAGGATCATGGATTCGAATGATCAGGAAAAAGAGCGTGGCATCACTATTTTAGCCAAAAATACAGCGATTAATTGGCAAGGCCATCACATAAATATTGTTGACACCCCCGGCCATGCTGATTTTGGCGGAGAGGTTGAGCGTGTGTTGTCGATGGTCGACTCGGTACTTCTCCTAGTTGATGCGGTCGATGGGCCAATGCCTCAAACTAGATTCGTAACTCAAAAAGCCTTTGCCCGCGGTTTGAATCCTATCGTTGTGATTAATAAGATCGACCGACCGGGCGCGAGACCTGATTGGGTAATGGATCAGGTGTTTGATCTATTTGACCGCCTTGGCGCAACGGATGAGCAGTTAGATTTTCCCGTCGTTTATACCTCAGCGTTAAACGGCATTGCTGGACTCGATGAAAATGCTATAGGCGAAGACATGACAGCTCTGTTAGAGCTGATTTTAGACCATGTTAAAGCACCGACGGTTGATGCGAATGGCGCCTTTCAAATGCAGATAAGCGCCCTTGATTACTCCAGTTATGTTGGTGTTATTGGTGTCGGTCGCGTGTCTCGCGGCAAAATTAAACGCAATACCCCTGTTATCGTTGTTGATGCAGATAATAATATGCGTAATGGCCGAGTTTTAGATATTCTTGGCAACATGGGGGTCGAGCGCGTGCCGGTCGAGGAAGCGGTGGCCGGAGATATTATTTGTATCACGGGTATCGATGGCTTAAATATTTCAGATACTTTGTGTTCGCCGGATCAAGTTGAGGCCCTGCCTCAGCTAACGGTTGATGAGCCTACGGTGTCGATGACCTTCCAGGTAAATGATTCTCCCTTTGCTGGCTTAGAAGGTAAGTTTGTTACCAGTCGAAATATTAAAGAGCGGCTGGATCGCGAGTTACTGCACAATGTGGCATTAAGGGTTGAGCAGGGCGACAGTGCGGATAAATTTGTTGTCTCTGGCCGTGGTGAGCTGCATCTATCCGTTTTAATCGAAACAATGCGCCGCGAGGGTTTTGAGCTAAGCGTTGGCCGGCCAGAAGTCGTGCAGCGGGTGGTTGATGGTGTTGTGGAAGAGCCCTTTGAATCGGTGGTTGTTGATTGCGAAGAGCAGCATCAAGGTTCGGTGATGGAAGCTATAGGCACACGAAAAGGTGATCTTAAGAACATGGTGCCGGATGGCAAAGGGCGGGTCAGACTGGATTACATCATTCCCGCCCGTGGTTTAATTGGTTTTCGCTCTGAGTTTTTAACCATGACCTCGGGTTCAGGTATTCTGACGTCTATATTCGATCATTATGGTCAGGTAAAAGTCGGTGAAGTTCAATCGCGCACTAATGGCGTATTGATCAGCAATGTGAAAGGCAAAACTTTAGCCTATGCGCTATTTAATTTGCAAGATCGTGGTCGTTTAATGATTGACGCTAATATCGATGTCTATGAGGGCCAAGTGATGGGTATTCACAGTCGTGGCAATGATTTAACGGTTAATCCGACTAAGGCGAAACAGTTAACTAATGTTAGAGCTTCAGGCACTGACGAAGCGACTGTCTTGTCGCCGCCGATTCGATATACTTTAGAGCAAGCGTTAGAGTTTATCGAAGACGATGAACTGGTAGAGGTTACACCAGAAAGTATTCGAATTCGTAAAAAATTATTACTTGAGCACGAGCGTAAGCGCGCTGCTCGTCCGGCCAAGGTGTAACGATTGCCATGCGTGCGCTGATACAACGAGTTAACTCTGCAAGTGTCAGAGTCGACGAGCAACTGGTCGGTCAGATCAGCAAAGGTTTACTGGTATTACTAGCTGTTGAAGCCGATGATGATAGTCAGTCAGCGGAAAAAATGGCAGCCAAGTTGCTCGATTATCGCGTTTTTAATGACCATAATAATAAAATGAATTTGAGCGTCACGGATGTAGCCGGTGAATTACTGGTTGTCTCGCAGTTCACATTAGCGGCTAATACCGATAAAGGCTTACGGCCAAGCTTTTCATCAGCCGCAGAGCCAGCTTTAGCCAAGCGACTTTATCTAGACTGCGTAGCGCAGTTAAAAGCATCACCGCTTAAAGTTGAAATGGGACAGTTTGCTGCTGATATGCAAGTTGCATTAGTCAATGATGGCCCAGTCACGTTTATGCTGACTAGTTAAGCGATTAAACCCTCAATTATTGCCTTACCGCGTTACAGTTCCCCAGCGTATTTCATCACATGAAAAATATAATGCTGCTCCATAACGCCATTCAGTAAATGCGCCCAAGGACCTTGTGCATATACAGCAACATCGTCACCCGCATGAGTTTCAGTGGCTAAGGGGACGCCAGCTTCTTGGTGGTAGTGTTCGACCTCTGGGTTGTCTTCAAGCGTGGTTTGTCGTGTTGACTGACCAATATTATTAAATCTCGCATAGGGATTATCTGGATCGCTGGGCTGATTGTAGTAACCTGGCCCGTTAGCATAACTAAGGGTTGTGTAGGGTTTCTTATCGGCGGCAAGGCTAGGCGAGTTTTCTGCTTCACCTGCTTTATCGTTACCTGTGACGAAACCTAAAATAGGGTTGCCGCGCGTAGGGTAGCCCGCCAGTGTTAAGGTATGGCTATGGTCAGCTGTCACAATCATTAATGTCTTCTTAAGATTCACTTTGTCATGTGCTAATTCTATTGCTTGATCAAGCGCGTGCAGGTCTTCTAGTGCGCGATAGGCATTACCCACATGATGCGCATGATCAATTCGACCGGCTTCGACCACTAAAAGAAAGCGTTTACTTTTTTGCAATTGATTAATTGCCACGTTAACCATTTCGCTAAGACTGGGTTGGCCGCTGCTATCACGGTCGGCTTCAAAGTCCATATGTGAATCGGAAAATAAACCTAAAATTTTATCGGTATCATTGTCTTGATGAGCGATTAATTGACGACGATTATGAAAGTAGCGACCGTTTGGATTGCGCTGCTGCCACTGTGAAATTAAATCAATACCATCCTCACGCTTGCCTTTAGCATGCGTAGATTCCTTGGGTAAAAAGTGGCTACGGCCGCCGCCCAGTAATACATCGATACCATTGCCGTGGCTAAACTCAATAAATTGCCGCGCGATATCACGACAACCGTTGGCCTTTGCCTCACTAGGTAAGTCTGAATCATTCTCCCAGTTTCGTTCAGGACTATGGGCAAAGCCTGCTGCGGGGGTGGCATGGGTAACGGAGGTGGTGGTGACAATGCCTGTTGCCCAGTTACGGTCTTCAGCGAGCTCAAATAGGGTAGTGAGTTGCTGCTTGCCACAGGTATTCGTGTCAGCTCGCGCAACCGTTGCAGCCATACTAAGCACTCCAGCTTTGGTTTTTTCACCCGTGATCAAGGCGGTCATAGTGCCTGCTGAGTCGGGTGTCTGTTGGTTAGTATTATAGGTTTTAGCCAAGCCAACCGTGGGGAATCGTTCAAAGGATAAATTGTGCTCCTCCCCATTAGCCCCCGATTTTTGGCCAACATAGATACGCCCAGCTGTCACGGTGGCAATGCTCATGCCATCACCGATAAACAAGATGATGCCACTTGCACGATGATGGTTGTCTTTTCGGCCGAGATTAATCTGTAAGGCCTGCTCAGCCGCTTGATAACTACTTGCAGGCTGGTGAATCAGCTGTTCAGTCACAGGACTGGACTGCCCGAAACTATGATTAGCGGCCATCAAAAAGCTGGCAATGATTGCTAAAAAGGCGATAGTTTTACGGCGAATCAACATCAGTGGCTTACCTAAAAAAGTGACAGTAAATGGTGATAGCAAGAATCGTTACAGCGGGCTAATCGATTAGCACGACCTTAATATAAGCGCGCTTAGTTTTCTTGCCGGTTAGCCACGAGCCAATGTCAGTCAGTCGCATTTGCCAGCCGTACTTCTTTATCAGCGCGCTATGTGCTTGGCTTATCTCTTCATCGCTGGTTAAAATAAAAGCTTCACTGTCTTGCCATTCACCTAAGATTTTACCGATCACATTACAGGCGGCGACGCGTGATTTAGGCGAGTTTCTTAGTCGCTTAACTTTGCCTGCTTGGCCGGCGGAAAAGACGTAATAAGCTTGTTTGTCACCTGCAAACCAGACTGGGGTTTCAACGGCTACGCCGGTTTTTCGAAAGGTAGCAAGGCTAAAATAGGCCGCTTGGTCGAGTGTCATAATGAGGCTCCGGCAGTGATTAGATTAAGAAAATAGAAAAAAGCCATAAATTCGTTTTGAGGTCTTCATATTACCACCATAAAAGCACCGGTGTTGATGCGTAGAAGGCTATTTTTTGAGACAATTCAAGCAATGTAGTATAACAAGTCTGTTTTGCTTTGAAAAAAATAGCCAAAATAATTTCGGCAGCAAATGATTAGGTCTCGATAGCGACGATCAGCAACCCTGAACCAATATGAGAACAGCGACTCAATGAGCGATACCCCGATAGATTCAAGCAATTTTTCAGCTGAGCAACTGTCCATCAAAGAATATGCCGAGAAAGCATATCTTGATTACTCAATGTATGTCATTCTCGATCGCGCCTTACCACATATTGGCGATGGATTGAAACCCGTTCAGCGCCGAATCGTTTATGCAATGTCAGAGTTGGGCCTCAAGGCTTCTGCTAAATATAAAAAATCAGCCCGAACCGTGGGCGATGTGATTGGTAAGTTCCATCCTCACGGTGATAGCTCAGTGTATGAAGCGATGGTGTTAATGGCACAACCCTTCAGTTACCGATATCCGTTGGTGGATGGTCAAGGGAATTGGGGCTCAACGGATGACCCTAAGTCATTCGCGGCCATGCGTTATACCGAGTCACGATTAGCGCCTTACGCAGACGCATTGATGGCGGAAGTGTCGCAAGGCACTGTTGACTGGCAGGCTAACTTTGATGGCACGCTGTTTGAGCCGGTTATTTTGCCTGCCAAAGTGCCTAATATTTTGTTAAACGGAACAACAGGTATTGCCGTGGGTATGGCAACGGATATCCCATCACATAACTTAAGCGAGGTGGTTGCTGCATGTATTCATTTACTTGAAAAACCTAATGCCAGCGTTGAGGATTTATTTGCTTTCATTAAGGCCCCTGATTATCCGACCGAAGCTGAGATTATCACCCCTTCAGAGTCGATTTTGGAAATGTATAAGACTGGTAAAGGCAGTCTGAAAATGCGAGCGGTGTATGACACCGAGCAGGGCGATATTGTTGTTACAGCGTTACCCCATCAAGTTTCTGGATCTAAAGTGTTAGAACAAATAGCGGCGCAGATGCAGTCCAAAAAGTTACCTATGGTGGTTGATTTACGTGACGAGTCTGACCACGAAAACCCAACACGTTTAGTGATTGTACCAAAGTCCAACCGAGTAGATATCGATACTCTAATGTCACATTTATTTTCAAGCACTGATCTAGAGCGCAACTACCGTATAAATATGAACATGATTGGGATTGATGGTCGGCCCAAAGTAAAAAACCTCAGTTTAATTATTAAAGAGTGGCTGTCGTATCGCAAAGAAACTATCCGTAAGCGCTTAGAATATCGCTTAGATAAGATTCTTAACCGTCTTCACTTATTAGATGGCCTATTAATTGCATTTTTAAATATCGATAAAGTCATTCATATTATCCGTAATGAAGAGCAACCTAAAAAAACACTGATGAAGAAGTTTGGGTTAAGTGAGGCGCAAACCGATTATATTCTCGATACACGTTTAAGGCAGTTAGCGCGTTTAGAGGAAATGAAGATTACTGATGAGCAGTCGCAATTAAGTAAAGAGCGCGATGAAATAGAAAAAATTCTAAGTTCTAATAAGCGAATGAAGACGCTGATGAAAAAAGAATTGCAAGTGGTGGTTGAAGAATATGGCGATGACCGTCGGTCACCAATTGTTAGCCGAGACGAGGCTTTGGCTTATTCTGAAGACGATATAACTAGCGTCGATCCAATCACTGTTGTCTTGTCGACAAAGGGTTGGATTCGCGCAGCAAAAGGTCACGAGATTGATCCGCATACCTTGAGTTATAAGTCAGGTGATAGTTTTAAGCTGGCTGTCAAAGGAAGATCGAATCAAGCTGTAGTATTATTGGATTCTACTGGTAGAAGTTACTCTGTGCCTGCCAGAGGTTTGCCGTCGGCACGAGGCCAAGGTGAACCGCTCACTGGCACGATCAATCCACCTTCCGGCGCAAGCTTTAAAGGCGCTATGATGGGCGCGGAAGAACAACTATATCTGCTGGCTACTGATGCTGGCTATGGGTTTATTGCAAAACTCGGTGATATGTATGCAAATAAAAAAGCAGGCAAGGCATTAATTAAGATTCCAGAGGGCGGTGAAGTAATTGTGCCTCAAAAAGTCGATGATTTAGAAAACGATCTCTTAGTTTCGGTTACAAACCAAGGATATTTATTGATATTTCCGATTTCTGACTTGCCCGTTATGGCTAAGGGTAAAGGAGTGAAAATTATGAATATACCTAAAGATCGATTTTCCGATCGAAGTGAATTTATGGTTTCCACTGCAATCATGAAAAAAGAGAATCTTTTGTTAGTAAACAGCAAAAAAAAATCTGCAAAGAAATGGACTTATTCTGAGTTAACTAATTATGTAGGCTCCAGAGCAAAAAGAGGAAGAAAGTTACCAAACGGGTATAAGAACGTCACCTCATTATCAATAGAGTTAAAGTCTTAAACTAAAATGAGTAATGTTACTTTAATAAAAATTTCAGGCCCTGATCAAACCGGTATTACCCAGGCAGCGACATCGATTCTTAGCGATTATGCTGTAAATATTCTTGATATCGGCCAAGCGGTTATTCATAACAATTTAGCGCTGGGTATATTGGCAGAAATGCCTGACTCGATTGATATAGCGGCCTGTTTTTTTCGACTAAAAGAAGCGTTAGAAAAACTTGGCATGTCAATAGAGTTTGATGCAGTTGGCGGCGACGATTACCAGCATTGGATCAGCGAACAGGGCAAGCCGCGTCATATTCTTACCTTATTAGTCAGAAGGGTGAGTGCTGAGCATATTAATGCGGTCACTAGTTTAGCTGCTCAGTATGGTCTGAATATTGATAAGATTACCCGCTTATCCGGCCGTGTCCCGCTAAATGCTGACGAGCAATCTAAGGCCTGCGTTGAATTTTCAATGCGTGGCGAGTTAAATGATCAAATAAAAGTGCGTAGGGCGTTACTTGAACTCACTAACACGTTAGACATGGATATAGCCTATCAAGAAGACGATATGTTTCGCCGAAATCGGCGCTTAGTCGTGTTTGATATGGACTCTACTTTAATAGAAGCAGAAGTAATCGATGAGTTAGCAAAAGTTGCAGGCGTTGGCTCAGAAGTTTCAGTGATCACCGAGTTAGCGATGCAGGGCGAGATTGATTTTGATGAAAGTTTTCGTCGTCGCGTTGCTTTATTATCTGGCATAAACGAATCTGCTTTGCAGCAGATTGCAGATACATTGAAATTAACCGAAGGCGCCGAAACATTAATTAGCACCTTAAAGCGTCTGGGTTATAAAACCGCTATCTTATCTGGTGGTTTTAGTTACTTTGCTAATCAATTACGCGATAAACTAGGTTTTGATTACGCCTATGCGAATCAATTGGATATTCAAGACGGTATGGTGACGGGTGAGGTGGTTGGCGATATTATTAATGGTGAGCGCAAAGCTAAGTTATTAAAAGATATTGCTCAGCGAGAAAATATTGCGCTTGAACAAGTTATTGCTATTGGTGATGGGGCTAATGATTTGCCCATGCTAAGCGTTGCTGGCCTGGGCATTGCCTTTCGCGCTAAGCCTATTGTAAAGGCCTCGGCCCGACAATCGATATCAACTTTAGGCTTAGACAGTATTATCTATTTACTTGGCATAAGTGATAGAGAGCGAATAGCTGCAAGCTATCATAAAAAACATTAACACTCGGTTGGCAGCATTAATGTTTTTGATTTTTTATTAGCTAACTCTCTGACCAGTTTAGGCACTAAATACCCAGGCAAAATACCAGCCACTTCACCCATGATGCGTTTTGCTCTAGCATCGCTTATAGAAAAATGAGCAGCACCATTAACCGGATCAAGTAGATGAAGATAATAAGGCAGTACGCCACAATTGAATAGACGCTGGCTTAGCTCGACAAGTGCTTCTGGGCAATCATTTACCCCCTTTAACATAACGGCTTGGTTTAAAATAGTAGTGCCTGTTGATGCTATTTTTTTAATTGCCTGCTTAACTTTTCCGTCTATTTCATTAGCATGGTTACTGTGGATCACAAACACTTTATGCCCCGGCCATGCCTTTAGCCAGGCGATAAAATCACTATCTATACGTTGCGGTAAGACGATAGGTAAACGGCTATGAATACGCAATGTTTTGACATGAGGAATAGCGGCTAACTGTTGAGTAAGCCACTGTAATTGTTTATTGCTGACGGCTAACGGATCACCGCCACTTAAAATAATCTCATTAATATTGGCGTTGCTGCGTAAATAATCCAGCGCTTGTTGCCAGGCCTCGCGAGCGGGTCGATTATCTTCATAGGGGAAATGCCGGCGAAAACAGTAGCGACAGTGTATTGCGCAGGCTTGTGTGACAATGAGCAATGCGCGACAGCGATATTTATGAATTAACCCCGGCGTAACGTTATAGTCTTTTTCTTCTAATGGGTCATCGGTATACCCAGGCATGAGATCATTTTCTTTTTCTAAGGGTAGTATCTGGCGTAATAGAGGATCATTAATATCGCCTTTTTGAATTCTCGCTATAAAAGAGGCCGGTGCGCGAATAGGGAAGTCTTGTGGGTCGCTATCAAGCGGGCCGTCATAGTTGAGAATAAAGTCGTCGTAAGTGAGCTCGAGTTTTGATAATAACTCAGCCAAACTTAGTGTCGATGCTGATAGCAATTTGCGCCAATCTGAGGCTTGAGCCGCATGGATCGGTTGAATTTCAGTCTGACAGTTGGGGTCAGTTAGCGCTATCATAGGGTTTTCTATCACGGTACTGTCTCTGTATTGATATTGAGTTAGCCTTACACCATGCGCTATTTAAAGCCGCTAGGTCATTGTAGATTGAACTCGAGATTAGCAACAGGGATAATCGATTAATTTATAGCATTATCGGGGCATATTATGGCGACTTACTCTACCAACGAATTTAAGAATGGCTTAAAACTTATTATCGATGGTGATCCTTGTAATATTGTTGAGAACGAGGTGGTTAAGCCGGGTAAAGGCCAAGCATTTAACCGTGTACGACTCAAAAATCTAAAGACCGGCAGAGCATGGGAAAAAACCTTCAAGTCCGGTGAAAGTGTTGAGGCCGCTGATGTGATGGATACCGATATGGAGTACCTCTATTGTGACGGTGAATTTTGGTACTTTATGGATCCTATCAGTTACGAGCAAATTCCTGCCTCGCTCGAAGCTGTAGCTGACGCTAAATTATTTCTAAAAGAGCAGGATAGCTGCGTGGTTACACTTTGGAATGGCGCGCCCTTAACGGTGTCACCGCCAAATTTTGTCGAGTTAGAAGTGGTAGAAACAGATCCAGGCCTAAAGGGTGATACCGCTCAAGGTGGCACTAAGCCAGCGACCCTATCAACTGGAGCAGTTGTGAGGGTTCCATTATTTATTGACCAAGGCGAAGTATTAAAGATAGATACTCGAACAGGCGAATATGTTTCTCGCGCATGATTGACACTACCGGCGCTAACCCTGCGGCCTTAACGGCCAAAAATGTTAAGCAACGCTTGGGAAAACGTGCAAAGATACTTGCCGCAATTAGGTGTTACTTTGATCAGCAGCAGGTACTTGAAGTTGATACGCCATTACTGTCTGATTATCCGGTTACTGATCCACAGTTAGATAATATCAAAGTTGAAAATCCAACGGTTAATTATCAATCCACTTCACAGCCTTGGCTGTATTTAACTACCTCGCCTGAATATGCAATGAAGCAATTGCTGTCCTTAGGCAGTGGATCTATTTATCAAATCAGTAAGTCATTCCGTCAAGATGCGCCAGGACCTAAGCATAGCATTGAATTTACTCTGCTTGAATGGTACCGAGTTGGGTTTAAGATAACTGATCTAATCGATGATGTAACTGCTTTACTGATGACACTAATGCCAACAGGCCTGATGGCTAACGGGGTCGAAATATTATCTTATCGCGAGGCATTTTTACGTCATCTATCGATTGATCCTTTTAGCTTGACTAGTGTGCAGTTAGAGAATTTTGCTCATCAAAAAATCGACTGTGATTTTACCGATCAAGATAAAGACATTTGGTTAGATTTATTAATGAGCCACTGCATCGAGCCCAACTTAGGCCATCAAGCTCCATGTTTTTTAATTGATTACCCCGCCTCGCAAGCGGCATTGGCAAAAATAACTAATGATCAACAAGGTAATTTAGTCGCTAAACGATTTGAACTTTATATGAAGGGTATTGAGCTTGCGAATGGTTATGAGGAGTTAACCGATCATGACCAGCATGTTGATCGATTTGAGCAAGATAACCAGCGACGATGTGAACTAGACTTACCAACGCAAGCGGTTGATCAACATTTCCTTAAAGCGCTAAAGTCAGGCCTGCCTGAGTGTGCAGGGGTCGCACTTGGCGTTGATCGCTTATTGCTGCTCGCCGCTTCTTGACTAAGCGGCTGCTGTAATTGTCACAATGTCGCTGGGTTTGAGTTTACGATTAGCTATGCCAGCAAAGCCATCGTTGCCCGTATAGCTGTCTTCACCGCTAATTAAACCGTCTTCATTAATCGGCCAGACAATGGCGCTACGAGTTTCATAAAGATAATAAGCGTTTGCGTCATCAATACTGTAACCCATTCCCTCTAATAGAGAGCCTGGGTAGGCTATTCGCATCCGTCCTTCGGTAATGACGCAATGTTGATCCACCACTAAGCGATCGATGTTGTGTTCTATGCGGTGGATGTCCATAGCAATGATCGATTGATAAAAAGCTTCAACATTGGTTTTGCCTTTAGGGCCTGCAAACGCCTCATCATCTTCACTGCCAAAAAAGTGGTAACGCGCGTCTTCAGCAACGGTTGACATTAGTCGTTCAAAGTCGAGGCTGGCCTCGGCTTTCATGTGGATATAAACAAGGTTTAAATTGCGTTTTAAAATAGGGTCTGTCTCAGTTGCTAGTCGCTGTTCAACTAAGGCCCAATTTTTTCGTGGATCGATGACGGCCATATTACTTGCTCGCAGTTATAAGGGTTTTTGAGCTTGAATGTATGCTTGTTAGTATTGTCTATATCGAAAAATTTAGCTGTTAAATTCCCCTAATGTTTGCCCCATCATTACAGCGGACCCATTCATTAGGCTTGTGTTCCATTTGGCTTTATTGGCAGGCAATAATACGATTGCCGTAGAGCCTAACTTAAAACGGCCCATTTCTTGCCCTTTGAATAGAGCAATATTTTGTTTGATATCGATAGAGTTAATGGTTTTTGATTTTGGCGTTACTTGGCCAGACCAAGTTGTCTCAATACCGGCAACAATCATTGCACCAACTAAAATGACGACCATCGGGCCATGATCGGTAGAGAAATAACACACTAAACGTTCATTTTTTGAAAATAGTCCAGGTACATGATTAGCTGTAACTTGATTAACTGAAAATAGTTTTCCTGGAATATAACAAGTTTTTTCTAATTGTCCGGCAAAGGGCATGTGTACTCGATGATAATCTTTTGGTGACAGGTAGATTGTTGCAAATGCTCCATTATAAAATGGCTGGGCCAGTTCTTGATCGCCGCCAAGTAATGCCAGCAGAGAGTAATGCTGACCTTTAGCTTGGATTAGACAATCGGAATCGAGATAGCCTATTTCACTAATCGCACCGTCTGCAGGTGAGGTAATGGTATTGCTAGCTGGATCTATGATTCTAGCGCCGGGCTTTAACGGTCGAGTAAAAAAGGCGTTGAAGCTTTTATACTTTTCATAATCGGCCGGCATGGCTTCTGCAATGTTGATATCAAAATGTCGGCTGAATAAGGCAATTAATTGTCGCTTGAGCCAGGGTCTTTCGCTGTCTGCAAGCAGGCCCACTAAGCGCGACAATGAATGTTGGGGTAAGCAATATTGAAAAATAATAAACAGTTTTTTTCGCATATTTTTATTCAGCTGTATTAAGGCGTTGTGGATGTCTTGTTCTCAATCGGCGTATCAATTCGATTACCCCATTCGGACCAAGAGCCATCATAGGCAGCGATTGGCATGCCCAGAAGTTTACCGACTAAATAGCTGAGACCCGAGCGGTGATGAGTTTGGCAGTGTGTGATGATTTTTTTACTGCCATCGAGGCCTGCCTCGTCCATCATTTGCTTTATTAGTGGTAATGGCTTGAGTTGCATTGCACGACTATGATCGATTAATTCTAACCAATCGATATTGGCAGCGCCAGGAATGCAGCCGGCCCGATCTGCTAGGACTTTTTCACCGTGATACTCTTGTGCTGATCGTGCATCCCAGATGTGAATTTGCTTGGCAGACAAGTCATTAATAATACTTTCTGCCGTCACCAAAAGCTCGTTCCGAATGGTGATTTGGTAGTCTGAATGTGCCTGTTCTAAGAAAACGGTTGAATCTTCGAGAGGCCGTTTTTCAGCCTGCCAGCGATGAAGGCCACCATCGAGGTATTGATAGTGCGTATGTCCAATCACATCCAGGGTCCAAATTAATCGACCGGCCCAACCACCACCTTCATCATCATAGGCAATAAGTTGACTGTTTTCGGTTAAGCCTACACGGCGAAACAGCGCGGTTAACTTGTCGATACTTGGCAGCTTACCCACTGCAGGAGGAATACCGCAAGTTAACTCAGACGGTGAAACGTGTATTGAATTAGGTATATGGCCAGCATTAAAAGCGGCCTCGCTGCCAACAAAAACAATCAGAGTGGCATCATCGTCGAGCCGATATTCTAGTTGCTCACTGTCAATCAACAATTCTTTTTGGACAGTTATGTCAGTCATGTTGTCCATAGCGGTTTATTCTCATGCGGTGAAGGTGGTGTCATCAGTTATCCAGAGAATCTAGTATATGACGATAACTACTGATCCGTGAAGGATGTATCTTGCCTTCTTCAAAGGCTAATTTTAATGCGCAACCTTGACTTTTGCCATGTTCGCAATCTCTGAATTTACATAAAACGGCTTGAGCCCTAAACTCAGGTAGACCGTCAATAATGGCGGCCGGGCTTAAGTGCCATAAACCAAACTCGCGTATTCCTGGCGAGTCAATAATAGCCCCACTGCCGGCTATTTCATAATGGTTTAAAGGGTAGAGTTGTGATGTGGTAGTGGTATGCCGGCCTTTATCATTGGCACTGGAGATGGTGGCGGTTTTGGTAGTATCAGCGCCGCTTAAAGTATTAATCAGGGTTGACTTACCTACCCCTGATTGGCCAACTAAAATACTGGTTTTATCGGCAATAAACTGAATAAAGGCTCGCTGCTCAACCGATGTTGATGACTGCGCTGAAAAGCTAAAGGTTTGATAGCCTAATTCATTATACAGTTTCAGTAATTGTTCTAACTCAGCGGCAACGACTGGGTTGTCAGCAAGAAGGTCCTCTTTATTTAATAATAAGCAGACCTCTATGTTTGCATTTTCTGCGGCAATAAGAAACCGATCGATCAAACTGCTAATCGGCGCGGGCTTTGGTGCTAAGGTAATAATAATGCTATCGATATTAGCGGCAACTGGCTTGGGGTCTTGGTAAGGTCGGGGGCGTTCAAGCAATGAGTCTCGCTTCAGTAATGCCTCAACGATACCGGTAGCCGTTTGCTCAAGCGGACGCCACAATACTCGATCACCGCACACAACAGTCGGCAAATTGGCTCGGAAGTGACAGCGTTGGCTATTGTTGGCAATCGGCGAATTTCCTTCATCAATTAATACCACCTCTACCTCTTGGCCATAATGACTTATCACTAAACCGCGAAGGAGATCAGATTGCTGGGTATTATCGACCACTTCTGCCTGTTTATCGGCAATACGCTGCTGCTGCTGTAGATTGAGTTTTCGTTTGCTCATAAGTCGATTGCATAAGAGTTAAGCGAATAGCTTACTGTCTCGTACCGATAACTACAATTGCTTCGTGTTTATTGCCAAATAGTCAGACAAACAAATCGACGAAAACCTCAAACGATGGTTTCAGTCAGGCTCTAGCCCCGTTATACTCAGTTTAAGACAGGAGCTTTTCAGTATGCAAGAATTGAATCGTTTAATTTGGATCGACTTAGAAATGACCGGCTTAAAACCCGATACCGATTTTATTATAGAAATTGCTACCATTGTTACCGACGCTGATTTACGAACCATTGCAGAGGGGCCGGCATTAGCTATTCACCAAAGTGATGAAATCTTAGCGGCTATGGATGAATGGAATACCCGTCAACATGGACAGTCTGGTTTGGTTAAGCGAGTCCGTGAGAGTCAGTTAACCATGGCTGACGCTGAGGCGCAGACCTTGACGTTTTTACGCCAGCATTTGCAGGCGGGAGATTCACCGATGTGCGGCAATAGTATTTGCCAAGATCGCCGCTTCATGGCGAATTATATGCCTGAGTTAGAAGGTTTTTTTCATTACCGTAATTTGGATGTCAGCACCTTAAAAGAATTGGCTCGTCGATGGAAGCCTAAGGCACTTGAGGGAATGAAAAAAAAGGCCAGTCACTTAGCGATGGATGATATTAAAGACTCCATTGAAGAATTACGCTATTACCGAAGTGTACTAATGGATGTATAATAGGAAGTCATCATTAACAAAAATAGAATAACAAGTATGGAAAAAAATGTATCTCAGCAATTAATGTCTCGTTTGATTAATCATATTATGAGTGATAGCAGTGATGAATGTGTGAACTCGATCACTGAGCCCGCGAGCTTCTTCACTGATACAGAGCGGTTTGAAAAAGAGCGTCAGCAATTTTTCTTTGATACGCCGCAATTGATTGGATTTTCAGGAACTGTTTCTGAGCTAAACAGCTTTATGACAGTTGAGTGCATGGGTATTCCCATTGTAGTTACTCGTAACGGCTTAGGCGAACTTAAAGCGTTTATTAATGCATGTTCTCATCGCGGTGCTCGTGTTGCTGAAGGTAAAGGAAATAAAAAGACAATGAGCTGTGGTTTCCATGGATGGACTTATAATTTAGATGGAGATTTAGTAGGAATACCAAAAGAAAATTGTTTTGATCTTGAAAAAGAAGGTAAAAAATTAGAATCAATTCCTATAGCTGAAGTTCATGGTTTGCTATTAGTCGGTTTGAGCAAAAATATTACTACCTCTACGCTAAAAAATTTCTTATCACCTTTAGATGCTCATTTAGAGGAGTTTGATTTCTCACAGTTAGAAAACATCAGTACGAGAAAATTTAATGTGGCTGCAAACTGGAAGCTAATTGTTAGTCTTAGCCATGAGTCATATCATTTTGCAAAACTACATGGTAAATCATTAGCTCCAGTGATGACATCTCACAGTGTGTTTGATGAGTTTGGCTGGCATACGAGATGGGCGTTTCCCTTAAAAGGTATAGAAGATTGGGCTAAAAAACCTATGTGCGATTGGCCGAAAAGGTTGCCTGGCGCTATTAGCCATACCTTGTTTCCAGGCACAGTCATCGTCGTTAACTCCAAAGACGCGCAAATAATTCGTGTTGAGCCTGGTAGTACGGCAGGTGATTCAGTAGTATATTATTTGGGATCTTGTGCAAAAGGCGATTCGGTTGAAGATAGTTTACAGTCATATAATTTTGGCGGTGATATTTTTGCTAACGAGGATCTACCAGCAGCTGAGCAATGTCACCAAGGCTTGATGGCAAATGGAGCTGATATTATTATTGGTAGAAATGAACCAGTGGTACAGTTATGGCATCAGCGATGGCATAACGCCTTAAAGGATTGATAATTTAAATCTGATGATTTTTTCTTAAGTGTGCAAGCAGACCTTTTGCGGCTTTTTCTAAAACGGCTATTGTTCCGTCAAATTGATTAGCTTCATGGTAGTAAGGATCGGGTATTTGTGAAAATTCGCTCCCGCCACCATAGCGCATAAACAAACTCAGCTCACCTTGATAGTCATCTGGCGCCCAAGCCTTCACGCTCATCATATTAATATTATCCATTGATATAATGTAGTTTGCTCGCTGGTAATCAACCGGAGTGATTTGCCTAGCGATCTGTTGTTCGATTGAATAGCCTTTGCGCTGGCAAGCAGCAATAGCCCTAGGGTCGGGATGCTTGCCAATATTAAATGCCGCTGTGCCACATGAATCAACGGTAATTTTATCTTGCAGCATAGCATCGTTTACTAGCTTCTCAAGAATACCTTGAGCGCTTGGTGAGCGACAAATATTACCCAAGCATACGAATACTATATGAATAGTCATTGTTTCCAGTTGATATAATGTTATTTTATCTTCATAGCTAGAATTATACAGCTTAGCGCTAAAGATAAGAACTATACAATAAGTTTTAGGATACGTAATTGTTAGGAGAATACCATGAGTCTTGATCAAGTGCAGGTACTGTTAGAGAAAGATGCCATACAAAATATTAAGTATGAATATTTTCGTCGACTTGACAGTAAACAATTTGGCAATTTAATAAAGCTTTTCACTGAAGACGCTACTACAGCATATGATAATGGTCGATATTCCTGTAATGGCCGTGAGGAGATTTTTAACTTTTTAGATGAATCGATGTCAACCCACCAATGTCTATCACAGCATCAAGCACACCACCCAGAAATTACTTTTATTGATGATATTCATTCGACGGGTATGTGGCATTTTGAAGATACTGTTTACCGTTTAGACGATAAAGTTAAAATCACAGGTGCTGGAATATATTGGGATGAGTATCTCAAAACTGATCAAGGGTGGCTAATTTCACATACTGGATATGAGCGGTTATGGGTATGCACTGAAAAATTAAATCTCGATAACTATCTTGAGATTCGATCTTTTTGGGACGCGAAAGAGTTAGATCGCAGCAATCAGCGAAATAAAACGGCCGGCGAACTTCAGCTTTATCCACAGCGTTAGGTTTATCACATTAAGGCGGTGCGGTTATGGTGACTGATAGCTACCAACTTTATAATCTCTAAATGTTTTTTCCATTTCTTTTAACGCTTTAGGGTCGTCGATTGTCGATGGCGGCCTGAAACTTTCACCATTAGCCAATTGTCTTAGTACGTTGCGAAGTATTTTTCCTGAGCGAGTTTTAGGTAGGCGCTTCACGACTAAGGCTTGCTTTAAATAGGCGACTGCACCAATCTTTTCGCGCACTAAAGCGATAATCTCTTCGGGAACTCGATTAATATTTTCGCTCGCTATGCCGTCCTTAACAATTACCATGGCAATCGGCACTTGGCCTCTCAGTGGGTCGTGAATGCCGATCACTGCGCATTCAGCAATGGCTGAGTGGGAGGCAACCACTTCTTCCATCTCGCCAGTAGAAAAGCGATGACCGGCAACATTAATCACATCGTCAGTACGTCCCATGACAAATAAATAACCTTGCTCGTCAAAATAACCACCGTCACCCGTGAGATAAAAGCCAGGAAAATCACTCAGGTAGCTCGCTTGATAGCGATCAAAATCGTTCCAAAGGGTTGGGAAGCTTGAGGGCGGTAGCGGCAGTTTAAGCAAGATATTCCCTTGCTGGTTAGCAGCTAATCGATTACCAGCGTTGTCGACAATACTTAGCTCAAAGCCTGGCACGGGCAAGGAAGCCGAGCCGGCTTTGCAAGGCAAGCGTTCAATACCCGTCATGCTTGCAGCAATCGACCAACCTGTCTCTGTTTGCCACCAGTGATCGATAATCGGTCTCTTTAAGAGTTGGCTTAGCCATTCATAGGTGGCGGGGTCGGTTCTTTCGCCGGCCAAAAAAGCTGTTTGGAGATGCGATAAATCATAACGACTAAGATATCTTCCATTTGCATCCGCTTTTTTAATTGCCCTGAATGCTGTCGGAGCAGAAAATATTGCTTTTACTTTATGTTGTTCACAGACCCGCCAAAATGCGCCGGCGTCGGGGGTTCGAATTGGCTTCCCTTCATATAGTATGGTGGTGCAGCCAGCGATTAGCGGTCCATAGACGATATAGGAGTGGCCGACCACCCAGCCAACATCCGATGCGGCCCAAAAAACCTCGCCCGGTTCAATATCATAAATAGCTTTCATGCTGTAATGAAGTGCCACAGCATGACCACCATTATCCCTGACAACTCCTTTAGGTTTTCCCGTTGTACCTGAGGTGTATAAAATATAGAGCGGATCAGTGGCTTTGACCGTTACGCAATCAGCTGGTGAAGCTTGATCGAGTAATGCCTGCCAATCACTGTATGTAACTGTGTTATCGCTTGAAGAAGCGGTTGGTTTAGCTTTTAGCTCAGCATGATAATGCTGGCGTTGGTAAACGACACAATGTTTAATGTGATGAGTCGCTAAAGCTATTGCTTGTTCTACAATAGGGAGATAAGGAATAATATTATTAAATTCAATGCCGCAAGAAGCCGTTAAGATAACATCAGGGGTAGCATCGTCGATTCGGCTAGCAATTTCTTGTGCGGCAAAACCACCGAATACAACTGAATGGATTGCGCCGATTCTTGCGCAAGCTAGCATAGCAATCACAGCTTGCGGAATCATCGGTAAATAAATCAGTACTCGATCACCTTGATTAATACCTAAAGAGGTGAGTACGCCAGCCAATAACGCCACTCGATTACGCAAGCTTGAATAGCTAATGGATTCGATTGTGTTAGTCACCGGCGAATCATAAATAACAGCTGCTTGATCACCACGGCCTTGTTCAATATGGTAATCGAGAGCGAGATAAGCCGTGTTAAGTTCGCCATCAGCAAACCATCGGTCGATACCGTTTGCGTCTTTGCTTAAAATGGTTTGCGGTGGCTTGAACCAGCTTAAAGCGCTGGCCTTAGAGGCCCAAAATTCAATCTTATTGTTGAGAGACTGCTGATACTCTTGTTGATAGCTCATAGCATTTAATACGAAACTTAGTGGTAGCGAATTATTAGCTGGTGATTAAGCATCGCTTTTCTCGACTCCTAATGAAGACCAAAGCCGATCGATTTTTTCGATAACGGCAGTATCCATTGTAATGGCTTCACCCCACTCGCGATCCGTTTCGCTTGGCCATTTATTAGTAGCATCTAGTCCCATTTTTGATCCTAGACCTGAAACAGGGGAGGCAAAGTCAAGATAATCAATTGGGGTGTTTTCAACCAGCACGGTATCTCTAGCAGGGTCCATACGGGTTGTTATTGCCCAGATCACATCTTGCCAATTTCGCGCATCAATATCATCATCGGTTACAATGACAAATTTGGTGTACATAAACTGACGAAGGAAGGACCATACGCCCATCATTACTCGCTTGGCATGACCAGGGTATTGTTTTTTTATAGTAACGACGGCAAGCCGATAGGAGCAACCTTCAGGCGGTAAATAAAAATCACTAATTTCGGGAAAAGTTTTTTGCAGTAAGGGAACGAACACTTCGTTCAATGCCAACCCAAGAATTGCTGGCTCATCGGGCGGTCGCCCAGTATAGGTGCTATGGTAGATAGGCTTATTGCGATGCGTGATTGCGGTTACTGTTAATACTGGGAAGCGATCAACTTCATTGTAGTAACCGGTATGATCACCAAAAGGACCTTCATCAGCCATTTCGTCGGGTTGAATAACCCCTTCTAAAATAATTTCAGCATGAGCAGGCACTTGTAAATCTGAATGTAGGCATTCAGCGACTTCTGTTTTAGCGCCTCGAAGTAAGCCCGCAAACGCATATTCAGACAGGTTGTCAGGCACGGGAGTCACAGCTCCTAAGGTCGTGGCTGGGTCGGCACCCAAGGCAATGGCGACAGGAAATCCTTGGCCTGGGTGTTGTTGTTGCCATTCTTTAAAATCTAAAGCACCGCCGCGATGCGATAACCAGCGCATGATTAATTTATTTTTACCGATCACCTGCATGCGGTAAATGCCAAGATTTTGTCGAGTTTTATTGGGCCCCTTGGTAATGACTAAGGGCCAAGTGATGAGCGGGCCTGCATCGCCTGGCCAACAGGTCTGAATCGGTAGACGCGATAAATCTACCTGCTCACCTATCGACTGCTGGGTTTGACAAGGTGGCTTCTTGATAGTTTTGGGATTCATATTGAGCACCTGCTTGAAAATAGGTGCTTTTTCCCACATGTCTTTTAAGCCCTTTGGCGGCTCGGGTTCTTTTAAAAAGGCCAATAATTTGCCAATTTCACGCAGAGCAGAGACATCGGTCTCACCCATTGCAAGGGCAACGCGTTGCTCGGTACCAAACAGGTTGCCTAGCACTGGCATATCATGGCCGATGGGATTTTCAAATAAGATAGCAGGGCCACCCTGTTTTAAAGAGCGGTCACAAATTTCTGTCATTTCGAGATAGGGATCAATGGGCTGTGAGATTCTAACTAATTGACCATGGTCCTCTAGGTAGCCGATGAAGTCACGCAAATTATTAAATTGCAAACTCATAGTCTATGATCGCTAAGCGATTTTTCCAGTTTTTTGACGTTTCATAGACGTAAAGAATTCACCATTAGTTTTGGTGTCTTTGAGTTTATCAATAAGAAACTCAACTGCTTGAGTATCCTCCATAGAGTGCAGCAGTTTGCGTAAAATCCACATGTGCTGAAGCTCTTCTTCTTTGGTTAGTAGTTCTTCGCGGCGAGTGCCTGAGCGTCGTACATTAATTGCCGGGTAGACCCGCTTTTCAGCCACCTTACGGTCAAGATGAAGCTCCATATTACCCGTACCTTTAAACTCTTCGTAAATAACCTCATCCATTTTTGAACCTGTGTCGATCAATGCCGTCGCGATGATCGTAAGGCTACCACCTTCTTCAATATTCCTTGCCGCGCCAAAAAAACGCTTAGGTCGTTCCAGTGCATGGGCATCGACACCACCCGTTAGGACTTTACCTGAGCTGGGAATAATAGTGTTGTAAGCGCGAGCAAGCCGTGTGATTGAGTCTAGTAAAATAATAACGTTACGTTTATGCTCGGTTAGACGTTTGGCTTTTTCGATAACCATTTCAGCAACTTGAACGTGTCGTGCAGGCGGCTCATCAAAAGTGCTGGCGATAACCTCTGCGGCGCGTACCGAGCGCTCCATTTCAGTTACTTCTTCTGGTCGTTCATCAATTAGTAACACAATCACATAGCACTCAGGATTGTTGCGAATAATCGCTTGGGCCATATTTTGCAGGATTAATGTTTTACCCGCTTTAGGTGGTGAAACAATCAGTCCGCGTTGGCCTTTACCAATGGGGGCGCTTAAATCAATAATGCGGCCTGATAAATCTTCGGTACTGCCATTGCCTGATTCCAGCGTTAAACGCTCATCTGGGAAAAGCGGGGTTAAGTTTTCAAATAATATTTTTTGTTTTGAATTGTCGGGCTTATCAAAATTAATTTCACTCACTTTTAATAAAGCAAAATAGCGCTCACCGTCTTTAGGTGGTCGAATTTTCCCTGCAATGGTATCGCCGGTACGCAAATTGAAGCGCCTTATTTGGCTCGGTGATACATAAATATCATCGGGTCCAGCAAGGTAAGAGCAGTCAGCAGAGCGGAGAAAACCAAAACCATCTTGCAAAATTTCTAGTACTCCATCACCGTAAATATCCTCCCCACCTTTAGCGTGCCGCTTGAGAATAGAAAAAATAATGTCTTGTTTGCGAGAGCGAGCAACGTTATCGAGACCCATGGTCTCAGCAATTTTAACGAGTTCGGAAATGGGTTTAGCTTTTAGGTCGGTTAAATTCATAGTTAGGATTGACTGTCATAAATTAAGAAATGGTTTAGCCATAAAGACTAAAGGGTGAGGGTTAGATAGTGATTCAAATATTTTGGTTATGTCTCAGTTTTGCTATACGAAGCTACACGAATATTAAAAAGTTAGGCAGTTAGAAACGAGCTTACAAAGATTTATCTCTGGATGTCGCACACTATCAGTCATATAAAAACATGATTTGGTTAAGAGTTATGACGAGGTTGATTGACTGCAGAGGTATAAATTTAATTATAAGCCTACTTTAGCACCATAAATTAGCATCGTCTAGCCAAAATCAAAGCTTTTTTAATTAACCTCGTTTTGACTGTGTTGAAACTAACGTGCTATTTCAAATCTGTGAATCACTTTACTTAAAAGCAGTATTAAGATATTTCTAGTAGCAGGCAGATACGGTTTTTACCATTGCTATGGCTCGCTACTTTGCCACTAAATAGCCGCTATTAAGCGTAAGTAAAAACCTGTAAATCCTTTTAAAACAATAACTTAATTTTTTATAAGCTGGAATCGACAAATTCTTCAAGCTGGGTTTTCGATAGAGCGCCGACTTTGGTGGCCTGAGCACTGCCGTCTTTAAAAACCATTAATGTGGGAATGCCACGAATACCGTGTTTTTGGGCAATTTCTTTATTACTGTCGACATCAACTTTTACAATTTTTATTTTTCCAGCATAGGACTCAGCGACTTCTTCTAGAACGGGGGCAATCATCTTGCAAGGTCCACACCATTCAGCCCAGTAGTCTACGAGCACAGGAATGTCTGAATTAATGACTTCCGCTTCAAATGAAGCATCAGTGGCGTGAACGATATTATTACTCATAGCTTTCTCCTGGTCTCATCTAGGACACCTAAAAATAACGAGGTCGCTCATTAATGAGCGAACAAAAATTGATCGAAAATAAACTTGATAAAAACAGTTTAACAGCCTTTCTGTAAAGACGATATAAATAACTTTTGGGGCTACTTACTGATATTTCAAGTCGATAAAAAATTATCCGAATTAAGCTGATCGTTTAAACGCTGCGAGTGCAATGATAGCAGTGGATAGTTCATAAATAATGGCCCCAAACGTATACCAAGTGACATCATCGACGTTCTGGTTTTGAGTAGAGACAGAAACGCCCATTAACAGTAAGAAGAGTAATCGACTGAGGCCTAAACCACCTATAGCAAAGCCAATAGAAAGAAGTGCAGACCGCGCGTAATAATTATTGAATGCTGAAAATAATAACCAAAATCCAAAACCCAATTGTAGCCCACCATACATTGCGGCTGTTTCGATATAGGCATCAGCACCGGTCATCGTATAGCCAATGTAGTTAACAGGCACATTTGGGTCATATAAACAAACTCCACCATAGGCAACAAATACTAAACCCGTGACCCATAGAATAAATTTACCCAACATATATTCCCCCCTTGGCTAAGCCGTTAATTGTCTAGGAATGAGTATAAGCCAAGCTGAGGCTAAACTCTATCTGGGCGTAACGATTAAATATGGCTATTCGGTCATGAAATAATTAGGTCGATGAGAAAGCGGCTACTATGAATAACTTAGGTGCCAAGAAAAAAATTGGATGATTTCTCGCTACTAATAATGCGGTGGAGGCTGATCATCAATGACTTTTTGATTATCATTATTGAGTGATTGCAGATGTGTTCGCATACGATGCTGCTCATTTTTAAGCGAGTCAATTTGCTGTTGCTGAGAATAAACTACGTCCGATAACTCAGTGATACTTTGTTCTAAAAAGGCAATTTTAACCTCTATTTCCATGACTTTATTCGACATAAATTTATTTCTGCAAATGAATGATTGGTCTTCGCCTTATGTTGGGCACGTGTCTTTTATCTGTTTGGGATTATACGGGCTAAATATGCCAGCCACTAATAATTTTTTATCGAATGGTAGCATAAGC
>CENX01032588.1_pt1 | contig 30953 bp, 33 predicted proteins | sample 361321 | NCBI WGS metagenome assembly CENX01 (sample SAMEA2619678, study PRJEB7988) | marine metagenome | isolation source: saline water (ENVO:00002010), including | reverse complement strand
ACAACTCCCCAAATAAAAATATCTTCTTCTTCGTTAATTAAAATTCTGTCATTAAAATTTTTAGAACCAGATGTTAAAAATTTTTTATCTTGTTCCTGAACAAAACTTTTTACAACTAATTCATCGTGAACATTCGCAATTACAGTTGAAAAGTTTTTTGGTTTTAAGCTTTTATCTACGACCAATATATCCCCATCATTTATACCAACATCCGTCATTGATTTTCCCTGAACTCTAATTACAAATGTAGCAGGCACGTTTTTTATTAGGTGTACGTTTAAATCTATGTCCTCTTCTATATAATCTGTTGCTGGAGAGGGAAAACCGGCGCCCGCTTTATGCAAATAGTAAGGTATTGTGAGCTTCATAAATGTTCTTATTTTGTTCTAATTACTATACTAGTTATCTAATAGTGTCAAATAGGTTGTATTTTGAGTCTGTAAGTGAGTCAAAAGTGAATCAAAACATGAACATTTGAACCACATTTAGTGCGCTTGTGGATAACTATAACCAATAGTAGTCTACGAGCTTAAAAAAAAAATATTGTAAAAAACTTTAATGAAAAAAATTTCGTGTCATTGTGGAAAGATAAAAATTGAAGTGAACGTAAAAGATCTTGGAAAATTGCAGCGTTGCAATTGTTCTATTTGTAAAAAAAAGGGTTCTATAATGGCAGCTATAGATTTGAAAAATTTAAAAATTTTAGAAGGAGAAGAGAATTTATCTATGTACCAATTTAACACTAATGTTGCAAAACACTATTTTTGTAAAATATGTGGAATTTATACCCATCATCAACGAAGAAGCAACCCGAATGAATTTGCAATTAACGTTGGATGTATTGATGATTTAGATCCTTATGAATATTTTAAATTAGACGTGGCAAATAATGATGGAAATGATCATATATTAGATAGGAGAAAAAAATGAAAAAAAAGCTAAATTGTCATTGTGGTAAAGTAGAAGCCGAAGTTGAAGTGCCTGAAAAAGGAATTGAAAAAGTTTTACGATGCAATTGTTCTATTTGTAAAAAAAAGGGTTATATAATTGGTGTTCTTGGACCAAATGATTTTAAACTTATTAAAGGAGAAGAATTTTTAAAATTATATCAATTTAATACAAATACCGCCAAACATTACTTTTGCTCAGAATGTGGAATTCATACTCATAATAGACCAAGAATAAATCCAAAAATATATGGTGTGAATATCGCCTGCATAGATGGTGTTCGGCCATTTGAAATTAAAAATGTTCCAGTAAACGATGGAGAAAACCATCCTCTTGATCAGAAATAATAAAAATGCAAAATTATGAAGAGTGCTTTCGTTCAGTAAAAAAGGATTGTTTTAAATTTATTTCATCTCAAGAAACTCCTAATGAAAAATTTAAAAATAAACAAAAAATGATTGAAAAATTTTTGGTTCCAGTTTGTTTTTGGATATCAAAAAAAATAAGAAAAAATAATACAACTTTTGTTGGATTGTCAGGTGGTCAAGGAACGGGTAAGACAACCACATCGTCTTTAATAGAGATTATACTAAAAAAATATTTTAAACTAAAAGTATTTAAAATTTCAATAGATGATTTTTATAAAACACGAAAAGAAAGAATTAGTCTATCGAAAAAAGTTCATCCACTGCTTAAAACCAGAGGAGTGCCTGGAACACATGATATAGATTTAATGATTAACTTTTTTAAGCAAGTAAAAAAAAAAAAATTTAAAACAATATTCTTACCGAAATTTGAAAAATCAATAGATGATAGGGTTATAAAGAAAAAATGGTATAAATTGAAAAAAAAACCAGATGTAATTATTTTTGAAGGCTGGTGTGTTGGAGCTAAATCCCAGAAAAATAAGGACTTAAATAAATCAATTAATCAACTTGAGAGAAATCATGATCAGTCTCTTAAATGGAGAAAATATGTAAATAAACAACTTTTAAATAAATATAAAAAATTTCATAGTATGTTGGATCATTTAATTTATTTAAAAGCTGAAAGTTTTGAAATTTTGAGAAAGTGGAGGCTTAAACAGGAAAAGAAATTATCAATAAATACAAAAAATAAAAAAAATTTAAAAATAATGTCAAAGCAAGAAGTATTAACTTTTATGATGACATATCAAAGAATAACTGAAAATATGTTTAAATATGCATCAAAATACGCTTCTGTTTTAATGACATTAAATGATAAACATCAAATTAAAAAAATAAAGTATTTGAAATGAAAAAATATTTAACAGTTTTTATATTGCTATTTTCAATAATTTCATCTTCCTATAGCGCTTCCTTAAAGGAGGCTCTAATTCTAGCTTATGAAAATAATCCAGAGCTAAACGCAGAAAGGGAAAGTTTTAAAGCATCAAAGCAAGATCTGAATATTGCTACAGGTAATTATTTGCCCTCTATCACTTTGAGTGGAAGCAAGAGTGAAGAGGATACAGGAAAGTTAACAAATAGAGATGGCACCAATGCATCAATAAATAACTCAAATACCGAAACAAAAACTGTTAAAATAGAGCAAACTTTGATTGATTTTGGTAGAGGCGCTGATTATAAAAAAAATAAACTAGGACTAGATTTAGCTAAAATTAAACTGATCAAAAAAGAACAAGAAATATTTTATAAAGCAATTGAAGCTTACACTGGATTATTAGCAGCATCGGAAAAATTATCAATTAATAGGGAAAATATAGATTTGTTAGAAAGGCAGGTCGAAACTGATGCGATTAGATTAGACAAAGGAGAAATTTCTTTATCAGATTTTGCTCAATCCGAGTCTTCTTTAGCAGGAGCACAAGCCAAGTTTATTGAAGCAACAAATGAGGTTACAACAACTAAACTTAATTATGAAAATATTATTGGAAGCATTAATGATATAAATGGATTAAAAAAATCTTTTGATTCTATAGCACAAATTCCAGCGACATTAGATTTGGCCACTCAACTTTCGGAGAAAAAAAATCCAGATTTAAATATAGCTAAAATTGAATTGGAGCAATCAAAAAAGGATGTTCAAATTGCTCAATCTGACCTAGCACCAAGCGCGAATTTAACATTTGAGAGAACTTACGATGATGACTTGAGCGCTACTTACGATGAGAGAGAAAAAGATGTCATGAAAGCTACTGTTTCGTGGCCTTTTTTTTCGGGTGGAAAAAATATTGCATCAGTCAAGAAAAACAAAAATCTTAGAGCAAGAAAAGAACTTTTATTAAGTAATCAAATTAAAACAAATCAAACCAATGTTGCTAGTGCTTGGTCAAATTTCCAATCATCAAAAGGACTTTTAAATTCAGTTCAATTACAAGTTAAAGCCGCAGAAATCGCAAGCGAAGGTGTTAAAGCTGAATATGAAAGAGGCTCAGGAAGAACAACTTTAGAAGTGATACAGTCTAATACTCTTCTTCTAGATGCAAAAATTTCTCTTGCAAATGCAGAGAGGAATTATCTATTATCACAATATAATCTTTTAAAATCTATTGGTTTATTAACCAATGATTACCTTAGGCTCAAATAAAGCTTAATTTTACTGCTATTTATAATTTTCTTGCCAATGAGAACAAAATGTGTACATTTATATCATGATTCGTAGATTAAAAATGTTAAAAAATGAGGAAAAAAATGACTAAAAACAATTTAAAAGTAGTTAAATCTGCTAAAGAAAAAGACGTGGATAATAAGGAAAAAAATAAGGCTTTAGACGCTGCAATTAGCCAAATTACAGATAACTTCGGAAAAGGCTCTGTAATGAAGCTTGGCCAACAAAAAGCAATGGATGTTGAATCGATCTCAACAGGCTCATTAAGCCTAGATTTAGCTTTGGGGATTGGAGGCCTTCCAAAAGGAAGAATTATTGAAATTTATGGTCCAGAGTCATCTGGAAAAACAACTCTTGCACTTCAAGTAGTTGCAGAAGCACAAAAAGCTGGAGGTATTTGTGGATTTGTCGACGCAGAACATGCGTTAGATCCAGTTTACGCAAAAAAATTAGGCGTAGATACAGAGGAATTATTAATTTCTCAACCGGATACAGGTGAGCAAGCTTTAGAGATTACCGACACACTAATCAAATCTGGTTCAATGTCAGTGCTTGTTGTTGACTCAGTTGCTGCATTAACTCCAAGAGCAGAAATCGAAGGTGAAATGGGTGACCACCATGTTGGTTTGCAATCAAGATTAATGAGTCAAGCTCTTAGAAAACTAACAGGATCTATATCCCGAACAAATACAATGGTAATATTTATTAACCAAATAAGAATGAAAATTGGCGTAATGTTTGGAAGCCCCGAGACAACATCTGGTGGAAATGCATTAAAATTTTATTCATCTGTCAGAATGGATATTAGAAGAATTGGTGCAATAAAGGATAAAGAGCAAATTATAGGTAATTCTACAAGAGTAAAAGTTGTTAAAAACAAAGTTGCTCCTCCATTCAAGGTCGTAGAGTTTGATTTAATGTATGGAAAAGGAATTAGCAAAACTGGTGAATTGATAGATCTTGGTGCAAAAGCTGAGATAGTTGAAAAATCAGGTGCCTGGTATGCCTACAAGGGTGAAAAAATTGGTCAAGGAAAAGAAAATGCAAAACTTTATCTAGAACAAAACCCTAAAGCTGCAGCAGAAATTGAAATGGCAATTAGAGAAAAAGCTGGTTTAATTTCAAAAAAAATAGAGGGTAACCCTCTTGATCAGGAAAAAGAGGATAAGCAGCCAGAAGAAGGTACTTCAGAACCTAAAAAAAATTAGCAAGTAACATTTAGTTATTAAAGGCGCTTTATAAAAGCGCCTTTTTCCCTTCTGAGATGTAGACATCATTTCAAAATGCTGTATTTTAAAAATATGGCTGACAAATCATTAAACGAAATAAGAAATACTTTCTTAAAATATTTTGAGAAAAATGGCCATACAATTATCGACTCAAGCAATCTTGTTCCAAATAACGATCCTACATTAATGTTTGCAAATTCTGGAATGGTCCAGTTTAAAAATGTATTTACTGGGCTTGAAAAGAGAGAGTATCAAAGAGCAACAACATCTCAAAAATGTGTAAGAGCAGGAGGAAAACATAACGATTTAGAAAATGTAGGTTACACTCCAAGACACCATACATTTTTTGAAATGTTAGGAAACTTTTCATTTGGTGATTACTTTAAAGAAAGAGCAATTGAACTAGCATGGAATTTAATAACTAAAGAATTTGGATTGGATAAAAACAGACTTTTTTTCACAGTATTTAATGAGGATGATGAAGCTTTTAATTTATGGAAGAAGATTACTGGTTTTGGAGAAGACAAAATTATAAGGATATCAACTTCAGATAACTTTTGGTCAATGGGAGAAACCGGACCATGCGGACCTTGCTCCGAAATATTTTATGATCATGGAGACCACCTAAAAGGAGGTCTTCCTGGCACAAAGGACCAAGATGGTGATAGATATATAGAGATTTGGAATTTAGTTTTTATGCAATTTGAACAGATTACGAAGGATAAAAGAATTGATTTACCAAAACCCTCGGTTGATACTGGTATGGGGTTAGAGAGAATAGCTGCTTTGCTTCAAGGAACACATGATAATTATAAAACAGACCATTTTCAAAAATTAATTCACTCAATTTCTGACACTGTCAATGTAAAACCAACAAATGAAAATTTATCAAGTTTTAGAGTGATCGCGGATCATTTAAGAGCAAGTTCATTTTTATTAGCTGAAGGTGTTTTGCCTTCAAATGAAGGCAGAGGATATGTTTTAAGAAGAATTATGAGAAGAGGCATGAGACACTCACACCTGTTAGGAGCAAAAGAACCTATCTTTTACAATATCTTTAAAACTTTAGAAAATGAAATGTCAGCTAGTTATCCAGAATTAGAAAGAGCACAATCTCTAATAAAGGAAACACTGAAGATGGAGGAGGAAAAATTTCTTGTTCTATTAGAGCGAGGAATGAAAATCTTAGATGATGAAATTCAAAAGATAGACAAAATTCTTCCTGGCGAAGTAGCATTTAAACTTTATGATACTTACGGCTTTCCTCTAGATTTAACCGAAGATATTCTCAAAAATAAATCGCTTGGATTGGATCATGCTAAATTTAACGATTTGATGAAAGATAGTAAAGAGCTTGCTAAAAAAAATTGGAAAGGATCAGGTGACAGCTCTGTCGATGAAATGTGGTTCGGTATTAAAGATAAATTAGGACCAACAGAATTTTTGGGTTATGAAACTAATCAAGCTGAAGCAGTAATATTAAACCTAATTAAAAACAATAAACAAACCGAAACTTTACTTGAGGGTGATGAAGGTATTATAATATTAAATCAAACACCTTTTTATGGAGAATCAGGAGGACAAGTTGGAGATACCGGTATAATATCGAATGATCAAAATATTTTCAAAGTTTCAGATGTTCAAAAAAAATTGGGAAATTTATTTATTCATTATGGAAAAGTTGAGAAGGGAAGTTTCAATTCTAAAGACAGTGTAGAGTTAAAGATTGATTTAGAAAGACGAGAAAATATAAAGGCATACCATTCAGCAACACACTTATTACATGAATCTCTAAGAAGAACTCTTGGAGCGCATGTAATGCAAAAAGGATCTCTAGTTGCACCTGATAGACTTCGATTTGATTTTAGTCATATGAAGCCAATTTCACCAAATGAAATGTCTAAAATAGATGATTATGTAAATAAAATAGTGAATAAAAAATCTGAAGTAATAACTAGAATTATGTCGCCAAAAGAAGGTATAGAACACGGTGCTTTGGCTTTGTTCGGAGAAAAGTACGGTGACGAGGTAAGAGTTGTTTTTATGGGGGATGAAGATGATAAATACTTTTCAACTGAATTATGTGGAGGAACTCACGTTAAAAACACCAGTGATATTGGAAACTTTAAAGTCATTAGTCAATCCGCAATAGCATCTGGTGTAAGACGAATTGAAGCTCTTAGAGATCAACAACTAGAAAAGTTTTTAAAAAATAAAGAAAAACAATTAAATCTTTCAGATAAAAAAGATGATGAATTGATTAAAAGTTTGTCTGAAGAGATAAAAAAACTTGGTGGAAAACCAAATTTAAATAATGAAAATAAAAAAGATTTAATAAAGGAATTAAACAAGGATTTAGAAAAGTTATCAGTTACTGAAATCATAAATAATAAATCTAAAAATATTATTAATGATGAAAAAATTAATGGAATAAATATTAGGATGCAAAAAATTGATGGACTCCCTTCAAAAGAATTAAGAAGATTAATTGATAGTGGAAAAAAAGAAATTGGAGAGGGAATAGTAATTATTTTTGCAAATAAAGATGACAAAGTAGGTTTAGCTGTCGGCATCACCGATAAATTTAAAAACAAATATGATGCAGTTAAGTTTGTTAAAAATGGATCAGAAATTATTGGAGGAAAAGGTGGTGGGGGAAGGCGAGATTTTGCTCAGGCAGGCGGCGTCAATAAAAATAAAATCGATGATGCTTTTAAAAGCATGAAGGAATTAATTTAACCTTTTTTTTAAATTATTATCAATTTCATTCAAAAATTGATTAGTAGTTAAATATTTAGTTGATGGTCCAACAAGTATTGCAAGGTCTTTAGTCATTGAACCACTTTCGACTGTATGTATACATACCTTTTCTAAAGTTTTTACAAATTTTTTAAGATCTTCGTTACCGTCTAATTTTCCTCTATGATAAAGACCTCTGGCCCAAGCAAATATTGACGCTATAGGATTTGTTGAAGTTTCTTTTCCCTGTTGGTGTTGTCGATAATGTCTAGTAACTGTGCCGTGTGCAGCCTCAGCTTCTATAGTTTTTCCATCTGGAGTCATTAATACACTAGACATTAAACCGAGAGAACCAAACCCTTGAGCTACTGTATCTGATTGAACATCTCCATCATAGTTTTTACACGCCCAAATATAATTTCCATTCCATTTCATAGCGCATGCTACCATATCATCAATTAGTCGATGCTCGTAAGAAATACCTCTTTCTTTAAACTTTTCTTTAAATTCATTCTCATATATTTCTTGAAATAAGTCTTTAAATCTTCCATCATATTTTTTTAGTATTGTGTTTTTAGTTGATAAAAATACTGGCCATCTTCTGTTCAACCCATAATTCATACACGATCTTGCAAAATCTATTATTGATTGATCTAAATTATACATTGATAAAGCAACCCCAGGTCCTGGAAAATTAAACACTTCAAATTCTTTTTTTTCTTTTCCATCTTCCGATGTCCACTTTATTTCTAATTTACCTTTTCCAGGCACTTGAAAATCTGTTGCTCTATATTGATCTCCAAATGCATGTCTCCCGATACATATCGGATTTTCCCAACTTGGAACTAGTTTTGGAATATTTTTACATAATATAGGTTCACGAAATACAGTTCCTCCTAAAATGTTTCTGATGGTACCATTCGGTGATCTCCACATTTTTTTCAAATTAAACTCTTCTACCCTTCCTTCATCAGGAGTGATAGTTGCACACTTAATTCCAACACCAAACTTTTTTATAGCTCTAGCGCTATCAACTGTTATTTGATCCGATGTTTTATCTCTACTTTTGATACCAAGATCGTAGTATTCAATTCCAAGGTCTAGATAAGGTAAAATAAGTTTGTTTTTGATAAACTCCCAAATTACTCTAGTCATTTCATCACCGTCTAACTCGACAATAGGGTTTTTAACCTTAATTTTGCTCATATTTAATTATATATCTTATTAATTGAATTTTGGAGTTTTATATACATATTAAGACAAAATTATCAAATTTATGAATATGATAGATAAGGTTTTTCCAAAGATCCACAATGAGGGATATAAATTTATGGTAATATTCGCTGTTGTTACCATAATATTATATCTCTTTAGTACTTTTTTAGGATTGGTTGGTTTCGTTTTAACAGTATGGTGTTATTATTTTTTTAGAGACCCAGAAAGAGTATCAATAAATGATGACGAATATTTAGTAAGTCCTGCAGATGGATTGGTAATACAAGTAAAAGAAACAGAAGGTCCAAAAGAATTAAATCTTAATGACAAAAAATACACAAAGATTAGTATTTTTATGAATGTTTTTGATTGTCATGTAAACAGATCTCCTTGTACAGGACAAGTTGAAGAAATATCATATATTCCAGGAAAATTTTTCAATGCATCCTTAGACAAAGCAAGCGAAGAAAACGAGAGAAATTATTATAAAATTAAGAATACTTACGGAGAAGAAGTAATAGTAGTTCAGATTGCAGGACTTATAGCAAGGAGAATTGTTTGTGAAACATCAAAAGGTACTAATTTAAAACAAGGTGATAGAATAGGCATGATTAGATTTGGAAGTAGGGCAGATTTGTATTTTGAAAATTATAAACCATTAGTAAAAATAAATCAAAAAGCAATTGCTGGAGAAACTTTGCTTGCTAAAAAATAAACATGAACGAACCCAAAAAAAAATTTAAAATAGTTACTGATACTAGAGCAAGAGTAATTTTACCAAATACTTTAACTCTTATAGGAGTTTGTATAGGTCTAAGCTCAATAAATTTTGCATTAAATGGAAATTATAAATTATCAATAATAGCGATTTTTTTTGCAGCAATTATCGATGGATTAGATGGAAGAATTGCAAGACTTATTAAAGGAACCTCCAAAGTAGGAAAAGAGCTCGACTCGTTGACAGATATAATTAGCTTTGGTGTTGCTCCATCTCTTATAATGTATTTTTGGACTTTAAACTCACTTGGAAAAGTAGGGTGGTTAATTTCATTGATATATGTTGTTTGTATTGCATTAAGACTGGCACGTTTTAATATTAATACAGGAACTGAGCCAAATTGGAGAGTGAATTTCTTTGAGGGAATTCCATCACCTGCAGGTGGGATTTTAGTTTTAAGTCCACTTATATATGATGTGAGTGGTTTAAACTTTCTTCCTTTTGAAATCCAGATGATTACACCAATTTTATTTGTTATTATTTCCATATTGCTTATTAGTAAAATTCCAACTTATTCTTTAAAGAAGATTGTAGTTCCAAGAAGCACTACTGTTTTTTTACTTTTTGGGATAATTTTAGTTTTTGGTTTGTTGTTAATATTTCCATTTAAAATAATATTTTTAGGATGTCTAGGCTATTTACTGGCAATACCAATAAGTATTTATCATTTTAACAAAATTAAAAAACAAAATCTCAACGACCAAAGCATGGACGACCAAGAGCCTGAAGATATTCTATAAATGAAAAAATATGCGATTGTATCATTGGCAGACTCTAACTATTATGAGTTATTGTTAGAATTGATAAATTCGATAAGACAGTTTAAAGAGAGTTCTAAAATTTCAATTTGTATTTTAAACGCTGGTTTAAATGAAGATCAAATTAAAAATTTAACATCGAAAGTTGATGAAATTAAAAATGCAGAATGGGATATAGCTGTTCCATCTCACAAAGTAGAAGACAAGGAATGGCTTAAAAGCCAAGTTTCAAGAGCCTTTCTTCCAAAATACTTTCCTAACTATGAGAAATATTTATGGATTGATTGTGATGCATGGGTTCAAGATTGGAAAAGTATAGAATTATATTTTAAAGCGTGTGAAAATGGAAAACTTGGAATAACACAAACAATTGGACAAGGTTATAAAATCATGTCTAGAGTCAAATGGATTTTTGGGAAAATTGCCTTAATTAAATCTCAAAACTTTAAACACGCAATGTCATCTAAAATTGGTTTAAATGATGCTCGAAAATTAGCATTTGCACCACATATAAATATTGGAGTTTTTTCACTTGAAAAAGAATCACCTTGCTGGAGTAAATGGCAAAATAATTTAAATAAAACTTTATTATCTGGACAAGTATTTGGCTCAGAGGGACTTGCAATAAATATGTGTGTTTATATTGATAATGTAGAAACTGAATTTCTCCCTTTGAACTGTAATTGGATAGCGAGTAACTTATTACCAAAATTTGATGAATCAACCAATTTGTTTGTTGAGCCTTATTTACCTAATTATACAATTGGAATTATGCATCTTGCAGGAGGTATAAAGATAAACTCAGAAGATATGCGTGAAAATAGAAACCTTAAAATTAATATTCAAACTCTAAATAATAAAAATATTAATAAGAGCCTAAGGTATGTCGGTTAATTGAAAAAAAATAAAATATCAAAAAATTGGATAAACAAACAACGAAGAGATATTTACGTAAGAAAATCTAAAATTGAGGGTTATAGGTCCAGGGCAGCATACAAAATTGAGGAGATAAATAAAAAATTCAAAATATTTGATAATAAATTTTCTATAATAGATCTTGGTGCAGCCCCAGGTAGTTGGTCACAATATGTTATTAAGAATTATAAAAACTGTAGAATATTAACTATCGATTTAAAAAATATTGATTCAATAGATCATTGTTTTCATATTATAGGAGATTTTACCAATGATAAAAATAAAGCTAAAATTAAAGAATATTTCAACAAAAAAGTGGAGGTGATTATGTCTGATATGGCTGTGAATACCACAGGAAACAAAAATTTAGACTCATTGGTCACAGGAGAATTGTGCTTAGATGCAATGAAATTTTCAATAGATATGCTTAAACCAAATGGAGTTTTTATTTCAAAAATCTTCATGGGTAAGTCATTTAATGAAATTGTAGAATTTAGTAAAAAAAATTTCAAAAAAACTAATATTTTTAAACCACCTGCCAGTAGAAAAGACTCAAAGGAAAGTTTTGTGATTTCAAAATTTCTTAGATAGCACTCTTTTTTTTTTTTTAGAATCGTATATATAAGGACATGGGTCCTATAAAAGAATCTCTAACATTTGACGATGTAACGCTTGCGCCAAAGTATTCAGAAATTCTCCCGTCGGAAGTAATAACTGAAACAAAGTTAGCAAAAAATTTGACATTAAAAGTGCCTATTTTATCATCAGCAATGGATACCGTAACTGAGTCTAAAATGGCAATTGCGTTAGCAAAATCTGGAGGCATAGGGATAATCCATAGAAATTTAACAATAAGCAAACAAAAAATTGAAATTAAAAAAGTACAAAAGCAAAAATTAATCGTAGGCGCCGCAGTTGGAGCGGGTGAAAATGAGGAAAAGAGAGCAAGATCGATACTAAAGGAAAATATAGATTTAATAGTTGTAGATACTGCTCATGGACATACAAAAAAAGTTGCTCAGATTATTAAAGTTATCAAAAAAATTAAACCATCTAAAACTGCACTTTGTGCTGGAAATGTAGCTACTATAGATGCAGCAAAATTTCTAATAAGACTTGGAGTTGATATAATTAAAGTTGGCATAGGACCAGGATCAATATGTACAACCAGATTAGTCGCTGGCATCGGTGTTCCCCAATTAGGAGCTATTACAGAAGTTCGAAGAGGTATTAAAAAAAGCAAAACAACGTTAATAGCTGATGGAGGTATAAAATTTTCAGGCGACATTCCTAAGGCTCTTGCAGCAGGTGCAGATGCAGTAATGATAGGATCATTATTTGCAGGAACAGATGAAGCACCTGGAAAATTAATTAAGAAAGGTGGAAAAAAGTTTAAAAGTTTCAGAGGCATGGGCTCAATAGGTGCAATGAATAAAGGCTCTGCAGATAGATATTTTCAAAAAAAACAAAGAGACACATCTAAGTATGTTGCCGAAGGTGTAGAGGGGTTGGTCAAATATAAAGGTAAAGTAGATAAAATAATTTATCAATTAATCGGTGGGTTAAAATCATCGATGGGGTATTTGGGGTCAAAGAGAATAATTAATTTAAGAAAAGGACCTAAATTTATTAAAATTACAAAGGCAGGTTTCTACGAAAGTATGGTACATAATGTTGATGAAATCAAAAAATAATTTTAGAAAATTTAGTTTATTATTTTTGTTTGTTTTTTTTTCATACAAAAATTCTTATGCAAACGAAAATTTTTTTGAGAAAGGAAAAAAATTATTTGAAAATAAAAAATATGAGAAGTCAAAATTTTTATTTGAAAGAAGCATAGTTTTCAATCCTAAAAAAATTTACTCTTATATTTATCTTGCAAAGATTTATAAAATTGAAAAAAATGAAAATGAGCAAAAAAAAAATATTAAAACCGCTCTATTATTAGATCCGAAAAATGAAGAAGCATTATTTATGCTTATTGATATAGAATTGGAGAGATCAAATATATCGGAAGTAAAAGAATTAAAAGAAAAATTTAAAAATGCTTGTTCAAAGTTATGTGATAATCTTACTTCAATTGATCAAAGATTAAACAACATCGAAGCAAAAGATGAGTCTTGATAAAAACCTTGAAAGGATTCAGATTATTGATTTTGGCTCACAGTTTACCCAATTAATTGCAAGAAGAATTAGAGAGCTAGGGGCATATTCAGAAATTGTAAGTCATAAAAAATCAAAATCAATTAAAAACATTAGTAAAATCAAGGGCATTATACTTTCGGGTGGTCCAATGAGTGTCTATGGAATTAAACAACCGTCATATAATAAAAAAATACTAAACATGAATATACCTGTTCTTGGAATTTGTTTTGGGCACCAAATAATTTCAAAGCAATTAGGAGGTAGTGTTAAAAAATCTAAATCCAGGGAATACGGTTTAGCAAAAGTTAAACAATTAAATAAAAGTTTATTGACCGAAGGTTTTTTTAATAAAAATAAAACTTCTGATGTTTGGATGAGCCATTCTGACGAAGTTACTAAAATTCCAAAAAATTTTAAAGTAATTGGTTCAAGCAATAGCTCGAAAAATTGTTTAATTGAAAACAGCGACAAGAGCATATATGGAATTCAATTTCATCCAGAGGTTACACATACTAAAAATGGAAAAAAATTGATAAAAAATTTTATTTACAAAATATGTAAAATTAAAAAAAATTGGTCTCCGAAAGATCAAAAAAATAAACTTATAAGTGAAATTAGAAATCAAGTTGGGAACTCCAAAGTTATTTGTGCTCTTTCAGGTGGAGTTGATAGCAGTGTTGCAGCAAAGCTAATACATCAAGCGATTGGAAAAAAACTAAACTGTATATTTGTTAACACTGGTTTGTTAAGAAAAAGTGAAGAGGGCCAGGTAATAAATACATTTAAAAAAAAATTTAAAATGAATTTGATATATGTAAATGCAACAAATATTTTTTTGAAAAAATTGAAAAATATTGAAGACCCAGAAAAAAAAAGGAAAATAATTGGTGGCCTTTTTATTGAAATATTTGAAAAGTATTCAAAAAAAATAAAAAATGTAAAATTTCTAGCACAAGGAACTCTTTACCCAGATCTTATCGAAAGTAAGTCTGTGACTGGTAGCCAAACATCGAAGATAAAATCACATCATAATGTTGGTGGGCTGCCAAAAAAAATGAAACTTAAATTAGTTGAGCCTTTAAAATATTTATTTAAAGACGAGGTCAGAAAGTTAGGATTTGAATTAAAGTTATCTAAAGAAATTATTTCAAGACATCCATTTCCTGGTCCTGGACTTGCAATTAGAATGCCTGGAAAAATAACTGATGAAAAAATAAAAATTTTGAAAGAAGCTGATTATTATTTTATTAATGGTCTTAGAAAACATAATTTATATAATAAAATATGGCAAGCTTATGCAGCATTGCTTCCAGTTAAAACCGTCGGTGTTATGGGAGATAACAGAACCTACGAATATATTTGTTTGCTTCGAGCAATCACTTCAGATGACGGTATGACTGCTGATTTCTATGACTTCGATAAAAATTTTATGCAAGAAATTTCCAATAAAATAATTAATAACATTAAAGGTGTAAATAGAGTTGTTTATGATATTACGTCTAAACCACCAAGTACAATTGAGTTAGAATGAAAAAAATTAAAAAAATTGTTAATAAGAAACATAAATCAAAGATAATTTCTTTAACTGCATACTCTAAAAATATTGCTGAGATAATCGACAAGCATGTTGATATTGTTCTTGTTGGGGACTCTGTTGCTTCAGTTTTGTATAATTATGACACTACTAGAAAAATGAAATTAGATACGATGATTGAGCATGCAAAAAGTGTGAGAATGGGTATTTCAAATAGCTTAATGGTATTTGATATGCCATTTAATACTTATAGAAACAAAAAAGAAGCACTTTTAAATGTACGAAAAGTAATCAAAGAGACAAAATCAGATGCTGTGAAATTGGAGGGAGGATCTAAAATAAAAGATATAGTTAAACATTTAATTAAAAATAATATTGCTGTATTGGGTCATTTAGGAATTATGCCTCAAAGCGTTAGGGGAAAATTCAAATCGAAGGGAAAAACTAGTTTTGAAAGAAAAAAATTATTAGAAGATGCAAAATTGTTAGAAAAATTAGGAGCCTTTGCAATTGTTTTAGAATGCATAGAAAAATCTCTTGCAAAAAAAATTACAAATGAAATCAAAATTCCAACTATTGGTATTGGCTCGTCTTCTTATTGTGATGGTCAAATTTTGGTTACCGATGATATTATTGGTTTAACAAACTCAAAAATTAGATTTGTAAAAAAATATGTTGATTTAAAAAAAATTGTAGGAAAAGCGACAAAACGATTCAAATCAGAGGTTATAAATTCAAAATATCCAACTAATAAATATTCTTATTAAAAATATTTTTTAAAGCTTTCATTAATATTGATCATTCCAAAGTCTGCCAATCCTCCAATTATCAATTGTATAGCTACCAATAAAATAAATCCTAGTCCTAAATATGCAATCCATAAATGTTTTTGAATATAATTAGCTAAATAAGTTGCAAGCGCTCCGGTTAAAATTACTGATAATACTAATCCAAAAATCATAAATCCAAAATTACCCTTGGATGCGCCCACTACACCAATTACATTGTCAAAGCTTATAGTTATATCTGCAAAAAGGACTTTATAAATACTTTTAATAAAAGACGGTTCTTTAGATTTTTTGGTAGGAGATTTTATTTTTTTAATTTCAAACAAATCTTTTCTTAAATCATTAACTATCCAAATTAGAAGTAAACCACCTAAAACTTTAATCCAATAAAATTTAAATAGATAAGTTGCAAATAAAGCAAATATCACTTTAAATACTAGTGCGCCAACAACGCCCCAAAAAATTATCAGTTTTCTATTTTTTGGAACAAAATTTGCAGCAATTAATCCAATTATAATTGCATTATCTGCTGCAAGAATAATATCTATAAAAATTATTTGAGATAATATTAAAGCTTCTTCTATCAATTTAATTTATTTCTAATATTTTGATTGTGTTTTTCCATCAATAATATCTTTAAGTTGTTTATATTCTTCACAATTACAAGATGCTAAAGCCTGCAATCTTTCAAGTGCTTGATCTTTTCTATTAGTTTGTAAATATAATTCTCCTAAATATTCGTTAATACCGTTATGATTTGGATCAATAGATAAACCCATCATATAATATGCCTCAGCATCTTCGAAATTTCCTATTTTTCTAGAGGTAAAACCTAAATAGTTTAAAACATTAGGTTCACTTGGATTTTTTTTATTATATTTGCTTAAAATTTCAAAAGCTTTTTTATAATTTTTTTGAGCTTTTTTTATTTTACCTTTTTTTTCTAATTTTTTTGCTTTATCAATTACTTTGTAAGCTCTTGTTTTTGGATCTTGCAACTTCTTTATTGAATTGTCGTCTCCAGCTCCACCACTTCCTGCTGCAAATGAAGCGTTGGTCAGTAGTAAAGAAAATATTATCAAAATAAATGTTTTTTTAATCATTAATTAAATTTCCTCATTTTATTTAAAGGCAACAATACCAGTTTGTTATCAAGTAAATTTTTTTTTATCACCCTAGCGGTAGCTAATGATGAATTATTATCACCATGTATGCAAATTGAGTCGATTTTACAAGGGATTTGTTTACCTGATAAACAATTTATCGACTGATTTTGCACCATTTTTAAAACGTGTTTTTTTGCCTCATCAGGGTCTATAACTAATGCATTTGGTTTTGATCTTGATATTAGGTTGCCATCATCCTCATAATTTCTATCCGCAAAGATCTCGCACGCTAAATTTAAATTTTTTTTATTACCTGCTGTTTCCATTTTAGATCCAGTCGGGACTAAATAAATTAAATTTTTATCTATTTCACTTACTGCTAATGCCAATATATTCGCTAATTCAATGTCCTCACATGCCATGTTATTTAATGCTCCATGAGGTTTGATGTGAGATACTTTTTCGCTAAATTGATCTGCAATATTTTGCAGTATGTCATATTGATCAAATATAAGTTTTTTAATTTCTTTTGAGCTCAAATTCATCCTTTTTCGTCCAAAGTTTTTTAGATCCTTAAATGATGGATGCGCCCCTATACTTACATTATTTTTAGTTGATATATGAATTACTTCTTTCATAGTTTTTTCATCACCAGCATGAAAACCACAAGCAATACTGGCAGAGTTTACAATTTTTAATAATTCAGGATCATTATGATTAGAATGAAGCTCAGATTTTTCTCCCAGATCACAATTTATATTAATTTCCATAAATTCAATAATTGAATTATAACATGTCATGATCAAAAATATATTAAATCTTGGTGACGCAGGTATTTATTGTGATTTTGGAGATGATGTAAACAAAGATGTTAACTTAAAAGTTATTAATTATTTTAAAACTTTAAAACAAAAAAAAATAGAAGGCATAATTAATATTGCCCCATCTTATAATAAACTTATTATCTCTATAGATTTAAATATAACTAACTATGGAAAAATAGTAGATATTGTAAAAAATATTAAAATTGAAAATAATTTAGAGCAAAATTCAAAAAAAATTGATATCCCTATATGTTGCGAAGAAGATTATGAATTAGATCTTAAAAGGCTAGAAAAAAAATTAAACAAATCTAAGGATCAGATTGTAAGCAGTTTTATCAACAAAGAATACTTTTGCTACATGAGTGGCTTTATAGCAGGTATGCCATTTATGGGTGATATTGAGAGTGGTTTAAGAACAAAAAGACTTGAAACACCAAGGTTAAAAGTTCCAAGAGGGTCTGTGGGTATTACAGAGCAATTTTGTAATATTTACACTTTTGACAGTCCGGGAGGTTGGAATATAATTGGAAATACACCAATTAATATCTTTGATAAAAAAAACGACCAATCCCCAGTAAAAATAAATCCAGGTGATTTAGTAAAGTTTTATAAAATTTCAAAAAAAGAATACAATGAATATATCTAACAATTACTTTAAAGTAATAAGATCTGGGTTGAATACAACTTTTCAAGATTTTGGAAGAAAAAATCTTAGCCACCTAGGTATTCCCATAAGTGGTGCTATGGATAATAGGAATTTTCAAATTGTAAATTATCTTGTTGGAGATAAAGATAAAACAGTGCTTGAATTTGCTTACCAAGGACCCTTATTAAAATATTTTGGAAATGAAGCTTATATCGCTGTTAGTGGAAACGTAAACTTTAAATTAATTAGAAATAATAAAATCGAGGATGGAAATTGTTACCAGACCTATAATATAAAAAATGGCGATGAAATTGATATAATTTCAACAATAAACTCTGTTTATGGATATATTTCTGTATGTAATGGATTTAAGACAAATATTTCTTTTGGTAGTTCTTCTACAAATACAAAAGCTGAGATAGGGGGAAACAATGGAAAAAAGATTCAAACAAATGATTTAGTCAGCATAAATCAGTCTTCAAAATTTCCATCTTTAAGGAAAATTAATTATTTAAATAAAAAAATTGAATTTTTAAGAGTAATTAAAGGTCCAAATTTTAATTATTTTGACGAAGTTTCAAAAAAAGATTTTTTCTCAAAAAATTTTGAAGTATCAAAGTTTACTGATCGAATGGGAATGCGAATTAATGGACCTAAATTAAACAATATTGTATCGACCAATATAAAATCAGAAGGCATTATAAAAGGAGTAATTCAGGTTCCAGGTGATGGTAATCCTATCATAATGTTATCTGATCATGGAACAATTGGCGGTTATCCTAAAATAGCTAACATTATTAGCGCAGATTATGATAAGCTAGTGCAATTATCTCCGGGTTCAAAAATCAGATTTAAAGAAATAAATTTAAATGAAGCGGAAAATCTATATTATTTGTATAATTTAGAGACACAAAATTTATTAAATCAAATAAATTAAAAATTAATGAATATTATCAGAAAAATACCTGGACCCCTGCTCGTATTTTTAGGAGCCTGTAGCTTAAGTTTTGGAGGCTTATTGGTAAAATCTTTTGAGGGAGCTACATTATGGCAAATATTATTCTGGAGATCTTTATTTTTTATTTCAGTAGTTTCAATATATTTATCATTCACCTATGGTAGTAGAGTTTTTAAAATTTTATATGTTTCAGGTATACCTGGGGTTTTTGGTGGATTAGTTTTAGGCATTGGTTTTTTTAGCTATGTTTATGCAATGTATAACACTACAGTTGCTAATGCCAATTTTATTATACAAACACAAACTTTATTCCTAGCAGTTTTTGGTTATTTTTTTTTAAAAGAAAAAGTTTCTAAAACAACGATTTTTTCAATTGCTCTTGCTATGATAGGTATTTTAATTATGGTCGGTAATTCCTTGTCGCCAGGTCAATTGAGTGGAAATTTGGTAGCTTTTTTAATGCCAGTTTCATTTGCTGTTTTAATAATTGTCGTAAGAAAATATCCTAAAATTGACATGGTACCTTTACAATTAGTAGCAGGAGTTATAGCAATGATTATTGGATTTACTGTAGCAGGTAAAATAAGTATTTCAGCGCACGACATATTTATTGGTTTTTTAGCTGGATTTTTTCAGTTAGGTTTCGGGTTTATATTAATTACTATAGGAGCAAAATCCACACCCTCTGCTGTAGTTGGAATAATAATGCTCACAGAAGCAATATTAGGTCCTATGTGGGCATGGCTTTTCATTAATGAGTTGCCAAGCATTATTGTGATGATAGGAGGGTCAATTGTACTATTAGCTGTTTTAATTCAGTTTTTTACAGCTATTAAAAGAAATGAAGAATATAAAAAAACTTAAAATAGCAATTATTGGCTCAGGTATTTCTGGATTAAGTGCTGCATACTACTTATCAAAAAAACATCATGTTGATTTGTTTGAAAAACAAGATCATTTTGGAGGTCATTCATATACAATTGATGTTGAGTATGACATTCATTCAAAAAAAAAAATTCCTGTGGATGTGGGATTTATAGTTTTTAATCAGCAAAATTACCCAAATTTAATTAAATTTTTTGAGGAAAACGAAGTTCAAATTGAGAAAAGCAATATGAGCTTCTCTGTAAAGTTAAGCGACAATAGTCTTGAGTATTGTGGGAAGGGAATTGGGGGTATTTTTTCAAATAAAAAAAACCTTTTTAATTTTAAATTTGTAAAAATGTTCTTTGAAATTATTAATTTTTATAAAGAAAGCTCAAATCTAAATTTACTAGATCAAGAAATAACGCTTGGTGAATATTTAAAAAAAAAAAAATTATCAGATTATTTTATAAACTATCATCTTATACCAATGGTATCAGCAATTTGGTCAATGCCTCCTTATGAGGCAAGTTCAATGCCAATCAAGTTTTTTATAAAATTTTTTCAAAATCATGGCTTATTTAAATTAAAAAATAGACCACATTGGTACACTGTAAAAAATAGAAGTAAAACTTATGTAGCAAATATTTTAAAAAAAATAAGCGGTGAATACTTTAAAAATTATCAAATTAATAAGATTGAAAGATACAAAAATAATTTAAAAGTTTGTTACGGAGAAAAAGATGAATTTTTCATTTATGATAAAGTGGTATTAGCCACGCATGCTGATGATGCCTTATCTCTTATTAATGAGCCAACAGAAGATGAAGCAAGAATTTTATCAAATTTCCAGTACAGAAACAATTTAGCAGTTATACATAGCGATGAAAAGGTGATGCCAAAAAATAAAAAAAATTGGTGTTCATGGAATTCTTGTGTTTTAAATAACACATCAAAAAAATCCTCAATCACTTATTGGTTAAATCTTTTACAAAATCTTAAGATTGAAAAGAATATTTTTTTAACTTTAAATCCGTTAGAAGATATAGATAAAAATAAAATTTTTTATCAAATAAAATTTAAACATCCTTACTATGATATGAATGCATTAAATAATCAAAATAATTTAAATCTTATACAGAATAAAAATAATTTACTATTTTGTGGAAGTTATTTTGGAAACGGTTTTCATGAAGATGGTATAAAATCCTCAATTAAAATGATTAAGTTTTTGCATGATTAAAGATTCATTTATTTATAATGGTACCGTAATACACAAACGATTTAAACCTAAGGAACATTTTTTTAAATATAAGGTTTTTTCGTTATTTTTAAATTTAAAAGATTTAAGTCAGATAGATAAAAAAATAAATTTTTTTTCATATAATAAATTTAATCTCTTAAGTTTTTACGATAAAGATCATGGTGACAGGGATGGTTCAAGCTTAGTCAAATGGGTAAAAAAAAATATTATCAAATTTGGAATTGATACTAGAGATATAAAAGTTAAACTTTTATGCTATCCCAGAATATTAGGATATGTATTTAATCCACTTAGTATCTTCTTTGTATACAATAAATCGTCAAATCTTGTAGCAATACTATACGAGGTTAAAAATACATTTGGTGAACAGCATACTTACATTTTTAAAACAGACTCTTCTGATAAAATAATAAACAATTATTGTTCTAAGAAGTTTTTCGTATCTCCATTTATGGATTTATCATCTAAATATTTTTTTAAAATTTTAAAACCTGGAAATAAACTCTCAGTTGTTATTGATCAAAGAGATCAAGAAGGAAAGCTTCTGTTTGCTTCACAAGATGGTATTAGAAGTGATTTATCGACAAAAAACCTTCTATTTTCATACTTTAAGCATCCATTTATGACATTTAAAATAATAACAGCGATACATTTTGAGGCATTAAGATTGTGGCTAAAAGGAAATAAAATAGTAAGAAAAAAAATTAAAATCAAAAATAATATTACAGTTGAGTCAAAGTGAATTTAAATAGTATTGCTGACAAATTAATATTCAAAGCACTAAAGAACATAGATTGCGGTGTGATATATTTAACTAATCATGATAATAAAAAATATATATTTGGATCAGAAAACGAAACTTTAAAAGCTGACATCAAAATTTACAAACCTGGATTTGCAATAAGTATTATCAATAAAGGTAGTATTGGGTTAGCAGAAGCTTACATGAATGGTGATTTTGAAACAACAAATTTATCTAATCTTATTGAAGTAACTGCGAAAAATATAAACAAAATTCATAAGTTTTCTGGTGTGTTAGATATTCCTTTTTTTAATTTTATTAAAAATATATTTTTTAATAATACTAAAAAGAGAAGCAAAGAAAATATTGCAAAACACTACGATTTAGGAAATGAATTTTTTTCTTTATGGCTAGATAAGTCTTTAACATATTCAAGTGCCATTTTTGAAAATGGAAGCTTTGATTTAGAAAGCGCACAAGATAATAAATATCAAAAATTATCTAATCTACTTCAATTACATAAAGGTGGAAAAATTCTTGAAATTGGTTGTGGTTGGGGAGGATTTGCTGAACATGTAGGTAAAAAATTTGATGTAAAGATGGATTGTATAACAATATCAAAGAATCAGTATGAATATGCAAAAAAAAGAATTTATAAAGAGGGACTTAATGAAAAAGTAAGTATAAAAATGCAAGATTATAGAGACGTTAAAGATAAATATAACGCTATTGCATCCATAGAAATGATAGAAGCCGTTGGTAGAAATTACTTAGATCAATATTTTAAAACCATTAAAAAAAATCTTGCGCAAGGCGGTAACGCGGGTATTCAAGCGATTACAATAGATGACAATCTATATGATAGGTACAAAAAAAAAGAGGATTTTATTCAAAAATATATTTTTCCTGGAGGTTTTTTGCCTTGTAAGAGAGTGTTGCGTGATTATGCAAATGATACAGGGCTTGAAATTAAAGAGTATAATTCATATGGTAATCATTATTCAAATACTTTGAAGTTATGGAGAAATGAATTTCAAAAAAAATGGATTGATATATCTAAACAGGGATTTGATTTAACATTTAAAAGAATGTGGAATTTTTATTTGTCTTACTGTGAGGCGGGATTTAAATCAAAAAATATAGATTTAGTTCAGTTCTCATTATCTAATAAATAGATTTTTATGCGAATAATAATTGCAATTGCTTCACTTTTTTTAATAATAGGATGTAGTGGAAATAATATGAACCCAGTTGATTTTAAAGATAAAAAACCAAGATTGATAATTGAAGAATATCTGTCAGGTGATGTTAAAGCGTGGGGTATATTACAAAATCGGTCAGGCAAAGTGACAAGACAATTTTCAGCTGATCTAAATGGCAAATGGGATGGAAAAAAGCTAATACTAGATGAAAAATTTAATTGGAGTGATGGTGAGATTCAAACAAGGCAATGGCAAATAACCAAAATTGATGAACACAATTATGAAGGCACTGCAGGAGACGTGGTTGGTAAAGCAAGAGGATATTCATATGGACCTGCATTTAAATTTGAATATGTATTGTTGGTTCCTGTAAAAGGTAAAGAAATGAAAATTACATTTGATGATTGGATATTTATGCAAGATGAAAGAGTGGCAATTAATAGAGCTACTATGACAAAATTTGGAATTAAAGTTGCTGAATTAACAGTGATGTTCGTTAAGGATAAATAGGTATTTATTTTTTTTGATATTTAGTTAACTTTTCAACTAAACTTAAATACAATTTATTTGGCATGATTTTGAAAAGCTTTAATATCAAGGTCAATTGCTTTGGAAAATCAATTTCAAATTTTTTACTATTTATTAGTCCATCATAGATTTTATCTGCTGCATAATCTACTGTCTTAAGAAATGGCATTTTAAAATCATTTTTATCTGTCATTGGTGTTTTTATAAAACCTGGTGAAATAATTGACACCCTTACATCATACCTTTTAAAATCAAAATAAAGACTTTCCGCAAGATTATTTAAAGCTGACTTTGATGGACCATAACCCGTAGAATTTGGCAATCCTCTATACCCCGCAATTGATGATACGATTGATATATGTCCAGCTTTTCTTTCTTTGAATTGTTTCTCAACTGATTTGATGCAATTAAGAGTTCCAAAAAAATTAATTTTCATTACCTCTTCAATTTGTTCAACATCAATTTCTTTTTCTTTTTTTGGATTCCATGTGCCAGTTGAAAACACACAAAGATCTATGTTACCTAGTTTATTCTCAATATCTTTAAAAACCGAGATGCAATTTTCTTTATTAGTAACATCTAGTGGAAAAGAATAAATTTTTTTATTATTGTTGACTATTTCATTTAAGAGATTCTCTCTTCGTGCAGATATCGCAACTTTCCATCCATGATTTGAAAATTTTATAGCAAGAGCTTTCCCAATACCCGTACTTGCTCCTGTTATCCAAATTACTTTATTATCCATATATAAATAATGTATAATATTTATATGTTAAAAAATAAATTTATATCTTTTTTTATTTTTGGCTTAGTAACTTTTTCAGCCTCATTTGTAGGTGGTTTAGCAACTATGTCACATAAAGAGCCGTGGTATTCTTCACTTACAAAATCTGGTTTTAATCCACCTGATTGGGTTTTCGCGCCAGTTTGGACAACTTTATATTTATTTATGACAATTGCAATTTGGCATGCTTGGCACAAAGATTATAGAAATATTAATCTGGTTTTTTTATATATGATTCATTTATTATTTAATACAACTTGGAGTATTGTATTTTTTGTTCTGCATAATATATTTTTTGCACTTATTAACCTCATAATTTTAATAATTTTAATAACTCTTTTGATTTTTAAATTTAAAAAAATTAGTAAAATCAGTTATATATTAATGATTCCATATTTAGTGTGGTGTTGTTATGCATTGTTTTTAAACTCAACTTTATTATATTTAAATTAATATGGATGATGTAGTTATAGTTGGCGGAGGTATTATTGGAGTTGCTACTGCTTACTTTTTGTCTAAAGAGGGAAGAAAAGTAAAGGTAATTGAGAGAGACCCAACATACAAACAAGCCTCATTTCCACTTTCATTAGGTGGATTTAGAAGACAATTTTTCCAAAAAGAAAACATTTTATTAGGTAAATTTGCTAAAGAATTTATATTTCAAATACCTGAAATTCTAAAAACTGAAAAAAATCCAAATCCTACAGCTAGCATGGTACCAAATGGATATCTGTTAATGTTTGGTCCAGAACACGCCGAAGAACAATACCGAGCTTTGGAAAACCATAAAGCATGTGACGCCGGTACGAAAAATATAAAAGGTCAGGATTTAAACAAAATTTTTCCATATATTAATTGCGAAGGTATCGAAACAGCAACTTATACAGATAATAAAAGTGAAGGCTGGATTGATCCTTTTTTATTTCATGGAGCTTTGAAAAGTAAAGCAATTGAATTAGGAGCAGAATTTATTAAAGGTGAAGTAAAAAATATTTCAGAAATAAATGCAAAAACAATTGTTTCGGCAGCAGGTTGTTGGACTAAGGAACTATTAGACGACATCCCTGTTGTTCCACAAAAACATACTGTCTTTAGAGTAAAATGCCCAAAACATATTCCTGAGATGCCTTTAACAGGTGATTTGACAACTGGAGTGTATTGGAGACCTGAGGGAAAAGAATATCTTGCTGGCTCTCCAATTTCTGTTTTTGATGCTAATGACCTTGAACCTTCATGGAATGATTTTGAAGAACTTGTTTGGCCAGCTTTAGCAAAAAGAATTCCTGCTTTTGAAGAATTAAAACTAACTGGAGGTTGGGCTGGTTATTATGATTGTAACAAATTGGATAATAATGCTGTTGTAGGAAAACATCCAAAGTATGACAATGTATATATGGCAACAGGATTTACAGGTAGAGGTTTAATGCAAGCTCCAGGAATTGGAAGAGCATTAACTGAATTAATTACTACCGGATCTTATCAAACAATAGATATAAGCGTATTTGGTGTAGAAAGAATTTTAAATAGTACAGCAAGGCCAGAGCCATACGTTTTATAATTTTTTTACATAAATTCCTAAAATGCCATTAAAGGAAGCTACTAAAAAAATTAGTAGCTGTCCTTTATAAGAATAAAATTCAAAATTTGGGTAAAAACCCAGAGCAACACTTAAGAAGATATAAGTAATGACAAAAGGCTTTATAAACTTACTTAAAAACAATCCAAATTATTTCTTTTTATATTTGGCTGCCTCTTCAGATCCACCTGTTGCTGAACCTTTACTATATGAGTGAGCACCCATACCAGCAAGTTGACCATCCTTAACTATCAGGTATTGATCTCGTATTTCCTTACCATCAAAAAAACATTCAAGTATTTCTCTTACGCCATCCGCATATCTAGTCTGGGCAGATAATGAAGTTCCTGATGTATGTGGTGTCATTCCATGATTAGGCATAGTTCTCCACACATGATCATTTGGCGCTGGCTGTGGAAACCAAACATCTCCAGCATAACCACTTAGCTGACCGCTTTTTAAAGCTTTTGCTATTGCATCTCTGTTACATATTTTACCTCTAGCAGTATTTACTATGTAAGCACCTTTTTTCATTTTGCTTATCATCGCGTCGTCAAAAAGATTTTCTGTTTCTGGGTGCAATGGACAATTTATTGTAACCACATCACAAACTTTTACCATAGACTCCACAGACTCGTGAAAAGTAAGATTTAATTCTTTTTCAACACTGTCAGGCAGTTTATGTCTGTCAAAATAATGTAAATGAACATCAAAAGGTTTCATTTTTCTTAGAGCATCTAATCCAATACGACCAGCAGCAACTGTACCGATGTGCATTCCTTCAACATCATAACTTCTCTGAACAGCATCAGCTATATTCCATCCACCCTCATTTACTATTCTGTGTTGATTGTGATAGTCTCTTACCATTGAAACAATCATCATAACGATATGTTCAGCAACTGATCTTGAATTACAATAAGTCACTTCAACTACATCAATTTTATTATCCATTGCTGCTTGTAAATCAACGTGATCTGATCCAATTCCAGCAGTGATAGCCATTTTAAGATTTTTTGCTTTTGCTATTCTTTCTTTAGTTAAATAGTAAGGAAAAAATGGTTGAGAAATAACAACATCTGCATCGACGATGTGTTTGTCTGCCTCGCATCCATCCCCGTCTTTACTATTTGTAACAACAAAAGTATGGCCGTTACTTTCTAAAAATTTTCTTAATCCTAATTCACCAGATACGCATCCCAATAAGTCTCCAGGGTTAAAATCTCTTCCCTTTGGAGAGGGAAGTGTCATTCCATCTGGATATTTATCTAATTTTGGTAAATTTGAAAGAGGATATTCTTTTGGCATTCCTCCTTTAGGGTCATCATATAATATACATAATATTTTCATGTTTTTTACTCCTATAAGTATAATAAACTTAAAAAAACTGTAGTGATTTTGAAATTTATTAATCGAATTCTAGCACAAAAACTCAGGCCCTATCAAACAAATAATGTTTATTTTGGGTATTGTTTTTTTAAGATAAATTTATTTATTACGTAACCAAACACTATAACAATTAATGACCCAGTAATAATAGGAGACAGCAAATACTCAAAAGAAACTGAACCAATTATAACTATAATTGGATTACCACCAGCTGGTGGATGAGTTACATTTAATAAGATCATTAATGAAACACCTAGACCAACAGCCAATGGAATTGCTATAAATATTGGAAGTGGAAATAGATTTAAGATAATTATGCCAACTGTAGAAGTAAGAAGATGTCCAAAAAAAATATTTTTTGGTTGAGCAAATGGACTTTCAGGGTATCCATATAATAGTACCATGGTCGACCCGAAAGAGGCTATTAAAAAAATACCATATTCAGTTTTATAGGTTAAAAGTGTCAGAATACCAATTGTTAAAACAGAAAATAATCCAGCAAAAAAAGATTTAATAATTATTTCTTTACTCATTTTGTTATTTAATAGCTTTATCTAATGCTCTAAAAGGTAACTGTATACATTCTTTCCTTGAGGAATATTTTTTTGAAATAATTTTTTTAAAGCTACTTAGTTTCTTTGGAATTGCTAAGTTTCTAGAATCAAAATATTTGAATAAACATTTTATAAGTTCTTGAATTTTTTTTAGTTTTTTATTTTTAACATTTTTCAACAATATGTTTGCTGATGCTTGGCAATATACACAAGAATTTGTTTTATAAGATATCTCGCTGACTTTTTCATTATTAATTTTAAGAAATATTTCTATTTCATCTCCACACAATCTATTCTTGAATTTAGAATAATGTGTGTAATTATCAATTATTTTAATATTTTCTGTATTTGAAGCAATTTTTAAAATTTTTAAATCCATATATATGATGTTATCATAAAATTATTGTTAATTAATAAAATAAGTAATATTAATTCTAAATGTTTCAGATATTAAATCTAATCATAAAAATATAATTTTTTGTAATGAAACTTAAACAAAATAAAACCTATGTGATTGCTGAAATTGGTATAAATCATGAAGGTAGTTTAAATAATGCTATCAAATTGATAAGAGCAGCAAAAAATTCTGGTGCTGATGCAGTAAAATTTCAAATGTTTAAACCCGAAACATTGGCAAACAAACTTTCAAAAAAATCAGAAGATCAAAAAAAAAGTATTTCAAAAAAAGAAAGCCTTTATCAAATGCTTAAAAGAGTTTCACTTAAAGAAAAGGATTTAATTAAATTAAGAAAACTATCCAAGAATTTAAAAATAGACTTTATTTCCTCAATTTTTGATGAAGAAAGTTTAAAAATTTCAAATAAATTAAATTTAGATGCTTACAAAATTGCTTCTTCAGATTTGACTGATATTGTTTTAATAAAAAAAATTAGTAAGAAAAAAAAGCCAATAATATTGTCAACAGGTATGGGTTCTAAAATTGAAATAGTAAAGGTTCTTAAATTATTAAAAAAAAATAAAGTATATTTATTACATTGTGTTTCAATGTATCCTTGTCCAAAAAACTTTGCTAATTTAAATCGAATGCATGCTTTAAAAAAATTATGTAAAAATGTAGGATATAGCGATCACACACTAGGTATTGAAGCCTCATTAATGTCAATATCAATGGGAGCATCAGTCTTAGAAAAGCATTTCACAATGAATAAAAAACGTGTAGGTGCAGATCATATGCTATCAGCTGATCCAAATGATTTAAAAGTTATCTGTGACTATGCAATAAATTTCAAAAATCTTCTCGGAAAAGGTACAATTGAACCCTCGTCAAAAGAAAAAAAAATGAGAAAGTTCTTTAGAAAATCGATTTATGCTTCAAAAAATATAATAGCAGGAACAAAAATTAATGAAAAAAATACAAAGTTTATGAGGCCCCAGTCCTACTTAAAGTCAGAAGACTTTTACAAAATTCTTGGAAAAAAAACAAAAAAAAAAATAGAAATCTATGAACCCATTAATAATAATAAAATTTTTTAACTTATTAAATATTACATAAACATGCTTCAATTAAAAAATTCAAAACTAGCAATCCCGATTGTTTTGATTGCTGGAATATTTTGGTCTTTTGGACCATATGTTGTAAGACATATTGACCAACCAGAGTTGGTGCCTTGGCAATATTTATTTACTAGAGGTATAGTAATTTTTATTTTGTTGAATATTTATCTGTTTCTTGAAGAGGGTAAAGAATTTTATAAAAATTATTTTAAAATTGGTATATCAGGTTTAGTTGGAGGTATAGGATTAGGGGTTGCTATGATTACTTTTATTTGGTCAATCACCAATACTACTGCAGCTATAACTCTACTCTGTTTAGCAGCTATGCCTTTTATAACAGCACTACTAGGTTTTCTTTTTTTAAAAGAGAAAATATCAACTAGTGTTTGGGTAGCAATTAGCATTGCAACAATAGGTATTATAATAATGTCTGTAGGTAATTCTGAAAAAAACACTATTTTAGGTTTAGTTTTTGGAGTTGTATCAGCTATTGGTTTTTCTATTTTCTCGGTCTCATTAAGATGGAGAAAAGAAACACCAAAATTTACAACTGTAGCTATCGCAGGTTTGTTTTGTTTTTTATTTTCAGGAGTTATGATTTTATCTAATGATGTTAGCTTTCTCTCTACAAGTAAAAATGAGGCTTTATTTGCAACACATGGATCCTTAGTATGCTTAGGATTAATTTTATATTCTATAGGATCCAAAAACATTCCTGCCGCTGAATTAACTTTACTTTCATTAACCGAAATAATCGGTGGTATATTTTGGGTTTGGCTTCCAATTTTGGGAATTAATGAAGTACCAAGCACTAATACAATTATTGGTGGTTTTCTAATATTTTCCTCTATAATTTATTATAGTTTAATTATTCAACATAATAGAAGATTCATTGGTCTAAATTAAATTTATATTAATCTAAATAATGAATAAAAAAATTGTAAATAGTTGGAATGAATGGGACCCTTTGAAACATGTAATTGTTGGTAAAGCTGATGGAACATGCATTCCTGCTCCGGAACCAGCTTTGGATGCAAAAGTTCCTGAGGACTCTGATATGAAGGGTAAGTTTGGTCCTAGAACCAAGGATACCGTAGACAAAGCCAATGATCTTTTAAATAATTTTTCTAATATATTAGAAAAAAGAGGAATAAAGGTAGATAGACCAACTCCGATTAATTTTAATAAAAATATCTCAACACCTGATTGGAAGGCAGAAACAATGTTTGGATGTATGCCACCAAGAGATGTGCTATTGACAGTTGGAAATGAAATTTTAGAGGCAACGATGAGTTATAGATGCAGATGGTTTGAATACTTATGTTATCGTCCTCTTTTAAAGCAATATTATAATCAAGAT
>CENX01093124.1_pt1 | contig 31113 bp, 28 predicted proteins | sample 361321 | NCBI WGS metagenome assembly CENX01 (sample SAMEA2619678, study PRJEB7988) | marine metagenome | isolation source: saline water (ENVO:00002010), including | reverse complement strand
GCAAAATCAGTTACTAATTCGGAGAGCAAAGTTCTAGACCTATATAAAATTGGAGAGTTAATTGGAATAGCCTTTCAAATTAAAGATGATCTTTTTGATTATGGTAATGACAGAATCGGAAAACCTAGAGGAAACGATATTAAACAAAAAAAGATAACATTACCACTTATTTATTCTCTCAATGTTGCTAGTTATAATGAAAAAAAATGGCTTTTAAACGCTATCAAAAAAAGGAGTAATGATAAAAAAACTGTCAAAGAAGTGATAAAGAAAGTCATGAAATTAGGAGGGGTTAAATATGCCACTGAATCGATGCTTTCATATAAAAATAAAGCCATTAATTTACTCGGTACTTTTCCAAAAAACCAATACAGAGATGCAATGGAATTAATGATTAATTATGTTGTTGAAAGAAAGTTATAATTCCATAACTTTTTTTATATTTTTATATAAATCCTTTTTTCGGTGATTAAAAAAACAACTATTGATCAAGTTTTTGAAACTTCCAGAGTAGAAGAAGTTATTGGCGATTTCATAACATTAAAAAAATCTGGAGCTAACTATAAAGGGCTAAGCCCGTTTACTAAGGAGAAAACCCCAAGCTTTATGGTTTCTCCAGTGAAACAGATATGGAAAGATTTTAGTAGCGGGAAAGGGGGAAATGCTGTCGCATTCTTAATGGAACATGAGCATTTTTCTTATCCTGAGGCAATTAAATACTTAGCAAAAAAGTATTCTATTGAAATTGAGGAATCAGTTCAATCAGACGTAGAGAAAAAATTAAATACTGAAAAGGAAAGTATGTATCTGGTCGCAGATTATGCATGTAGTTTTTTTCAAAATTCTCTATTAAATTCTGATGAAGGAAAAACAATAGGGTTAACATATTTTAAAGAAAGGGGTTTTACAAAAACTACAATAAGTTTTTTTAAGCTTGGGTATTCTCCAAATTCACCCAATAGTCTTTTAAAGGAAGCTAGAAAAAAGGGATATAATATTGACTTTCTTGTTAAAACTGGTTTAGTTTTTGCCAAAGAAAATTCAACTAAAACCTTTGACCGATTTAGAAGTAGATTAATTTTTCCAATAAGAACTATGTCAGGCCGTATCCAGGGTTTTGGTGGAAGAATATTATCTGACTTAAAAAATTCAGCTAAATATATTAACTCCCCAGAAAGTGATATTTACAATAAAAGTAAAACTTTGTATGGATTGTTTGAATCAAAAAAATCAATTGCAAAAGAAGATTGTTGTTATATTGTTGAAGGATATACGGATGTAATACAGATGTATCAATCTGGAATAACAAATATGGTTTCTTCTTCTGGAACTGCATTGACATCAGATCAAATAAGACTTATAAAACGATTGACTTCAAATATTGTAATATTATTTGATTCCGATCCTGCTGGTATTAGAGCAGCTATAAGAGGAGTAGATTTGATTTTAGAACAAGGAATAAATGTTAGGATTTGCACTTTTCCTGAAGGTGAAGATCCGGATAGCTTTGCAAAGAAAAACTCAACTGAAGTAATTAGAAAATTTCTTAAAGACAACACAAAAGATTTTATTCAATTCAAGGCAAAATTATTATATGATGATAGTAAAAATGATCCAATAAAAAAAACATTGATTGTTAGAGATATTATTCAAAGTATCTCAAGAATTCCAGATATAATAAAACAAGAATTTTACTTGAAGAGTTGCTCAGATATTATGGGAGTGAGTGAAGATGTTATATTTAGTGCTTTTGCTCAAATTAACAATAAAATAAAAAGAAATAATAATCGGTTAAGAGCTAGAGATTTATCAAAAACACCAATCAAAAGTTCAGAATTAAAAAAAATTGATGCTAAATATATTCTTGAAAAACAAATTATATCAATTCTTCTTCAATACGGACACTTAGAGGCTGAATATGAAGAAATGGTTATTAAGTCTAATGAAAAGGGAGAATTAATTGAAAGTTTTGAAAATATTAAATCTAAAGTTTTTGAAAAAATATTTCTTGATTTACAACAGGATGAGGTCGAATTAACAGATCCAACATTTAGGAAATTATTTAATAAATTGATATCTACATACCAGTTAAAATCTGATTCTGCAATAAATAACCTAGTGTTTTCAGAGAGTGAAAATTTGAGCCATGTAGTTGCTGATTTATTAATGGAAACAGAAAAATATTTTCTTCATTCATGGGATAGTAAAAATATTTTTGTGAAAAATAAAACTCACGACCTAGGACAGCTAGTTTCTGAAACAATTTTGACTCTAAGAAAAAATCTTATAAATGATAAAATAAATATTCTTAAAGATGAATTAAAAAATAAAAACAACAAAAATTTACTTGAAGATATAATCAACTATAACCAACTAAAAAAAACTGTTTCAAAAAAATTAAATAGAGTTTTATAATAATCCTTTTGGAATTTCACACAAAGGAATAGGTTTCATTTTGTGTCTATTTTGTTCATTTAATTTTATATATATGTTCCTTGCTTTAAGTTGATCAACATCTAATTCATTATCGGGAATTTTATCGCTTATTAACCTCATTGCCTCTTCAATTTCGTCATAATTCATTCCCATTTGTTCCTCATCGGTTCTGTTATCATCCCATAATCCATCTGTTGGTTTAGCCACCAAAATTTTATTAGTAATTCTTAAATACTTACCAATGGAGAAAACTTCTGATTTAAGAAGATCTGCAATAGGGCTTATGTCAACCCCTCCGTCACCATACTTTGTATAAAAACCAACACCAAAATCTTCTACTTTATTACCTGTGCCAACAACTAATGATTTATAATATCCAGCATAATAATATAAAGTAGTCATTCTCAATCTAGCTCTTGAATTAGCAAGGCTATGTTGGTCTAACTCACCTGAATTATTTGTCTTTAATTCATCTTTAAATGTATTAAAAACATTGGTTAAAGAAGTTGATATTAAATTAACATTAATAAATTCTTTTTTGAGCAAATTCATATGTTTCTTAGCTCTTGCAATTTGACTTTCTTCCTGATTAATTGGCATTTCTACTAAATAGACAGGAAAGCCTGATAAAGCGCAGAGTTTTGAGGTTACTGCAGAATCAATCCCACCTGAAACACCAACCACAAACCCTTTTAATTTTGACTCTATTAAATATTTTTTCAACCAATTAATAATATATTTAGAAACTTTTTTAGGATATTTCATGTTATAAATAATGATAAGAATGTAAATTTGCACAAAGTTAAATAAATCAACACAAATTATTTATATGCAAAATTATAGTATTAAAATATTGAGTTGTTTTTTTTTAATTTCACTTTTTAAATGCGGTTTTATTGAGAATAAAGAATCAATTATTGATTCAATTGATTTAGAAATAAAAATTGAACGTTTTGATCAGAAGTTTTATTCCATTACAAAAAATAATATTACTAATTTAAAAAGTATCTATCCTTTTTTATTTCCAAAAAAATATGATGACGATTTCTGGTTAAAAAAAAAGAATGATACTATTTATAAGCTTTTAAATCAAGCTGTTAATGAACGCTTTAAAGATTTTGATTTAGTATCAAATCAGATCAAAAATTCATTTAAACGCTTAAAATACGAATTCCCAGAAATTACAATCCCAAGAATTATAACAGTAATAAATAATGTTGACTATCAAAATAAAGTAATTTTAGCTGACTCTTTATTATTCATATCTATTGATACTTTTTTAGGGAATGAAAATGAGCTTTATCAAGGAATACCCAAATACATTAGAATTACAATGGATTCTGAATTCATTATTCCAAATATTATTGAAAAGTTTTCAGAAAAACTTGTCCGGAAACCTAAGAATAATAATTTTATTTCAGAAATGATATTTTATGGAAAGAAACTATATTTTAAGGATGTTATCCTACCTAATTACAGTGATTTATTGAAAAATGAGTATACTAAAGAACAATATGATTGGGTAAAAGACAACGAGTCATTTATATGGCGGTATTTTATTGACAAAGAGCTTTTATATGTTAATGATGAAAAACTATACGATAGATTTTTACTTCCAGCTCCATTTTCTAAGTTTTACCTTGAGATAGATCAAGAAAGTCCTCCGAGGGTTGGTCAATGGATTGGTTTACAGATCGTAAAATCTTTTGCCCTTAATAATCCTAAAATGAGTTTGAGTCAGATAATTAATGTTTCAAATGAAGAAATATTCAAGAAATCAAAATATAAACCAAGAAAAACATGGCAATAAAAAAAAATGCACCTGTAACTATAAATGTTAGTTTGGATGAAAATAAAATACCAGAAAAAATTAAATGGTCAGCGCCAGATGGGGGAGTTGAAGATCAAGAGGCAAAAGCTATGTTTTTAACCTTTTGGGATGGAAAAAAAAAGGAATCTTTAAGAATGGATCTATGGACAAAAGAAATGCCTCTAGACGATATGAAATTATTTTTTCATCAAAGCTTATTAAGTATGACTAAGTCTTTTGAGAAGGCTACTCAAGATGAAAAGATGACAGCTACATTGAATGATTTCTGCGATTATTTTGCTGAAAAAATGGAGTTAAATGACAAGTTTAATTAAGATTATTCATTTTATTTATATAGCCTAGAATTTCATTAATACCAGTTTTTCTTGAAGCTGATGAAACAAAATATTTTGGAAGAGAGCTCCACTGTTTTGACATTTCATCAAGATAGTTATTTATCTTACTGTCTATTTCTATAAATTTAATCTTATCACATTTAGTAAAAATAATCGAAAATGGTATTTTTTTTTCTCCAAGCCAATACATAAAGTTTAAATCTAATTTTTGAGGAATATGCCGAATATCGATTAGTACAAAAGCAGAAATAAGCTGTTTTCTACCAGTAAAATATGATTTTATTATTTTTTGAAATGTTTTTATTTTTGTTTTTGCAGCCTTGGCATATCCATATCCTGGTAAATCAACCAAATACCAATTTTTATTAACAAGAAAATGATTAATTAATTCTGTTTTACCTGGTCTTGATGAAGTTTTAGCAAGTTTTTTTTTGTTGAACATTGCATTAATTAATGAGGATTTTCCAACATTTGATCTTCCAATAAAAGCATATTCTGGGATCTTATCTTCAGGACAAAGGCCTACATTAGTGTTGCTGATTATAAATTCAGCACTCAAAATTTTCATTTAAATTATAATTTACTTTTTTTCAACCAGTCTAATATTGAGTTGTTAAACACATCTGGATGTTCCATCATTGGTGCATGACCACAGTCATTTATCCAAACTAATTTTGAATTAGGAAGAAGTCTGTTGAATTCATGAGCAACACTTGGTGGGGTAACATTATCTTGTTTACCCCAAATAATTAATGATGGAACTTTAAGTTCAGGAAGGTCGTTTGCCATATTATGTCTTATAGCACTTTTAGCTATAGTTAGGGTCTTGATTAATTTATTCCTATCATTTACTGTTTCAAAAACTTCATCAACAAGCTCTTTAGTTGCAACTTTAGGATTAAAGAATACTTCTTCGGTTTTCTTTTTTATATATTCATAATTTCCTCTTTTAGGGTATGCATTTCCCATCGAATTTTCATATAAACCTGAACTTCCAGTTAAAACAAGACCTTTGACTTTTTGAAAAAACAGTTTTGTAAAGAGTAACCCAATATGTCCTCCTAGAGAGTTACCAATTACTATTGTGGAGTTAATTTTTTTGAATTTTAAAAATGAATTTAAATATTCAGCAAAGTCTTTTACATTAGTCTCATCGATTGGTTTATCATAAAGAGGTAGAACAGGCATTATAATTTTATATCCATGATTTGGAAAGAATGAAAAAACACAATTGAAATTGCTTAAACCACCCATTAGACCATGGAGAATAATAATTGGTTGACCTTCTCCAAGCTCTACGTATTTAAATGATTTTTCTTCTATTATTTCGATGTCTTTCATTAAATAAAAATATTTATAACAAATATATTCAATTACAATTCAATACATCCTTAAAATATAGATGAATAAATATTCAACTAAATGTTGAAAAAAATATATAAATTGTGGTAATATGTGGTAATATGTGGGATAATATTATTTATATTTGATAAGGATCAAAAAAATAATTACTTGAAACATTTTACAGGAACATATGAATGTAAGGCTGATACTAAGGGTCGAATAATGATTCCAGTTGCTTTAAAAAAGCAAATGAAAAAAATCATAAAAGAAGAGTTTGTAATTAAAAGAGGAGTTTTTAATCAATGTTTAGAAATTTACCCAATAATTCAATGGAACTTAATGATGAATAATATTAATTCTTTGAACCGATTTAAGAAAAAAAATATTGATTTTATAAGGCGTTTTACTGCTGGTGTTAAACTTATTGAGTTAGATTCATCAGGAAGGTTTTTAATTCCAAGAAATTTATTGATATATGCTGATATAAAAAAAGAAGTTGTAGTGTCATCTGCAGTAAATATTATAGAAATATGGGATAAAAGAAATTATGAAAAAGCTATTGATTCAGCTTTAATTGATTTTCCAGGCTTGGCTGAGGAAGTTATGGGAGATAAAAATGAAACAAATGATATTTCATAAACCAGTTTTATTAAAACAATCAGTAAATGGATTATCAATCAAATCCGACGGAGTATATGTAGATGTTACATATGGAGGTGGAAGTCACAGTAGAGAAATATTAAAAAAATTATCTCTAAAAGGTAAGCTAATAGCTTTTGATCAAGATTATGATACAAAATTAAATATTAACTCAAGTAATAATTTTTTATTTATTTCTTCAAACTTCAAGTATTTAAAAAAATTCCTAAAAGTAAATGAAATATATAAGGTAGATGGAGTTTTGGCAGATTTTGGTGTCTCGTCTCATCAATTAAATTCAAAAGACAGAGGTTTTTCAACAAGATTTGATGGCCCGCTAGACATGAGGATGGATCAAAATCAAAATTTTTCTGCAAAAGACATAATTAATGAATATTCAGAAGACAAATTAATAAAATTATTTAAAAATTATGGGGAGCTAAAAAATGCAAAGCAGTTGGCCTCGATCATTGGTGTTCGGCGGTCAGTTGCCCCCATAAATTCTACTGAGCAACTAAAATCAATTTTTTCGAATATCATACCAAAAAAGTATACCAATAAAGTCTTAGCAAAGATTTTTCAAGCAATAAGAATTGAAGTAAACAAAGAATTAGATGCTATAAAGGTCTTTTTAAACCAAGCAAGTGAAGTTATTGCTCCAGGAGGAAGGTTAGTATGTATTTCATATCATTCTCTCGAGGATAGATTAGTAAAAAGATATATCAGAGATGGAAATTTTGATGGAAATGTTGATACTGACTTTTATGGAAATAAACATGTACCATTTAAAAAAATAGGTCCAGTTCAAATTCCAAGTAGTGCTGAGATTAAAACAAACAATAGATCAAGGAGCGCAAAACTAAGAATAGCTGAAAAATTATGAGTGATAAAATAATTTCATTAATAAAAATGGATTTCTTAACCCAAAATGACTCTTATAAAAACTGGAGAATGATATTTTTTATCTCTGTTTTAACATTAATTATGATTTCAAGCGGACATTCCTCTGACAATAAAGTTTTTAAAATATCTGACCTTAATGAAGAAATTAAAGCTCTAAAAAGTGAGTTTGTAATGCAAAGATCAGAATTAATGATGCTCAAAATGGAAACAAATATCCTAAATAAATTATCAGAAAGAAAAGTTTATAGATCTAAAGTGCCAGCAATTAAAATAATTATTAAAGAATGAAATTATCAACAAAAATTATAAGTTACAGGTTATATTTTGTGTCTAGTTTTTTATTATTATTTGCTTTTGCAGTTGCGTTGAAATTAGTTTATATTCAAATAATTGATGGAGATAAATATAAAAAAATTGGGGACAAAAGGACATTAAAAAATGTTGTTTTAAAACCTATTAGGGGGAATATTTATTCTGATGATCAGAGTATTTTAGCCACTACAGTTGTCAAGTACCAATTAAATTGGGATTCAAAAGTTGTTTCAGAGATTTTATTTAATAAACACAAAAAGGAAATAGCTATGGGAATGTCCCAGATTCTAAATAAGAATTATTTCGACATATTGAGAGGAATTGAAGAAGCAAAACTTTTAGAGAACAGATATTTTCTTATTGGAAAAAATCTTAACTATAGGCAGCAGAGTTTATTAAAAAAACTTCCAATTTTTAATTTGAAAGCCAATAGGGGAGGCTTAATTACAAAACAAAAAATATCTAGAGAGAGGCCTCTTGGAAGAATTGCTGAAAGAACAATTGGTTATGAGAAACCAACTAAAAATGGAACTTATTATAGAGTTGGATTGGAGGGTGCTTTTGCGAGTATTCTAGAAGGAAAAGAAGGTTTTAGATTAAAAAGAAAAATTGCTAATGGACAGTGGAAAGCTATAAGAAATACAAATGAAAAAGAACCTACCGAGGGCTATGATATCCACACTACTTTGAATACTAATTTTCAGGACTTAGCTCACAACGCACTTCTGAAACAAATAGAAAAATATGAAGCTGAGTTTGGTACTGTTATTTTGATGGAGGTAGAAACTGGGGCAATCAAGGCAATAGTTAATTTAGGTAAAACAGATAAGGGGTTTTATTATGAAAAATTAAATTATGCGGTAGGATTTGCTCAAGAACCAGGATCAACATTTAAGCTGATGAGTATGATAGCCGCTTTAGAAGATAATTATATCAATCCTAATGATATTATTGACACTGGAAATGGAGAAAGGAGTATTTATGGAAAAAAAGTTAGGGATTCCAAAAAAGGGGGTTATGGTTTAATTTCTGCCTCTAAAGTTTTTGAGGTTTCCTCAAATACTGGGATAGTAAACATAGTTTATGATAATTATAAGGATGATCCAAAAAAGTTTGTTAACAGACTATATAATATGGGAATTCACAAACCATTAGGTCTTTCTATTAAAGGTGAAGCTAGTCCAAAAATTCCTTATCCAACTGATACCGATTGGAGTGGGATAAGTTTACCATGGATGGCATGGGGATATGGGGTTGCCTTGACTCCACTTCAAATTCTAGCTTTTTATAATGCGGTTGCAAATGATGGAGTTATGATTAAACCAAATTTTATCGAACAAATTGGAAAAATGGGATCAAAGCCTCATAAGAAATTTAATAAAGAGATCTTAAACCCTTCAATATGTTCAAAAAAAACTATAAAAATAGTCCAAGATATGTTAGCCAATGTTGTTGAAAAGAAATGGGGAACGGCAAATAATATTAAAAATTCAAGTTTTAAAATTTCTGGTAAAACAGGGACTTCACAAATTAATTACAATACAGATTCAATAGAATATAATTCGAGTTTTGTTGGGTATTTTCCATCAGATAAACCAAAATACTCATGTATTGTATTAATTAATAAACCCAATAAAGAAATAGGTTATTACGGATCCACCGTTGCTGCACCGGTATTCAAGGAGATTGCAGAAAGAGTTTATGATGGTGTTTTAAGTGAAAAATCTGTTTCAATTACTAATTTGAAAATAAATCGAGTAAACAAAATTACTAATAATAATGAGCTTCCAAGTCTAATTGGATACGACCTGATGGATGTGCTTCCATTTTTAGAAAAGCTTGGAATAAAAGTAGAGGTGATTGGTAGTAAAGGAAAAGTTAAAAGTCAATCTATCTCCTCAGGAACTTTTTTAAATAAGATAGATAAAATTATTCTCCAAGTATCATGATGGAATTAAAGGACATACTATATAAAGTACCGATAATTGCAACATCTGGATTATCATCTAGAAAAGTTAAATACATTAATTCCGACTCAAGAGATTTAAAGAAAAATAGCTTATTTATTGCATTAAAAGGCAATAAGCACGATGGACATAAATATATTGAAACTGCTATTAAATCTGGAGCTAACGTTATTGTATGTGATAAAATTCCAAAAAAAGTAAATAAGTCCATTACTTACATAAAAGTATCAAATACAAGGAGATCACTTTCAGTAATTGCTTCAAATTTTTATAATAATCCCTCGAAAAAAATAAAATTAATTGGAATTACTGGTACTAACGGCAAGACAACTATTTCAACACTATTATATGATGTTTTTAATAGTCAAAATCAAAAGGCAGGTTTGATATCAACAATCAACATTAAATATGGAAAAAACAATTTTTCATCCAAAAATACGACTCCTGATATTCTGAAAATAAATTATTTGCTGTCTGAAATGGTTAAAGAAAATATTAAATACTGTTTTATGGAAGTCTCATCACATGGAATATCTCAAGGAAGAATTGATGGACTGAATTTTATTGGTGGTGTTTTCACAAATTTAACTCGTGATCACCTTGATTATCATAAAAGTTTTAAAAATTATAGAAATGTAAAAAAACAATTTTTTGACTTACTTCCAAAAAACACTTTTTCATTGGTTAATAATGATGATAAAAATGCATCATTTATGATACAAAATACTCTTTCAAAAAAATCAACTTATGCGATTAAAAACATAGCGGATTTCAATTTAAAAGTACTTGAATCTAGTTTTAACGGGATGTTACTCAAAATTAATAATAACGAAACATGGACAAGTTTATTAGGAGAGTTTAATGCTTCAAACTTATTGGCTGTTTATGCAGTTTCTGTTTTAATGGGTCTTGAAAAAATAGAAACTCTAAAAAGAATCAGTCTGTTAAAAAATGTTCCTGGAAGATTTCAAATATTTAAATCTGATTCTGAGTGCTATGTAATAATTGATTATGCTCACACTCCAGATGCGTTGGAAAATATAATTCTTGCAATTAATCAAATAAGAACCCAAAATGAAAAATTAATCACAGTCATCGGTTGTGGTGGTGAAAGAGACATGGAAAAACGATATGAAATGGGAAGAATAGCATCTAAAGAAAGTGATAATGTAATTTTTACATCTGACAACCCAAGAGATGAAAATCCAATAACAATAATTGAACAAATGATGAGTGGTGTTAAAAGTCAAGATAAAAATAAAATTATATGCATAGAGGATAGGGAAATGGCAATAAAAAAATCCAGAGAAATCTCAAATAAAGAAGATATAATCTTGATTGCAGGAAAAGGCCATGAAACTTATCAGGAAATATCAAATAATAAAATTCCATTTGATGACTTTTTAATTGCAAAAAAATACTTTAAAAATAAACTATAAACCCCATGCTTTATTATTTATTCGAATTTCTTGAACAAAAATATCAATTTCCAGGAGCAGGATTATATCAATTTTTATCATTTAGAGCTGCAGTTGCAATGATGGTATCATTGAGCTTTTCTCTTGCTTTTGGTCAAAAAATAATCAATTATTTGATAAAATTTCAAATTGGAGAATCCATAAGAAAACTTGGTTTAATTGGTGAAAAAGAAAAAAATGGAACTCCAACTATGGGAGGATTAATTATAATTTTTTCCACAATTATTCCTGTTGTTCTTTTTGCTAAACTCGAAAACATATATATACTTTTATTACTATTTACGGCTATATGGATGGGTGTTATAGGAGGAATAGATGATTACATTAAGATATTTGAAAAAAATAAAAGAGGATTAAAAGGTAAATTTAAAATTATAGGTCAGATAATTTTAGGCCTTATTGTGGGATCTACTCTTTATTTTCACCCGGAAATAACTGTTAGACAAAAAATTAAAATACCTGAAAATATTGTTGCTGGATCTCAAAATCCATTCGCTCCTGAAGAAAAGGCATTTGTAACTAATATACCATTGATAAAAAATAATGCATTTAATTATTCTGATTTAATTACTTGGTATGATAATTCGCTAATTGATTATACATGGATTATATTTATTCCAATTGTTATTTTCATTGTTACCGCAGTTTCAAATGGTGCTAATCTTACTGATGGTCTGGATGGACTTGCAGCAGGAAGTTCATCAATAATAGTTTTTGTTTTAGGAATTTTTGCCTGGGTTTCGGGTAACTTCATTTTTGCAGACTACCTAAATATTATTTACATACCTCATGTTGGTGAAATAACTGTTTTTATTTCTTCCTTTTTAGGCGCATTGATTGGTTTTTTATGGTTCAATACTTTTCCAGCAGCAGTTTTCATGGGAGACACTGGAAGTCTTACAATTGGTGCGTTGATATCAGTTATAGCATTAATTGTCAGAAAAGAATTATTAATTCCATTATTGTGTGGAATATTTTTTATCGAAACCTTATCAGTTATAATTCAGGTATTATATTTTAAATATTCTAAAAGAAATAGTGGTGTTGGAAAACGAGTTTTTTTAATGGCTCCAATCCATCATCATTATCAAATAAAAGGATTCAATGAAAGTAAAATTGTTACTAGATTTTGGATAGTAGGAATTTTACTCGCAATTCTTGCAATTGTAACATTAAAAATAAGATAAATGGGCAAAAAACTAGTAGTTTTAGGTTCAGGAATCTCAGGTCTAGGGTCAGTAAATTTAGCTTATAGAAAAGGTTTTGAAGTTTTTGTTTCGGATGCTGGAAGTATTAATGAAAAGATAAAAAAACAATTTGATAGTCTGAATATTTATTGGGAGGAAAATACAAATGAAGTTACATGCCTAAACCAAGCTAGTTACTTAATTAAAAGTCCAGGTATACCAAATAATTCCCCATCAGTCTTAAAGGCAAAAACTTTAGGAATTCCTGTAATTTCAGAAATTGAGTTTGCATCAGTTTACACAAATGCTAAAATAGTTGGAATTACGGGAACAAATGGAAAAACATCGACTACTGAATTAACTTATCATATTTTAAAGAAAGCAGGACTTAATGTTGGGATTGCTGGAAATGTAGGTTTAAGTTTTGCCCAGCAAGTACTTGATAATTCATTTGATATTTACGTTCTAGAGTTAAGTAGTTTTCAACTAGATGATATTGTAAATTTTTCTCCAGATGTTGCAGTAATAACAAATATAAGTCCAGATCACTTGGATAGATATAATAATGATTTTCAAAAATATATAAGCTCTAAGTTAAATATTACCTCAAACCAAAACAAAACCCAATTTTTAATTATTAATGCAAACGATAATAATCTTATGAATGCAATTAAACAAGGGTCTATAAAATCAAGTAAACATTTTTTTGGTTTTGAAATTCAAGGTTCATCATCAACATCATTAATAAAAAATAAAATAAATATTAAACATTTAAATTCAAACACTATGATTCCGATTTCATCATATCCACTAAAAGGTCGTCATAATTTACTAAATGCTATGGCTGCTTCAACAGTAGCATCTATTTTTAAAATAGATAAAAATATTATCCGAAAAAGTCTAGAAAACTTCAAATCTCTTCCTCATAGACTGGAACATGTTTTAAAAATCCATGATGTTAATTACATTAATGATTCAAAGGCAACTAATGTTAATGCAACATTTTATGCACTAGAAACCATAAATAAAAAGGGTATTTGGATAGTTGGTGGAATTGATAAAGGTAATGATTATGAAGAGCTAATTCCTTTGGTACAGGAAAAAGTAAAAGCTATTATTTGTTTGGGAAAGAATAATGAAAAGCTAATAAATGTATTTCAAAGTATTGTGAATGTAATTGTAGAGACTGAGTCTATTGATGAGGCTGTTAAAATTGCACATAACATTGCCAAGAGAAAAGAGACCGTTATTTTATCACCTGCATGTGCAAGTTTTGATTTATTTAAAAACTATGAAGATAGAGGTAATCAATTTAAAAAAGCAGTAAGAAACTTATAGTAAGTAATTCATGGAAAGAAATAGTTTTTTTAGGGGGGATATAGTTTTATGGTGTATAATTACTCTGTTGGCGATATTTTCTTTTTTACCTGTTTTTAGTGCTAGTTCTAATTTAGCATTTGTGATAGGTAAAGGAACGCCAATTGGTTATCTATTCAAGCATTTTACAATAATGACTTTTGGTTTTTTACTAGTTTACGTTTTTCATAAAATCCCATTTATATACTTTAAGGGTATTTCTGTTTTAATGATTCCTGTTGTTCTTATTTTATTAATATATACTGCTAGTCAGGGAAATATTATAAGTGGTTCTAATGCTAATAGGTGGATTCAAATACCAGTAATTGGTTTTAGTTTTCAAACATCTTCTCTAGCATCAATTATATTAATGATGTACATAGCTCATTATCTATCTAAAAATCAGAATAAAATTATAAAATATAAGACTTCATTTTGGTCTCTATGGTTACCTGTGATGGGTGTATTATTATTAATTTTTCCTTCAAATTTTTCTACTGCAGTCATATTATTTAGTATGGTTATTATGCTTCTTTTTGTTGGTGGATACCCATTGAAATATTTATTTTTTATATCAACATCTGTATTATTAGTTTTTATATTATTTGTCGTCACAGCCAAAGCTTTTCCTGATATAATTCCAAATAGAGTTGACACATGGGCGAATCGAATAACTAATTTTAACTCAGCAGAAAAGAGCGAAAATTATCAAATCGAAAGATCAAAAATTGCTATTGCTTCAGGAGGTATATATGGAAAAGGTGCAGGAAAAAGTGTAATGAAAAATTTTCTTCCACAGAGTTCATCAGATTTTATTTATGCGATAATTGTTGAAGAGTATGGTCTAATTGGTGGTGTTATATTGATTATACTCTACATTCTACTCCTTTTTAGGATTATTGTAATTTTTCATAAGTCTGAAAGTTTATTTGGAAAACTTTTGGTTGTTGGATTAGGTGTTCCAATTGTATTCCAAGCGTTTATAAATATAGGAGTAACTGTTCAGCTATTTCCAGTTACAGGACAAACATTACCTTTAGTTAGCAGTGGAGGCACATCAGCTTGGATGAATTTTATCGCGATTGGAATTATTTTAAGTGTTAGTAATTCAATTAAACATGAAAATATTGATAACCCCTTATTTATTTTAAGTGAAGACAAATAAATATATCTTCTCGGGTGGTGGAACTGGGGGGCATATTTTCCCAGCAATTTCTCTTGCAAAACAAATTCAAATTGAAAATCCAAATGCAGAAATTCTTTTTATAGGCTCATCTGGTAAAATGGAAATGAGTAAGGTTCCTGAATATGGTTTTAAAATAATTGGGCTACCAATTGATAGCTTCAAACGAAAAATTAGTTTTAGCCACTTGATCTTCCCATTAAAACTTTTAATTAGTATTCTAAAATCATTTTTAATATTGAGAAGTTTTAAGCCAAACATTGTAATAGGAACTGGAGGATATGTTAGTGGCCCTATTTTATTTACAGCTCAAATTTTAGGATACCCAACTTTGATTCAAGAACAAAATTCATACGCTGGAATAACAAACAAATTACTAAGTACGAGAGCCTCAAAAGTTGCTGTAGCTTATCCAAATATGGAAAGGTTTTTTCCAAAAAATAAAATTGTTTTTACAGGAAATCCGATCCGTAAAGAAATTTTGAAAAAAACCAATAAGTCAAAAGCTAAATTACATTTTAATCTAGATCCAAATCAGCCAGTAATAGGAATTACTGGAGGTAGTTTAGGAGCAAAAAGGATCAATTCAATTATCGAAAAAAATTTAAAGTTCTTTAATAAATTAAACGTTCAAATTTTGTGGCAATGTGGCGTCTTATATTATAATATTTATAAAAAAAATCAAAACTCAAAAATTAAAATAATTCCTTTCGTTAAAAGAGTTGATTATTGGTATAATTCAATTGATTTATTGATTTCTAGATCTGGAGCATCTACAATATCTGAGATTTGTTCAACTTGTACACCATCCATATTAATTCCTTCACCAAATGTATCAGAAAACCACCAATATCATAACGCAATGTTATTACATAAAGAAAAGGCATCTGAACTAATTGAAGAAAAAGACCTTGAAAATGAATTTAAATCTATTATAAAAAAGATATGGTTAAGTGAGAAAATTAAAAATGAAATGAAGTACAAATTAAAAAAGTTATCGAAACCTAATTCAACTTCAGAAATTATCAATTGTATAAAAGACATATTAAATTGAAAAATAAAAAATTATATTATTTGTTGGGTATAGGCGGAGTTGGAATGTCATCAATAGCTCAATATTTAATTTTGAAAGGTTATAAAGTTTATGGCTTTGATAATAGTCATTCTGTAATTACAAAAATGCTTGAAAATAAAGGATTAAATATAATATATGATAATTCAATTGATAAAATCCAATCTACAATTCAAGGAAGCGATATTGAGGTAGTATATTCAGCTGCTATTAAAACTGATCATCCAATATTTTCATATTTTATTGATAAAGGTTTCAAGCCAATTAAAAGAGCTGTTTTTTTAGCCTCAATTGTTAATGAATCGGAATCATACGCAGTTGCCGGAACACATGGAAAAACAACCACAAGTTCAATTTTAACCCATATATTCAGTTATTCGAATTTATCTTTTAGCGCATTTGTTGGAGGATTAATGTTACCGCAAAAAACAAATTTTTTAAGTAGTGGTTTTGAGAAAACAATCGTAGAAGCGGATGAGTATGATCGTTCTTTTTTGAATCTGACACCATTTTCAGCATGTATAACATCAATTGATGCAGATCACTTGGATATATATAAAAATCATAAATCACTCAAGGATGCTTTTATCAGATTTTCTAGAAAAGTTACAGGTAATTTAATTGTACATAATAGTATTCCATTTAGTGGATTAACATATGGAGTAAACACCAATTCTGATTATCAATTTACTATTCGAAATAAATCTAATACTGGTTATTTTGTAGATCTAAAAACTCCCAATGAAAGCATTTTAAACATTTTTTGTAATGTCTTAGGTCATCATAATCTAGAAAATATGCTAGCTGCTGTTGCTCTCGCAGATCAATCTAAATTAGAATTGAATGAGATTATTCCATCTCTTAAATCATTTGGTGGAATTATGAGAAGAATGAATATTTATGAAATTGAAAATAAAATAATAGTAGATGATTATGCTCACCATCCAAAAGAAATTGCAGTTGTGCATGATACATTAAGGAATAGATATCCAAAATATAACATTGAAGTTATTTTTCAACCACACCTCTATTCAAGAACATATGATTTTATGGATGATTTTGCTCGGGAATTATCAAAATTTGATAGTATAAAAATTATGGATATTTATGCAGCAAGAGAAAATCCAATTGAAGGAATTAATAGTAAAAAACTAATTAATAAAATATCTAAAACAGCAATGCACATTGAACCTGAGGACTTCAATGAAAGTATTGATTCTAGTAAATGTAAAATTATAGCAGTTCTTGGAGCTGGAGATATTGGAGAACTTATAGAACTATTTTTAAAAAATAAATTAGATGAATAAAGAAAAAGTAATTCTATTTTTTGTGATTATTGGAATAATTTCCTTAGTTGTTTTTTCTAATATTAAGAATAGCTCTAGAAATAATATTGAATTTATTATATCATTTAATAAAAATGAGTCAAGATTTTTAAATGATTCTCTCGTTAATAAATTGTTGATACAAAACATGCAGCTCTATAAAAATGAATCAAATCTTACTATAGATTTGAAGGAGATTGAAGACTTTTTAGAGATTCAGCCAGAAATTTTAAATGCTGAGGTATTTCTACTAACTAATGGCAAGTTGAAGATTGAAATTTCTGAAAGAAAACCTATAATTAGAATTCAAGAAAGAGGCTTTTATTTAGATAAAAATGGAGAAAAAATACCATTATCAAAGAATTATGTTTATAAAGTTCCAATTTTTTCTAATTCTTTTAAAAATAAAAATATTGATCAAATAATCTATTTAACAAAAATAATGTCAAGTGATAGTTTTTTTAGAAATGAATTTTCAGAAATGTGGATTGAGGATAATAAATTTTATATGAGGTTTAGAAATTTTGATTTTAATATTTTGTGGGGAACTAATACTAAAATAAATAATAAATCGAAAAATCTTTTGGCTTTTTGTGCTTATTCGCAGCTCGATTCTTTAAATCCTAGTCCAAAGAGAATTGATTTATCAATTGAAAATCAAATAGTAGCAATTTACTAATGGAAATAAATAATAATATATCTGTAGGATTGGATATTGGAACAACAAAAATTGTTGCAATGGTAGGTGTTAAAAATGAATATAATAAATTGGAGATACTTGGTATTGGTAAATCAGAAAGTCTTGGAGTACACAGAGGAGTAGTTAATAACATAACTCAAACTATTCAGTCAATTCAGACTTCAATTAACGATGCCAAAAATTCATCAGGACATGAGATTAATGAAGTAGTTGTAGGAATAGCAGGTCAACATATAAGAAGTTTACAGCACAGTGATTATATAACTAGAGTTAATCCTCAAGAAGTTATTGATGAAAATGATATTGAAAAACTGATTCAACAGGTTTATAAGTTGGTAATGTTACCCGGCGAAGAAATTATTCATGTTCTTCCGCAAGAGTACAAAGTTGATGGACAAGCAGAAATTAAAGAGCCAATCGGGATGTATGGCGGAAGACTTGAGGCTAACTTTCATGTGGTTGTTGGTCAAGTTTCCTCAATTAAAAATATTGGTAGATGTATTAAAAGTGCAGGCATAAAAATGGGAGATATAACTCTTGAGCCACTAGCCTCAGCTGATGCTGTATTGAGTAACGAAGAAAAAGAAGCCGGTGTAGCTCTTATTGATATTGGAGGTGGAACAACTGATTTAGCAATTTTTAAAGATGACATAATTAGACATACTGCTGTTATACCTTTTGGTGGTAATGTTATAACTGAAGATATAAAAGAAGGATGCTCTATAATTGAAAAACAAGCAGAACTTTTAAAGATCAAGTTTGGATCAGCATGGCCAGGTGAAAATAAAGACAATGAAATAGTATCAATTCCTGGTTTAAGAGGAAGAGAACCTAGGGAAATATCATTAAAAACTTTATCCAAAATTATAAATGCAAGGGTAGTTGAAATAATAGAACAAGTTTTTTTAGAGATAAAAAACTATGGACATAGCGATCAAAAAAATAAGTTAATTGCTGGAATTGTTTTGACAGGGGGAGGAAGTCAATTAAATCATTTAAAACAATTAGTAGAGTATATTACTGGAATGGATACTCGAATAGGTTACCCCGGAGAACATTTAGCTGGTGATTCTGACAAAAGCACTGGCCCAATTTTTTCAACAGCCGTAGGATTATTGATGAACGCAATTGAGAATAAAAAATCTAACTCTGAATTTGATAAAATTAAAGTGGATAATGAAATCAATGAAAATAGTTCTGAACAGGAAGAAATTCTAAACCTAAAAAATAAAAAAACGATTTTTGAAAAATGGGTAGATAAATTCAAGGAGTTTTTAGACAACGCATAAAGAAAAAAATTTATGAATCAAGAAAATAATACAAATTTTAGCTTTGATTTGCCAAAAAATAGAAGTAATGTGATCAAGGTTATTGGTGTGGGAGGTGGTGGAAGTAACGCAATAAACTATATGTTTCAGCAAGGAATTGTTGGAGTTGATTTTGTTGTTTGTAATACAGATGCTCAAGCCTTAAATGAAAGTTCAGTGCCAATCAAGATTCAACTTGGAGCTAATTTAACCGAAGGCTTGGGGGCTGGAGCAAATCCAGAGGTAGGAGCAAGTGCTGCTCAAGAGAGTTATGAAGACCTTAAAAGTTTATTAACTACTCAAACCAAAATGGTTTTTATTACCGCAGGTATGGGTGGAGGAACAGGAACAGGAGCAGCTCCAATTATTGCAAAAATGGCTCGTGAGTTTGATATATTAACTGTCGGTATTGTAACAATGCCTTTTCAATTTGAGGGAAAGTTAAGATTGGATCAAGCTCAGGTTGGATTAGAAAAAATAAAAAAAGAGGTTGATTCATTGGTAGTAATTAATAATAATAAATTAAGAGAGGTCTACGGAAATCTTGGTTTTAAATCCGGTTTTGCTAAGGCTGACGAAGTTTTATCAAAAGCAGCTAGGGGTATTGCTGAGGTAATTACTCATCACTACACTCAGAATATTGATCTCAAGGATGCAAAAACAGTTTTAAAAAATAGTGGTTCTGCAATCATGGGTTCAGGAACCTCAAGTGGAAGCAATAGGGCGCAAGAAGCAATTATTAAGGCATTAGATTCACCCTTATTAAATGATAATAAAATAACTGGAAGTAAAAATGTATTATTATTAATTGTTTCAGGAACTGAAGAAATTACAATTGATGAAATTGGAGAAATTAATGATTATATTCAATCTGAAGCAGGGAATAATACAAATATTATTATGGGTGTTGGTGAGGATGAAGGGCTTGATGACTCTATTTCCGTAACTATAATAGCAACTGGTTTTGATGTAGATCAGCAAAATGATATTGTTAATACTGAACCTAAAAAAATAATTCACACTCTTGAGGATGAGCAAAAAATGGAACACCTTCTTATATCACAAAATGATGATAAAAATAATTTAGGACCTTTTAATCTAGTCCAAGAAGAATCCAACCATAATCAAACTGATAAATCAAATTATAATATTTTATTAACTGAAGAAGTTTTAGAAATTGATGTAGAATATGAGGAGATCTTATTCAAAAAAACTAAGCATCATAATAGTGAAGAAATAGAGTCAAAGGAGTTTAAGAAAAAATCCGACGATTTAAACCAAGATTTCATAATAAATGATTTAAGTGAAGATGTCAATCAATTAGAAATAATAGAAGAAGAAGTTATAGAATCAAAACAAAAAATCCAGACTACTTTTGATTTTGATACTTCTTTTAATAAAGTTAATGAATCTATAAGTGATGAAATTAAATTTGATTTAGAGAAAGACGTATTAGAATCAGATTATATGAAAGAAGACTCAATTAAAAAATATTCTGATATTCATATTGATAATGGTAATGATCAAGAATCGTATGATCAGGATACAGATATTACAATAATCAAAAGCGGTGGTGATAAAACTGATATTGATATTAAAAATATTGAAGTTAATGATCCAGAATTTCTATATTCAAATAATGAGAACGGAAATCCTTTTGAAAAATCAATTGATCAAACTAATATTGATGAGAATAAAAATAGAATGATTCATTTAAAAGAATTTAATTATTCATTTAAAACCTCTTCAAATAAGATTGATGAATTAGAAAAACAACCTGCCTATAAAAGGAGTGGATTGGATTTGGAGGAAGGTTTTATAAATAAAAATAATACCTCAGATGTGATTATTCAAACTGATGATGAAGAAAATTTAAATCTAAAGTCAAATAATTCGTTCCTTCATGATAATGCCGATTAAAAAATAGAAATAATGAAATTAGAAGATAAATTAAATAAATCTATTATTGAGTCAATGAAATCTAAGAATGTTATACGATTAGAGTCATTAAGATCAATAAAATCAGCTTTAATTTTATTAAAAACTAAACATCGAAACTCTTTAATCTCTGAAATTGAAGAGATTCAAATGCTTCAAAAATTAGTTAAACAAAGAAAAGAAAGTTCGAGTATTTTTAAGGATCAAAATAGAATTGATTTAGCTGAGCAAGAAGATACCCAAGCTAAAATTATTTCTGAATTTCTACCCAAACAACTTTCAAGAGAGGAGATTGAGAATATAATCGCAAAAATTATTATTCAAACTCAAGCCTCAAGCATGAAAGATATGGGAAAAGTTATGTCTGAAGCATCAATTAAATTGGCAGGTAAAGCTGACGGCAAAACTATATCGATTATAGTTAGAGAAAAATTGACTAAAACATAAAAATATTATATGGCCCAGTAGTTCAATTGGATAGAATATCAGATTTCGGCTCTGAGGGTTGGGGGTTCGAATCCTCCCTGGGTCACTTGAATATAATTTTAATTATAGTTTGGTAGTGTTGAGTATTCCTTTGCATAATATAGCATTTGATCTGAAAAACTCATAGGTTGTTCAATAATAATATCAATAATTTCATTTGATTTATTTTTAACAGGTATCAAATTTGGATTTATAAAACCACTATATGGAGCAGATGTAAACTTTTTATTCCTCAATAAAATCTCCTTATGTAGATCAATATCTACTTTTACCCCATAATTTTCAATCAAATTTTTACCTGCTTCATAGTCTCCCTCAGATTTTATTCTTTGAATTTCTTTTAGTAAAACACCAAAAAGACCTCTTAATTTTTCATAATCATTAATTATAAAATATGTTTTATTATCAGCTATAATTTTTTCAATTATATTGTCTTTTTGGCCTTTTTCATAAACCCATTTTGATATCATTTGACGATTTCTCATATGAGATTCTTCAATGTCTTTTCCTAACTTGATCCTTATTAGCTGAGTCATAAGACCATTTCTAATATATCCATTATATTGAGCTATAGTATATTCTTTTACATTATTTGTAATACCTATATCCTTCATTTTAGAATCTCCAATGAAATATAATCCAACCAAATCAGCTCTAGCCTCCTCTAAAGTTGAACTATAGCTTTTTAAAGTTTCTTTTGGAGTTCCAACTCCGTCAATAATCTTACCACTGGCATGTCCAATTACTTCATGTAGAGCTGTATGGAGATCATCAGCATCACTACCATATTTTTTTTCAATTTCTATCTGATCTTTATTGTACGCAAACTCATTAATTCTTCCACTACTTCCGGCATTAGCATATGAAAACAATATATTACCTAATGATACAGATTTAGACCCATGCTTAGCTCTAATCCAATTTGCATTAGGCAAATTAATTCCAATTGGAGATGAAGGAGATGTAGCTCCTGCTTCCGAGGTCACATTAACTGTATTGTAAGAAATACCAACAACATTTTTTCTTTTGTGATTATTTGAAATTGTTGAATTATCCTCAAACCACTGTGCATTTTTTGAAAGTGCATCCATCTTTTTACTCATTTCAAAGTCTTTTATTTGAACCACAGATTCAAATGAAGCTTTATATGCCATAGGGTCATTATAAACTTCAATAAAACCATTAATGTAATCAATATCTCCCTCCAACGTATTAACCCATTCAATGTTATAATCATCCCAAGTTTTTAAATCCCCTGTTTCGTAATATTTTATTAGTAACCCAAATGCTTTTTTTTGTTGATCATTTTCTGAAACCGACATGGCTTTTTTGAGCCAAAAAATAATCTTTTCAATTGAGTTTGAATACATTCCGTCTAGCTTCCAAACTTTCTCTTTAATAGCGCCATCAACTTTTATTAATTTTGAATTTAATCCGAGAGATATTGGTTTTTTTGGGTCATCTAATTTTATTTTTTTGTAAAAATCATTAACCTCTGATTCTGTAATATTGTCATCATAAAAGTTAATGGCTGAACCCTTGATCAAACCAATTTTTGGGTCTAGATTAACCTTTTTTAAATCTTTTGAATTAAAAATAGCGTCAAATGCATCATAATTTAGTGAGGTTTTTGACTCATCCAAAAGATCCTTTAAATATTTTTTTGAAAATTTTGGAATGAATTTATCATTTGAGTAGTGATGATGAATTCCATTTGAAAACCAGATTCTTTTTAAATAAATTTCAAATTCCTTCCATGAATTCGAGGATCTGTCTCCATTAAAATTTTGATAAATATTTTCTAAAGCTCTTCTGATTGACAAATTATGCTTATAGTTTTGATCATATATTATGTCTCTTCCTGACAAACCTGCTTGCGTCAGATAGTATACTAATTTCTTTTGATTTAGGTTTAATTTTTGAAAACCTGGAATTTTATATCTTAAGATTCTTGTATCAGAGAATTGCTCTGAAAAAAACGAAAATTTATTTTTAGAGAGATCATTTTTACATCCTAAAAATATCATTGATATTAGTATAACTCTAAGTAAAATATGTTTCATTGAAATGTCTGTAGAATGATCTTATTTTGATATTAATTATTAGACTTAAAATTTTTTTATTTTTTTTGTATCAACTCCGTTAAAGTGCTCAACAGTTGAACCTTTTAATATTTTGAAATATTGAGTTTTTTTACTTGTACCAACTATCCTCCAGTAAATTTTTTTTTCCTTTTTATCATACTTTACTAATTCCACTCCAGAAATAAATCCACCATCAGTATCTTCATAAATAACCAAACCATCTTGGTACTTCAAATAAAAGCATTCTTTGTCTTTTGATTCACACCACTTTCCATCTAAAAATTTATAGGGATCAATATTTTGAATAAAAATTAATATTATTAGTTGGATTAAGTAAAGCATAAAACAAATTTATCTTTTAAAATTGATACTATTTAATTATTTGATCCAAAATTAGAATTTTTTTTTCATTTGAAAATCCAAAATGTAATTAAAAATAGAATTAGAATAAAAACCTCAAAATAGATCAAATAATATGGCCATTCTCCAATTATGAGTGGATTATTAACTTTAGGAGGTCTATTTAAATACATATAGTTTGATTTTATGAGATAATTTAAAGGCATAAGAATTACCATTAATATATTTAAGTAGAGAATTGTTTTTAACCATGAGTATGGCCTTAAGTTAAAATTTAAATATAACAGAAGATAACATGGGATTAGGATTATCAAACTGTGACTCATATAATATACTAAATACTCCAATATACTACCGTCATAATCATTTATTTGGGGCGTAAGTATAGCAACTGTTCCACCAATAATCCCTCCATAAAAACTAAATTCAAATAAACTTTTGTTTTTCTTAATAAATAAAATTAAAATACAAATTAGACTATTTATACTGCATAAATGTAGAGGTAAATGTTCTCTAATAGTCCACTGATTTGATATAATATTTCCAGAATGGGAGAAAAGAGTTGATATTAGCAAAATTAGGCTAAATAATCTTGCGGTTTTAATATTTTGTTTTTCATTCAGTAGCTTTCCTATTAACACAAAAAAGGAGATAAAGAAAACACTTATTAATGTATTTCTAATCCATTCGTTGGACAAAAATTCAATGGTGTATGAGTCCATTTAATAAATATAATAAAACTCGAAAAGATTAAAAATTATTTTAAATTGACTTAAGTCTAGAAATAGTGGCTTTTGGGTCGGTTGATTTAAAAACAAAACTACCTGCTACTAATACATCCGCACCAAGCTGAATTAATTTTTCTGCATTTTGATCAGTTACTCCTCCATCAACTTCTATTAAAGCATTACTATCTTTTGAATTAATTAAATTTTTTAATTCTTGAACTTTTTTATAGGTATGTTCTATAAATTTTTGACCACCAAAACCAGGATTTACACTCATTAAACATACTAAATCAATTTCTTTAATGATCGAATTTAATGTACTTATTGGTGTATGGGGATTTATAGCTACTCCAGCTTTCATTCCATAGCTTTTAATTTCTTGAACAGATCTGTGCAAGTGATTGCATACTTCATAATGAATAGTTAAAATTTCGGAATTAAGATCAGCAAATGATTTTATGTATTTATCTGGATTAACTATCATTAGATGAACATCTAGTGGTTTTTTTGCATGAGAACTTATTGATTTTAAAACGGGCATTCCAAATGAAATATTTGGAACAAAAACACCATCCATTATGTCTATGTGAAACCAATCAGCTACACTTTCATTAATCATAGTACAGTCTCGTTCTAAATTTCCAAAATCTGCAGCAAGAATAGAAGGAGCAATTAACTTGTCCATGATTTTATATTTTAACCAAGGTAAGTTTTTAAAATTTTACTTCTTGAAGTATGTTTTAGACGTCTAATAGCCTTTTCTTTAATTTGTCTAACACGCTCCCTAGTTAAATCGAAAGTTTCACCAATTTCCTCGAGTGTCATTGCATGTTGATTACCTAAACCAAAATACAATCTAACAACGTCAGCTTCTCTGGGGGTGAGTGTTTCAAGTGCTCTTTCGATTTCAGTTCTTAAAGATTCATGCAATAGAGTTCGATCTGGATTAGGAGATTCTCCAATATTTAAAACGTCGTAAAGATTTGAGTCTTCACCTTCAACTAATGGAGCATCCATCGAAACATGTCTACCGGAGTTTTTTAATGATTCTTTTACGTCATTAATAGTCATATCTAACTCCTTTGCGATTTCTTCAGCCGATGGTTGACGTTCGTGAGCTTGTTCTAAAAAAGCATAAGTTTTATTTATTTTATTAATTGATCCAATCTTATTTAATGGGAGTCTTACAATTCTTGATTGTTCTGCTAATGCCTGAAGAATAGATTGTCTAATCCACCAAACTGCATATGAAATAAATTTAAAACCTCTTGTCTCATCAAAACGTTGTGCAGCTTTTATTAAACCTAAATTACCTTCATTTATTAAATCAGGTAATGTTAAGCCTTGATTTTGATATTGTTTGGCTACAGAAACTACAAACCTCAGATTGGCTTTTGTTAGTTTTTCAAGCGCAACTTGATCACCAGCTTTAATTCTTTGAGCTAACTCAACTTCTTCCTCAGCTGTAATTAAATCAACTTTACCAATTTCTTGTAGATACTTATCTAGTGAAGCTGTTTCTCTGTTTGTTACTTGTTTTGTTATTTTTAATTGTCTCATCAAAAAATTTCTTTATACACTTTATACGTATTAAATTTTAAAAAGTTTCAATAATTAAACAAATAATATATTTTTTAAATTATTTTCTTTCTGGTCTTTCCAAAAGGGCTTTTCTAGATACTTTTTCTTTTCTTGTTCTTGGATCAACTCCAAAGTATTTAACTTCAATTAAATCACCAATTTTGAACACTTTGCTAACATCTTCTGTTCTTTCCCAAGCAATTTCACTAATATGAAGTAAAACTTCGTTACCAGGTGCGTCAATATACTCAACAACAGCACCAAAATCTAAGATTTTTATAACCTTAACTTTGTATGTATTTCCTTTTTCTGGCTTGAACAAAAGAGAATCTATCTTTAATAGCACACTCTCAATTCCTTCTTGGGCAGTTCCAAGTATTTCAACAATACCTTCTTCCGTTTCAGGATCTTCATTGATAACAATTGTACATCCCGTCTCTTTTTGAAGTTCTTGTATCACTTTACCTCCAGGGCCAATAAATGGGCCAATGAATTCATTAGGTATTCTCCTGGTTATCATTTTTGGTGAGTGAGATTTTACTTCAGGATTTGGTTTTTCAATGGTTTCAGATAATTTATCTAGAATATGTAACCTTCCATCTCTTGCCTGTTTTAGTGCTTTTACTAATATCTCATAAGACAAACCTTTAATCTTAATATCCATTTGACAAGCGGTAATGCCCTTTGAAGTTCCAGTAACTTTAAAATCCATATCACCTAAATGATCTTCATCACCCAAAATATCACTTAAAACAGCATATCTTTCCCCATCTGAAATTAGTCCCATCGCTATGCCTGAGACTGGTCTTGACATTTGGACTCCAGCATCCATTAATGCCATTGTTCCAGCGCATACCGTCGCCATTGAGGAAGAACCATTGGATTCCAATACTTCCGATACTAAACGAACAGTGTAAGGACAATCATCTGGGACCATACCCTTTAGTCCTCTTTGTGCTAGATTTCCATGTCCTATTTCTCTTCTTGATGTTCCTCTTAGAGGTCTTGCTTCGCCAGTACAAAATGGAGGAAAGTTATAATGAAGATAAAACTTTTCCTCCCCTTCGAATGATGGCATGTCAATCTTATTTGCTTCTCTTGATGTTCCTAGAGTTACAGTGGCTAACGCTTGAGTTTCACCCCTTGAAAAAATTGATGATCCGTGTGTTGATGGTAAGTAATCTACTTCACACCAAATTGGTCTAATTTCATTTGTTTTTCTTCCATCCAATCGAATTCCTTCACTCAATGTAAGTTCACGAATTGCTTGTTTTTCTGATTTTTTATAATATTCATTTATTAGATCACCATATTCTTCATTTTCTTCTTCAGTAAAAGCTGCTTTTACTTCTTCTTTAACCTCAGAGAATGCTTTACTTCTTTCATTTTTTGAAGTTCCCTTTTTAGCAATTTTATAACATTTATCGTATGTTAAGTTATGTATTTTCTTTTCTAATTCTTCATTACTTTCAGAAGTTTCATACTCACGTATTTCTTTTTTCCCAAATGCTTTTGCTAATTTGACTTGGGCACCAATTTGAATTTTAATTGCTTCGTGAGCAAATTTTATTGCATCAGCCATTTCTTCTTCAGAAATTTCATTCATCTCACCTTCAACCATCATGACTGAATCCTCAGATGCACCAATGATCATATCAACATCTGATTCTGCTAATTGAGATCTACTAGGATTAATAATGAACTCACCATTAAGACGAGCTACTCTGACCTCTGAAATAGGACACTCGAAAGGGAAGTCACTTAACTGAATTGCTGACGAGGCAGCTAGTCCGGCCAGGGAATCAGGCATTACATTTTCATCATGAGACATTAATTGAATCATAACTTGAGTTTCTGAATGATAGTCTTTTGGAAATAACGGACGTAAAACCCTATCTACAAGTCTCATAGTTAAAATTTCGCCATCGCTTGGTCTAGCTTCTCTTTTAAAAAACCCCCCTGGGTATTTTCCAGCTGCTGCAAACTTTTCTCTGTAGTCGACTGTGAGTGGTAAAAAATCAACATTACTGGATTCATAATTTGAAACTACTGTGCATAAGATCATCGCATTTCCCATTTGAACAACAACGGATCCATGAGCTTGTTTTGCTAATTTTCCAGTTTCGATTGTTATAGAACGCCCATCAGGTAGTTCTATTATTTCTTTGTATACTTTTGGTTTCATTTTTCAAGGTTTAAGTTATTTGTTGTGTGCTTTGCAACCAATGAAAAATATATGGGTATGTTACTTTCTTATCTTAAGTTTTTTGATAATTGAACGATACTTTTCAATGTCTTTTGATTTTAAGTAATCAAGAAGATTTCTTCTTTTTCCAACTAGGCTTACTAATGCTCTTTCAGTATTAAAATCCTTATTATTTGTTTTTAAATGGTTGGATAGATGGTTGATTCTAGAGGAAAATAGTGCAATCTGTCCTTCTGTAGATCCAGTATTGGTCTTAGTTTTTCCAAACTTTTTAAAAATATCTTCTTTATCTTCCTTAGTTAAATACATACTTATATTGTTTTGTACAAAAATCTTTTAGATTAAATTTTCCTGCAAATATATATAAATTTAACTACTTAAACCTTTGTTAGTTTCTTAATGGTCTATTAAGAATTAAATCGATGTATTTATTCACTTGATTTTTCAATTGACTTCTGTGAACAATAAAATCTAAAAACCCCTTTTCTTTTAAAAATTCACTTTTTTGAAAGCCAGGAGGAAGGTCTTTTCCAGTTGTATCTTTAACAACTCTTGGCCCTGCAAAAGCAATTAAAGCATTTGGCTCAGCTATATTTATATCGCCTAACATAGCAAAAGATGCAGTAGTTCCACCTGTTGTTGGATCAGTACAGAGAGAGATGTAGGGAAGTTTAGCCTCAGCTAAATGGGCAAGTTTTGCTGAGGTTTTTGCCATTTGCATTAATGAGGTTGCAGATTCCATCATTCTTGCACCTCCAGATTTAGATATAATTAGTAAAGGATAGGAGTTTTTAATACAAAAATCTGTTGCTCTAGCTATTTTTTCTCCAACAACAGATCCCATAGAACCTCCAATAAATGCAAAATCCATACAACAAACAACTAGTTCTTTTTCCTTAGACCTACCAACAGCAGTTCTTAAAGCGTCTTTCAAATTTGTTTTTTTTTGCGCTTCTTTTATTCTGTCTTTGTAATTTTTATTATCAATAAACTTTAAAAAATCTTTTGGTTTTAACCCTTCATCCAACTCTTCAAAATTATTATCATCAAAAATAATTTCGAAATATTCTTTGCTACCAATGTGAACATGGTAGTCATCTTCTGGACTTACATAAAAATTTTCGGCTAATTCTTTAGTTTCGACAACTTTTCCAGAAGGAGTCTTGTACCATAATCCCTCAGGGATATTTTTTTTCTCCTCTGTAGTTGTTAAAATACCCTTTTTACTTCTTTTAAACCAACTCATACCTAATTAATAATAAGAATCTTTAATCTAATGTATTAACATTATTTAAATCCTCAAAAGCTTTTTTTAAACGTTTGATAAATGTTTCCTCGCCTAATCTTAGCCATTTTCTAGGATCATAATATTTTTTATTTGGTATATCTTTCCCTTCTGGATTTCCAATTTGGGAATTTAAATAGTCATATTTATCATTCATATAATCTCTTATTCCTTCTGTAAAAGCATATTGTAAATCAGTGTCAATATTCATTTTAACTACACCATAACCAATAGCCTCTTTAATTTCTTCTCTTGAAGAGCCTGACCCACCATGGAAAACAAAATCAACTGAATTAAATGGTAAATCAAGTGTTTTTGAAATATGTTCCTGAGAATTTTTTAAAATTTTAGGAGTAAGTTTTACATTACCTGGCTTGTATACCCCATGAACATTACCAAAAGCGGCGGCAATTGTAAACTGGGGACTTATTTTATTTAATTCCTTAAATGCGAATAAGACCTCTTCTGGTTGAGTGTAGAGTTTAGAGATATCAACATCTGTATTGTCAACACCATCTTCCTCACCACCAGTTACACCTAATTCAATTTCTAAGGTCATTTCCATCAAAGACATTCTTTTAAGATATTTTTTACAAATTTCAATATTTTCAACTAAAGGTTCCTCGGAAAGGTCAATCATGTGAGAACTAAATAAAGAAATTCCATTTTTTTTAAAATACTCTTCACTTGCATCTAGTAACCCGTCAATCCATGGCAATAGTTTCTTAGCGCAATGGTCAGTATGTAATATAACATATACCCCATAATGTTTTGCTAATTCATGGATATGTTTTGCTCCTGCAACTGCTCCATGAATAGCAGATGTTTGATTTTTATTTGACAAACCTTTTCCTGAATTAAATTGAGATCCACCATTTGAAAACTGAATCATGACTGGACTATTCATAAGTGAAGCAGTTTCTAGAACTGCGTTAATTGAATTTGAGCCTGTGACATTTACAGCAGGAAGTGCAAACTTTTTTTCTTTTGCTAATTCAAAAATTTTCTGAACATTTTTTCCAGTTATTACACCTGGAGGAAAGGATAAATTCATTTTATATCTAATTTTT
>CENX01026021.1_pt1 | contig 31182 bp, 13 predicted proteins | sample 361321 | NCBI WGS metagenome assembly CENX01 (sample SAMEA2619678, study PRJEB7988) | marine metagenome | isolation source: saline water (ENVO:00002010), including | reverse complement strand
GATTAGGCTCAGAGGACAATTATTTTTGGAAAACATCAAAAGAAAGGCAAGAAAACGAAATTGATACTGCAATTGGGGCAGGAAATACTGCAAAAGTCGATGATGCACCAGAATTGGGATGAAAGACTTTGCATTAGGTGATCATTTACTTTTAGACATATATGATGGGACATTTAATGACTTAAATAGTCCCAATTTTCTTCGTAAAGTGTTCACAAAAGCAATTTTAATCTCAAATATGAATATTTTAAACGAATATACGCATAAATTTAGTCCTTGTGGTGTTACATTACTCTTTGCACTTTCCGAAAGTCATGTTTCTTGTCATACTTGGCCTGAAATCGGGTGTTTAACAGCAGATTTCTTCACTTGTGGTGAAAATAACCCTAAAATTGGATCTGAGTATGTAATCGAGTGCCTAAAATCTGAAAAATATAAATTACGACTGATACAAAGGTAGAAAAAGTGGTATAAATAATAAAAAATGCTATGTTAAATGCCTGTAACGAGGATATTTAGATCATATAAGGACATTAGTTTGTCTTTTGAGCCACATCCTGTGACTAAAGATCTACCAATTTTAAAAAATGAGAACGCAGTGCGTAGATCTGTGCGAAACATAGTGCAAACAATACCAACTGAAAAATTTTTTAATCCGTTATTTGGTTCAGACATATATAAAAGTTTGTTTGACTTTGTTGATGCTGGTACAGCATCGGTGATTGAAGATCAAATTAAGACTTCTATAAGTAATTTTGAAGATAGAGTAGATAATGTAAAAATTGAAGTTGATCCTAGACCAGATACCAACGAATTTGAAGTTACTGTAATTTTTGATATTGTTGGCCAAGACTTTCCAACTCAGGAATATTCATTCATATTAGAGGCAACAAGGTAATATGCCTTTCAACAATTACGCTAATCTTGATTACGATCAGATAAAGACATCAATAAAAGACTATTTAAGATCAAATTCCGATTTTGATGGATTTGATTTTGATGGTTCAAACTTTTCTGTGTTGATTGACACTCTCGCATACAATACTTATATAACTGCTTTTAACTCAAATATGGTTGTTAATGAATCTTTTTTAGATTCTGCAACTTTAAGAGAAAATGTAGTATCACTTGCGAGTAATATAGGGTATATACCAAGATCAAGAACTTCAGCACTAGCTCAGATCAGTTTTAATGTAAACGTCCCAGATGGTGTAACGTCTGCATCATTACAGCCAGGTCTAGTGTGTACAGGAGATTTAAACGATACTAACTTTACATTTTCAACTGTTGATACAATCACTTCATCTGTTAAGGATAATACTGCATCATTCAGTGATATAAACATATATCAAGGCATATATCTAGTCAAAATATTTCAATTTGATAACTCTTTAGATCAAAGATTTATACTTGACAACCAAAGCATTGATACTTCATCAATACGTGTATCTGTGAAAAAAGAAGGAGATAATGGAGTTGGAGTTAAATATTCACTTGTAAATGATATTAATAATATTGATTCTAATTCTAGAGTATTCTTTATTCGGGAAATACAGGATGAAAGATATGAGTTAATTTTTGGTGACGGTATTTTTGGTAAAAAATTAGGAACAGAACTTAATGATGATGGTGATATAATTACAGTTCAATATATTACCACTGATGGTGATGATGGAAACGGAGTTGAAAACTTTACTTTTTCAGGCACTTTAACTAATCAAAATGGTGGAGTTATTACACCAATATCAACTGTTTCGGTTACAACTAATCAATCTTCAATTAATGGTACAGAAATTGAATCTTTGAGCTCAATTAAATATTATTCACCATTTACTTATTCATCTCAAAATCGAGCTGTAACATCAAGAGATTATGAAACTATAATCAAAAAAGTTTTTCCAAATACAGAGTCTGTATCAGTGATAGGTGGCGAAGAACTTGATCCTCCAGAATTTGGAACAGTTAATATTAGTATTAAACCAAAAAATGGTAGTTTTATTTCTGATTTTTCAAAAAACTTAATTTTATCTGAGTTAAAAAAATATTCTGTTTCAGGAATTAATCAAAAGATAGTTGATTTAAAAATATTATATGTTGAAATTGCTTCTTCGGTTTATTATAATAATTCGTTAGTCTCATCATCATCTACTTTAAAAACATCTGTGATTAATTCTTTAAATGCATATGCAAACTCTGTACAGTTAAATCAATTTGGTGGACGATTTAAATATAGTAAAGTTTTACAAGTGATTGATAAAACTGACGATGCAATTACATCTAATATTACTAAGGTTATAATGAGAAGAGATTTGCAAGCTTCTTTAAATCAATTTGCACAATACGAACTGTGTTTTGGTAATCAATTCCATGTAAATTCTTCTGGATTTAATATAAAGTCAACTGGTTTTAATATAAGAGGAGAATCATCAATCGTATACCTTACAGATGTACCAAACTCAGATTTACAAACAGGTGTTCTATCAATAGTTAAAGAAAATGTGTCGGGTAACACAAGTGTATTCACCGTCGTAAAACCTGATGCTGGTATTGTTGATTATATTAAAGGAGAAGTAATTCTCACCACAGTAAATATTACATCAACAGTTAAACCAAATAATATTATTGAGATACAAGCTTTCCCTGAATCTAATGATGTAGTGGGATTAAAAGACTTGTACATCTCATTTAGTGTTGCAGATAGTACAATAAATATGGTTAGAGATGTAATATCATCTGGAGATGAAATATCAGGTGTTCAATTCACCAGAGATTTCTACACATCAAGTTACTCGAATGGATCTTTAAAACGAGCATAATATGATAGGAACTGGAATCGATACTCGAATAAAAATACAAGATGTTTTAGCAAATCAACTTCCAAAATTTATTTTGGATGAGAGTCCTTATACAGTTGATTTTTTAAATCAGTATTACATATCTCAAGAGTATCAAGGTGCGCCAATTGATATATCTGAAAATTTAGATCAGTATATAAATTTAGATAATTTAACACCTAATGTAATCCAAAATTCCACTACTTCAAGTGGTATCACTACTATTGGTGCTAAGATAATTAATGTTGTAAGCACAAAAGGATTCCCAAATCAATATGGGTTATTAAAGATTGATGATGAGATAATAACTTATACTGGAATTACAACTAATACTTTTACAGGTTGCAAACGTGGTTTTAGCGGTATTACTAGCTATCATTCGGACACAAATAAAGAAGACTTAGTATTCAGTTCCTCATCTGCAGCAGAGCATGAATCATCGTCCACAATTCAAAATTTAAGTGTTTTATTTCTGAAAGAATTTTACCAAAAAATTAAATCTACATTTACACCTGGTTTAGAAAAAACTGATTTCACAGAAAGTTTGAATGTAGGTAATTTTCTTAAAAATGCAAGAACATTTTATCAAACAAAAGGTACAGATGAGTCTTTTAGAATATTGTTTAATGTTTTATATAATATAAGTCCAACTATAATAAATTTAGAAAATAATTTAATAAAACCATCAACAGCAAGATATATTAGATCTGATGTTGCCATAGCTGAAGCTATAAGTGGAGATCCTTTAAAATTAAAGGGACAGGCATTATTTAAGAGTGATTTAGGTAATACAAATATTAATACCGCAATTTCTGAAGTTGAACCTTTTACAAGAAATAATAAACAATATTTTAAATTTAATCTTTTTGTTGGATATGACAATGAATCAGAGATCTCTGAAGATTTTAAATTAATACCCTCCACAAAATGTTTAGAGAACGTATCAATTGGTGCATCAGTAATTAATGTTGATTCTACAATAGGATTTGGGACTACAGGATCTTTGACATCAGGATTAACCACATTTACTTACGAAGATAAAACAATTAATCAATTTTTAAATTGTACAGGTATTAGTTCATCAATAAACAATACCGATTCTATTAAATCGAGTACAAATTATTATGGTTATGAGGATGGAGATCTTTCAAAAAAAGTTGAACTCAATTTTACTGGTGTTTTAAAAGATTTTGAAACTATTGTTGATTTTGAAGTTGAAGAAAATGATTCTATTTTTGTACGAAATGTTGGAACTAAAATTATCAATCCATCAAGTAATAAATCATATAAAGAGACTTTTGCAAATTCATGGATATACAATACAAGCTCCACTTATGAAATAGATGAGTTTTTAAGTAATTCATCTATAACATTAAATTCTGATGTGGATAGATCTAGTCTTAAAGTAGGTGATAAATTTGAATTGTTGAAATCAGGCACGAATGAAGTAGTGTACCCAATTGTTGAATTAGGTAATAATACTCCATATATAGATGAAATTGTTACAAGAAATTCATTAAGTTTAGCAAATTTTAATTTCTCAAGAGATGATAATGAAAAATATAAATTAAGAAGAAAAATTAATAAAGCATCATCATCAAATACATCTCCACAAATAGAATTTGGTAATCAACAGGTCATATCTGATATTCAGAATTTGTATGTGGATAATGCTGATGAATTTGCTTATGTAGCTTCGAATTCTTTACCCTCATACAATTTTGATTTAATTCAAAAAGACTTTAAGTTTACAGATCAAATTACAACTAAAGTATTAAAAAGTACTTTAAATTTAGGAATAAACACTTCAGGAGAGCTTTCAGATTTAAATTCGGATGAAAAGTTTACTTCAATAATATTTAATGAACCAGTTGAATTTTTAACTGGATCTAAAGTTTTTTATCAACCCACCGGAGAACCTTTAGTAGGACTTGACACAGGATCATATTATGTCTCCTTTAATCCTACTGATAATAATAAAAAGTTAAGATTATTTAATTCAAGAACTAGCATTCCTAGTAATTCATTCCTATCATTTACTGCACCCACAGGAATTAGCACTCATGTTTTTATTTTAGAAAAACATAAGTCAGAAACTATATCTCCTCAAAAACTACTTAAAAAATTTCCATTACAACCAAACATAAAAAATGGAATTGGAGAGACTACAAATCCAGGTGGATTGGGTTTATTAATAAATGGTGTTGAAATATCAAATTATAAATCTTTAGATAAAATTTACTTTGGACCTCTAAAATCTACAAAAGTTTTAAACGGAGGAAGTGAATTTGATATTATTAATCCACCAGAAGTAGTCATTTCTACTGGAATAGGAACTACAGCTTTAGTAAAACCTAGTTTAAGTGGATCTATAAAAAAAATATTTGTTGATCCTCAAAATTTTGATGTAGAAGAAGTCGTATCAATTGGAGTTACAGGAGGAAATGGTGTAGGTTGTGTATTAAAACCAATATTGACTGAAAGATTTAGAGAGGTTGTTTTTGATTCTAGAAATTTAACAAATGGTGGTGGTATCAATACGTCTACTAATTCAATTATATTTTTAGAAAATCATGGATTTTTAAGTGGTGAGGAAATAACGTACGATTCAAATTTAGGAACTCAAGTATCAACTTCAACAACTTCATTAATAAATGGATCAAATTATTTTGTTAAAAATATTAATAATCTTTCTATACAATTATTCAATACGAAAAGTGATTTAGAAAACAATACAAATCAAGTAAATTTTAAAAATGGTGGGTCAGGATTACAAAAATTTAGAACCAAAAACTCAAAAAACACTTTAAATACTGTTGAAGTATTAAATGAAGGAAAAAATTATAAAAATAAAACACTTTTAGTCAAACCAACTGGAATTTCTACTCAATATAATAAAATTAATTTTGTTAATCACAGATTTAATGATGGAGACATAGTTCAATACACTAGTGTTGTTGGTTTAGGATCAACACTCCCTCAATTAATAACAGGGTTAACAACCACTAATGATTATTATGTATTGAAAGATGATAATGATTCATTTAGGTTGTGTGATGCAGGTATAGCTGGAACCATTTTTAGTAATTATCAAAATAAAAATATTGTAGAGATATCATCAACTGGAACCGGATATCAACAATTTACTTATCCAAAAATACAATGTTTTGTTGACATTGTGTCAGTTGGTGTGGGAACAACATCAATTGAATTAACCCCTATGGTTAATGGTAGTATCATTAGTTTGGATATGTATGAATCTGGAACTGGATATGGATCTACAATATTAAATTTACATAAAAAACCTAATTTTAAAGTTAAAAATGGAAATTCTGCAATTTTAACTCCAAATATACTTAATGGGAAAATAAATTCAGTAAGTATAGAGTTTGGTGGATTTGAATATTTTTCTACTCCAAAATTATCAATAGTTGATGAAACAGGATCTGGTAGAGGAGGAGAAATTAGAGCAGTTGTTTCTAATCAAAAAATTGTTGATGTTGTAGTAACCCAAGCGGGAATTGGATATTCAACATCTTCTAATATAGTTGTAACATCATCTGGAAAGAATCAAGTATTTGATTGTGATGTTAGAGATCTAACATTAAATGAAACATATAGTAAAAACGAATTGTTAACTGAAATTGATGGTACTTTAAAATATTCCGTATGTGGATATAGCACTCAACCCTTTAGAGATGGAGGAGATACGTCATCAAATATCATTGGTTGGGCTTATGATGGAAATCCAATTTATGGACCTTATGGATTAAAAGACCCTGAAGGTTCAGGTACAGATGTTATATTATTACAATCAAGTTATATTTTAGACACATCTTACAATAATAGACCATCCATCACACTTTTTCCTGAAGGATTTTTTGCAGATGATTACAAATTTAACAATTCCGGAGACTTAGATCAATATAATGGTAGATTTGAAAAAAATAGTGATTTTCCTGATGGAGTTTATGCTTACCATGCATTAATTAACAGTGTAGGAGACTCATCTTACCCATATTTTATTGGAGATCAATTTAGATCCAATTTAATTAAGGATAACGTATCTGATTTGAATCAATCTTTCAATTTTAATGATTCTGATTTAAGACGCAACACTTTTCCTTATAAAGTATTTGATCAATTTGCTGATAATGATTTTCTTATTGAAACAAATGAAATTACTAGACAAAAAAGTGTAATAGAGAGTGTTGAGCAAGGTTCAATTAGTAAAATAAATGTTGCAAATGCTGGTAAAAAATATAAAGTAAATGACACATTAAATTTTGATAATTCAGATACCAATGGAGATGGATTGATATCTAAGATTGTAAAAATAAAAGGAAAAGAAATATCGGAAATCAATACTATAGTTGAAAAAAATGAAAATTCAGTATTAACATGGTCTCAGGATGAAATCACAATTACCACGAATGAATCTCATAAATTTATTGATAAAGATTTTGTTAGTATATCAGGAGTAACAACATCATCTTTTAAAATTGACGGATTCACTATTGTTGGTGTCAAAACTTTTACATCTTCAAGTCTTGCAACTATAACATCAGGCACAGCAGGTGTATCCACTGAGATTTTTGTATCTAACATACCAAGTAATGTCTCCTCAGGTGCTACTATAACAGTCGGTATTGAGACTATGAAGGTGTTGAATGTATTTAATGATTTGAATGTTCTTCGTGTTAAGAGAGGTCTTACAGGCATCTCTCATAGTGAATCGTCATCGATTGTTTTTCAACCTACAGAAATAAAACTTAAAAAGTCCGTACCATCTTTTGATTCTAAAGTAAATGATAAAATTTTCTTTAATCCAGCTGAATCAATTGGTATAGGAACTACCGCTGGTCTTGAACATTCAACAACTTTTAGATTTGCAGGTAGGACAATAGATCGTAGTATTCCTACACAAAGAATACTTTTACAAAATCATCCTTTTTCGAACAATCAACAAATAACATTCACAAAAGATCCAACAGGGGGAAATATATCCGTTTCGACAACTCCTACATCTTCAACTTTTAATTTACCTACATCAAATCTGTTTGTAGTTGACTCTGGAAAAGACTTAATTGGTTTGAAAACAGGATTAGGAAATTCATTTAATGAATTATTCTTTAGAGATAGTGCAGGTGCAAACAATAAAGATGAATATCTATTTGAAAGTGGTTTCAGACAAATAACATGCGATATTCTAAAAACAAAATCTACAGTAACTTTATCAACTTCTCATACTTTAAAAGTTGATGATATTATTTCATTAAAAATAAATCCAAGTTTAAACGTTGGTGTTGGAACTTCAGCTTCTGTTAAATTAACAAGAGATATTGAAACAGGTCATCTTTTAGTTGATACTGTAGGGTTTAATTCAACAGGCATTAATACAACTTCTAATACTATTAATATTACATCTCATAAATTTGAAACAGGTGATAAAGTAAAATATTCATCTGATACATTACCTTTAGGATTGTTAAATAAAGATTACTTTGTATATAAAGTAGATAATAATAATATCAATCTTAGTGAAACAAAAATAGAATCACTTATTTTTCCACCAAAAATTATAGGCATTGGTTCTACTGGTGGATTAACTCAGTCTTTATCAAAAATTAATCCTCAAATTAATATTTCTAAAAATAATAATATTGTTTTTGATTTATCAGACTCTTCATTGAGTGGTTATCAATTGCAAATCTTTTATGATAATAATTTTATCAATAAGTTTACCTCAATTGGATCAACAACTACATTCAATGTGGTAAATGTGGGATCATCTTTAACAGTTAGTTATGGATCATCATTACCATCAAAGTTATATTATAATATTTCTAAATCTGGATTTATTAGCACCGCTGATAAGGAAGTAACAAATTATTCAACTATCAATTATATTGATAGTAATTATAATAATGATTATAAAATTTCTTCAATCGGATCAACAACTTTTGATATTTTTCTTAAAAATGAACCTGAAAGATTATCATATGAAAATGTTGATGTAAGTTTAATGGAATATGATACTACATCTGTAAATGACGATGGTGGTATCGACACTATTGAAATACTTTCAGGAGGATCTAATTATAAAAAATTCCCTTCATTTGTTGGATCTTCATCAAGTATTGCATCTGACGCTATAATTAATTTTGAATCTGATACTATAGGTAAAATTAAAAAAGTAAGAGTTGTAAGTGACTCGTATGAATACTCAACAGATAAAACATTAAATCCTGATGCAGCAATTTCTCCAATTTTAAAAACAAAAAATGCAAATACAATTGGAATTGTTTCAATCACCTCTGGTGGATCTAATTTCATTGATACTCCAAAAGTTATTATTGTTAATTCAGATACTGGTATTGAAATCAATAGTGGATTTTTGAATCCTATCCTGTTGTCAAATTCAATTATAAGAGTTGATGTTATTGAAAACCCATCAGGATTACCTGATAATGATATATTATTAAAATCTGTTAATAATACAAATGGTATTACAATAAGCTCAGTTGAATCAAATTCTGGAACTGCATTTACTTGTGTTCTTTCAACTCCAACTAACGGATTTCCTGTTGAACCATTTAAAGTCGGTGATAATGTATTCATAGAGGGAATACAAAAATATAGTGAAGATGGAACAGGATTTAATTCATCAGATTATAAGTATACATTTTTCAGAGTAAGTGAATATAATACTGCCCTTAATCCTAGAAAAGTAAAAATATCTGTGTCAGGTTTGACAACAACAGGATCAACTGGAGTGAGCACTAATGTAGGTTTAGCCAAAACTGAGCAAAATAATTTTGCAACCATGATAAATGAATCAGATTATCCAGTATTTGAATCTACGTTAATTAAATCAACTTTTGAAATAGGTGAAAAAATTATTGTTAATAATTTCCCTAGTGATTTAAAAGTTAGTGGATTTAATGAAAATAATTTAAAAGTGTCTGGAAGTTTTACTTTAAAAATTGGTGATCTATTAAAAGGTGAAACAAGTCAGTCTACAGCCGAAATAAGAGAAATAACAGAAAATAAAGGTATATTTAGTGTTGGATTTTCTAACAGAAAAAATATTGGTTGGGATGATGAAATAGGCAAATTAAGTGTTGATAGTCAAGTTACTCCTGATAATGATTATTATCAAAATTTATCTTATTCTATTAAAAGTCCTATAACATGGTCTAAATTAGAAACACCTGTGAATAATTTGTTACATACTGCAGGTCTTAAGAATTTTGCAGATACAGAAGTAATATCATCTTCAAGTGTGGGTATCGGATCATCAGCTGTTACATCAATTACCATTGATTTAATTGAAAATGAAAGAGTGGATATTATAAAAAATATTGATTTGGGTGTGGATAAAGATTCATTTGAATCTAAATCGAAGTTTATTCAATTAGACAAAACAAGATTAGTTGATTATGTAGAATGTAATACAAACAATGTTTTAAGTATTGATAATATAAGAAGTGAATTTTCAAAAGATGATGGTGATCCTGATGATTTTTTAAACCTATTAAATTTAAACAATGGTCAATCATTTACCAATTTACTTGTAAAAATTGAATCAAATAATAAAAATGAAATACAATTATCTGATTTGATTATTTTAAATACAACGAGCTCTAATCTAGTATCGGATAATAATATTCTTTTAGTTAAATCTGAATTAAATAATTCAGGAATAGGTTTTACTAATTATAAAGAAAACAATTACGGATCATTTTCTATTCAAACAAACGATATTGAAGAAAGTGTATTAAGATTTATACCAAAAGATCCATTCACAACTGATTATAATGTTAAAATTTTAAAAAATATATTTAACACAAATAGGAATGCAACCTCTGGCATTGGAAGTATATCTTTAAATGTTATTGAATTAATATCCTCAAATCTTTATGTATCTCCCTCATCATCAGCAAATATTGTTTCTCTTTCATCATCTAAGTTCCAATCATACTTTGCAAATACACAAATAATTGATCCTGATACTGATAATATTAATTTTGTTGAGACATATGTAACTCATGATGGAACTAATACTTACTTAGCAGAATTTTATTCGGATACTAATTTAACAACTAAAGAAAGAATAGGAATTTTTAGTGGAGATCTCTCTGGAGGAAATTTCCAACTTAAATTTGAAAACAATATTTCTACAAGTGTCACTCTTAAATCAAAAATAATTGGTATTGGCACAACAGGTTTAGGAGATGGTGAATATAGATTTAAATCAACTGATCAATCTGATGGACAAGAACGAAGTGTTTTACTTCAAGGAATTGCAAAAAGTGGTGTTGGAACAACATCGTTTGTTGGATTAAGTTCTAATCTATTTGATAGTGTTAAATCAATAGTAGAAGTTAGTGTAGGATCGTCAAAAGCTTTACATCAAATAAGTATTATTCATGATAACACAAGTGTATATGTTCAACCAGCACAATTTTTATCTGTCAGTGGCACTTCAATTTATGATGATGGTGTTGGATTAGGAACATTTAGTGGTCAATTTGAATCAGGAAATTTAGTTGTTAAATTTCATCCCGATGACTTAACTGGTATTTGCACAGTCAATGCTTTTAATAAATGTTTCTATTCTTCTTTTGATACTGATAATACACCATTAGGTTTAAATTATGGAGAAATTGTTGAGTCAATAGATGTATTATTTTACAATGGTATTAATGGGGATAGAATTAATAAAACAGATTTTGAATTAAAATCAAATGGTATTCCAATATTCAGTAAAACATTTAATCCAACAAACAACAGTATTTTAAATCCAGCTACGGGATTATTCACAATAGAAAATCATTTCTTCAGAAATAATGAAGAATTAATTTATGAATTTGGATCTACAATAGTTGGAGTTGGATCGACATCAATAACCTATAAAAATGCAGGTGTTTCTACATATCTACCAAAAAATGTATTTTGTATAACCGATAGTGAAAATACTTTTTCTATATCAACTACAAGATCTGGAACAGCTGTCACATTTACTGATCTTGGTGAAGGAAATGCTCATAGTTTCTCTATGTCTAAAAACAAAGAAAAAACTATCATAACCATTGATGGAATTACTCAAAGTCCAATAACTCCAACAAATATTGTACATATTTTAGAAAATAATAATCAACCTTTGAGTGCTTCAAGTTCAATATTTAGTTTGAGTGGTATTTCTTCTATTCAAGTTACAGATATATTAAAAATAAATGATGAATTTATGGAGGTCACTAATGTTGGTATTGGAACAACATTTGCCGGACCAATAACACCTGGTATTGGAACATTCCCATTAGTTCAAGTGGGTCGTGGATTTTTGGGATCAAAAGCAACCACTCACTCACAACCAACTAATGTAAATCTTTTTAAAGGATCGTTTGATATTGTTAAAGAAAAAATTCATTTTACTGAACCACCTAGAGGAAATCCTCAAGGAACAACCCTTGCAAGTAATTTACCTTTTCCAAGATCAACCTTTACAGGTAGAGTTTATTTAAGAAATAGTTATGATACTAATGTTATCTTTGATGACGTATCCGATCAATTCACTGGTATTGATTCATCCTTTACTCTTAAAGTGGGAGCAGCTGATACTGTTGGTGTGGGTACAACAGGAAATGGATTACTTTTATTAAATGGAGTATTTCAAACTCCAACCACATTTAATAATGCAGATGGAAATTTTGAAATAGTTGAAGATGCTGCAGCTGGTGTATCAACAGTTAAATTTACAGGATTGATTGAGAGTAATAATATTGTAATAAGTGATGAGGATGTTAACCAAAATCAACTTCCCAGAGGAGGGGTTATTGTCTCTTTAGGATCTACACCTGGTTTAGGATTTGCTCCATTAAAGGGTGCTAATCTAAAAGCAAAATTTGATTCAAATGGAACTATAACCGGAGTGGTTGGAGTAGCTACGACTGGAGCATCATTGGGTATTGTCACAGCTTTTTATAACAATACAACTGGTATTTTAACAATAACAACTCAAACAGATCCTGATTGGGCATTTGGTGATCAAAGTCAAGATGAAGTTCAATTGATAAATGTACCATTTAGTGGAGGTCTATCGATTGGAGGAACTTTCCCAGTTGTTTCTGTTGCTGCTACTAATATAATTGGTGTAAATATTGGTCAAAGATCTACTTCTCATTTATATAATGGTGGAGGTGAAATATTACCATTCTATGGAGATCTTACTTTTGGATCAGGATATAATGGAATTGGTGGTATTGGAGTCACAGTTTTTGATCCTGGTTATATTCATAGATTTATATCTGCAAACACTGGTGCTATTAATAGAAACAGTGATGCAGCTCAACTAACACCTACATCTGCAGATTATGATCCTAAATCTGGAATTATTACATTTACTGTTAATAATCATGGAATGTCCACAAATGATCTAATTACAATAGATGATTATTCTTTAACATATACATGCTCTAAAGATAATTACTTCACAGAGCATTCATATCCCAGATCAACTGATCCATTAGGTGGTGGTATATCAACCGCAATAACAAAGGTAACTGATAATATTTTCAGTGCTAATGTTGGAACTAATGTAGGTTCTGGTGCAGATATTAGTGTTTCAAGTATTGATGCTGGAGGATCATTATCTTTCAGTATTGGTGCAGGTGGCACAGACTATAAGAATCCAAAAATATTTGTATCTTCTCCAAGTTATGAGAATTTACCAATAACAGGTTTATCTAGATTAGGTATTGGTCCTACAACTGAAACTGGAAGTAATTTGAAGGTTACTTTAAATGTAGGACCAGTTTCTACCAATGTAGGTATAGGATCAACATTATTTGAGGTTAAAAATTTCAAATTAAAAGGAAATGGAAATGCATTTAAGATTGGAGATAAATTCACTGTTGTTGGTTTGGTAACTGATTCTAGTTACGCACAACCGGTTAAAAACTTTGAGTTAGAAGTTACCAAAGTATTTCAAGATGATTTCACACTTTGGCAATTTGGTGAATTAGACTTTATTGATTCTATAAAACAATTACAGAATGGAGAAAGAGTGAGATTTCCATTAAAATATAATAATAGTTTAATAAGTATAGAAGAAGGTACAAATTATACAACTGATCTTGCAAACGTTTTATTAGTAATGAGAAATGGTGTTGTACAAGATCCATCGACAACATATAATTTCAAAGGTGGAACATCAATAATATTCATCGATCCTCCTGAAGTACAAGATAATATTCAAATATATTTTTATAAAGGAACTACTGGTGTTGATTCTATTGTTGTTGATGCAGAAACTTCTCCTATTGAAGTCGGTGATGAGTTGCAATTACTAAAAAATCCATCTGATGATACAACAATATCACAAACAAAAAGAAGATTTACATCTATTAGAGATTCTGATGAATTAGAAACTAATATTTACTATGGAGAAGGAGTTAATGAAAACATATTTAAACCTGTAAATCTATTCAAACAAAAAACAGATTTGGAAGTTAATGGTATTAAAATACCAAAAACAAGAAATTTAATTGAAACATACATATTCCCAACAGCTAAAGTAATCGGAAAAGTATCCACCACGGATCAACAATTATTTTTTGATGATGTTTCTTTGTTTAATTATGAAGATGATGCTAGTCCTAATTTCTCTTTTAGATTAATTTCTGGAGCTCCAGATCCAGTTCCAGCATCATTAAGTGCAAATGTTTCATCAGCAGGTACAATTACATCTTTAAATATTATAAATGGAGGATCTGGATATATTGGAGCAACGACTTCTATATCAATAGGTATCCCAACAACAGGTATCGGAACAACTGCAAATCCAACAGCAACAGCAACTGCGACTATAGGGGCTGGTGGAACCATATCAGTAACTTCAATTGTTAGTGGTGGTATAGGATATACTTCTTCAAATCCACCAAGTGTATTAATCCCCAGACAAGATGTCGTGGAGGAGAGAATAGCCGGAAGCAACATATCAATTTTATCTACCTCAGGGATTATAACAGGAATTACAACTACAACATTTAATTCTAAATTATCAATTGAATTTACAGGTATAAACACCGAAGGTTTGGTTCCACTTCAAATCGGAGACCCAATTTTCGTATATGATACGACTGTTGGTAATGGAGTTACATCAACTGATGGTGTTGATACAAATGTTGTAGGAATAGGTACATCTTTTGTTGATAATGTTTATATCATCGCAGGAATAACAACGTTAGGAGTGGTTGGAGGAGGTAATACCGTAACTGGTATTATAACTTGTACTATTGATTCAAATAGTGTCGGCATCGGAACTACCATAAGCACTCCTGATCTTCCAGTTGGTAAATTCTCTCTTGGAAAGATGAGTAATTTAACAAGATCATCAAGTCCTATATCAATTGGTGTTACAGGTTTAACTGTTGATGTAGGGTTAACTACATTCCCAATAATCATCAGAAATAGTGGTGAAGAAACACTTAGAAAAACTGGTGCATTAAAAACTCCAGGTGTAAGTTAAAAGAATATGTATAAATATCTAAAAAACAGTTAATATGCCAGCAATTGTAACAGATCAGTTTAGAATATTAAATGCTAATAATTTTGTTAATTCAGTATTAACAGGAGATAATTCTTATTACGTATTTTTAGGACTCTCTAATCCATCCGGATTTATACCTTTTTCATCAAGTATAGTTGGGTTCGGTAGAACATCAGACTGGAATACTAATACACCTTCTCCAATTGATAATCTTCAATATAGATCACATTATCGTGATACTATGATGTTTGGTAAAAAAGTTAATAGCGCTAACATTAGAAGGGTAGTAAAAAGACATAATTGGGTAGCTAATAATAGATATGACATGTATAGACATGATTATCAAGTTATAGTAAATCCTGCTCCTAATGGAAATACAGGTAATTTGTTTGATACTAATTATTTTGTTATCAATAGTGATTTTAGAGTTTATATTTGTATTGATAATGGATCAAGTGGAACTAATACTAAAGGTAACATATCAGAGGATGAACCAAAATTTACTGATTTAGAACCAACAGCTGCAGGAATAAGTGGTGATGGATATGTATGGAAATATCTTTTTACAACTCAACCATCTGATATTATTAAATTTGATTCAACAGAGTATGTTATTTTACCTAATGATTGGGAAACATCAACAGATTCTCAAATTCAAAGTATAAGAGAAGCTGGAGACTCTAGTGTTAACTTTAATCAAATCAAAAAGGTATATGTAGAAGATTCTGGTAGTTCTAGTCAGGCGGTATATCAAACAGGAACATATGAAATGAAGATATTAGGTGATGGGTCTGGAGGAAAAGTTCAGGTTGTCGTCGATTCAAATGGAAAAATATCATCTACTAAGGTTACATCTGGAGGTTCAGGATATACGTTTGGAGTTGTAGATTTAGGAACAGCATTAATTAATCCTAGTGGTAATTTATCTCCAACAGACGCTGCTAAATTAATACCAATTATTCCACCATCAAAGGGACATGGGTTTAACATATATGATGAACTCGGTTCTGATAAAGTATTAGTTTATGCTAGATTTGATGATACATCGAAAGATTTTCCTACTGATACTAAATTTGCACAAGTTGGAATAATAAAAAATCCAAGTCAAGTAGGATCTAGTGTTACATTTACATCCAATCAATTTTCTTCACTCAAATCAATAAAACTATCTGAAGATATTGGTATAAACAAATCCTTAGTTGGTGTTGGTATCACTCAAACAGTTACTGATGGTGTGGCTAGAGGTTATATTGCTTCTTATGATAAAGAAACAAAAGTGTTAAAATATTTTCAAGATAGATCATTATTCTTTGTAAATGGTAATGATCAAACTGATAATATAAATGTGTCTGTACAATCTCAAATACTTTCTTTCCAAAGTTCATCTAATTCAATAATATCTGATACAACAGATCCTGATTTATCATTTACAAAATCAGTTGATACTGGATTTAGTGGTATTTTAACAACCATTAATAATAAAGTAATAAATTTAGGTGTGACATTTGAGGGGGGCATTGCTGAATCGGAGATAAATAAAAAAACAGGAGACATTATTTACATAGACAACAGAGAATTGGTTGAAAGAAACTCCAGACAAAAAGAGGACATCAAAATTATCCTTGAATTCTAAGAAAAATGACACAAAAAACAAATTTAAATGTAAGTCCATACTATGATGATTTTGATAGGAGTAAAGATTTTTATAAAGTTTTATACAAACCTGGTTATCCGGTACAAGCTAGAGAACTTACAACTTCACAGTCAATAATTCAAAACCAAATTCAAAAATTTGGTACTTATGTATTTAAAGATGGATCTAAAGTTATTCCTGGTGATCCTTCTTTCGAAGATAATATTCTTGCACTTAAAGTTAATCCATCTAATTTGGGAGTTGATGTATCAGTTTATATTGATAATTTTTTAGGCAAAAAAGTAACAGGTCAAGAATCAAAAATAGGTGGAGAAATAAAATTTATAGCAAAACCATCAACAGATCCTGTAGATGATATCATTCTTTATATTACACCTTTTAACTTTGGAGATGAATCGATAACAACATTTATTGATGGAGAATCGTTAATATGTTCTGAAAATATAATTTATGGTAACACAACAATAAACGCTAATACTCCTTTTGTATCTTTAATTTCTAGTGATTCAACATCTTTTGGATCAATTGCAAGTATTGAAAAGGGTGTATATTTTATACGTGGTTATTTTGTTGACGTTTTACAACAAACCATTATATTAGATTATTTTACCAATAAACCATCATACAGAATAGGTTTACAAATAAATGAAACTATAGTCGATGCAAAAGATGATTCCTCACTTTATGATAATGCATCTGGATTTACTAATTTTGCTGCACCAGGTGCGGATAGGTTAAAAATTACCTTAACACTAATAAAAAAAGCATTAACTGATAAAAGTGATACAGATTTTCTTGAAGTTTTACAGGTAGAAAATGGAAAAATAAAAAAAATTGATGAGACTAGTGTTTTAAATGAATTAGGAAAGGTACTTGCAGATCGAACATTTGAAGAGTCTGGAAATTATTCTGTGAAACCATTTAAAGTAACAGTACATAATTCTTTAAATAATAATTTAGGTAATAATGGTTTATATTTTGAGGGTGATACCACACAAAGTGGAAATACACCTTCTAAGGATTTAATGAGCGTAAAAATATCACCAGGTCTTTCTTACGTTAGAGGATTTAGGATAAACAAACAGGGAACAAATATTTTAGACGTAGAAAAACCAAGAGATGTAGGAATAAAAAGTGAAGCTAGTATAGATTTTAATATGGGTAATGTCCTCAAAGTGAACAATGTTAGAGGTGTGCCAAAACAAGGATCAGTGGTTAAATTGTTTAATAATTTTAATGGCACAGGTGATTTAATTGGTAGTGCAAGAGTTTATGGTTTTAATTTAGAGGATTCTGCATATTCTGGTACCACCACAAGATGGGATCTAAGATTATTTGATGTGCAAACTTTTTCAACATTATTATTAAATACTCAAATTGATAATTTAAATATTCCAGAGGGATCTTTTATTAAAGGTAAAAATTCAAATGCTTCTGGATTTATTAGACCTTATCACCAAACTGGAAATGTTGGAATAGTTACTCTTGGTCAAACATCAGGAACTTTTGCAACAGGAGAAGAATTAACTGTAAATGGTATTGATTTATCAAGAACTGTAGGTTTAGTTACTGCATCAAATGTTCAAAATATAAAATCATTAACTCAACCAACTTCAACAGGTTATCCAAATATTGGTGGAGATGGTTTCAGAGCTGATTCATTTCTTGAAAGATTTAGAATTCCAAATGGTATTAATATTGTTGATATATCTAATAGTAGCGGTGGTGTTTCAACAATTACTGCTGGAGGAGATTCATTTTTAGGATTAAGAAAAGGTAGTATTGTAAGATATAACAGAATTGGAAGTAGCACTGAAATATTTAATAAAGTAAAAGAAATTGCATCTGATGGATTATCAGTTATAATAGAATCTTTATCAAGTGTATCTGGTGTTTTTGATGGTTCAATTCCACTTAATAATGTACAAGTTTCATTATTTGCAGGAGCTCCAAATCTAAGAGGAAGTGGAAATCTTTATGCTCCACTTAATAATTTAAATGTTGAGTCTATTGATATATCAAATTCTAGATTAACAGTTACTAAACAAATTACAGGAAAATCAATAACTGGTAATCAATTAAATGTAAATGCCACTGACTCTGGTATAGTTAATACTACTTTTGAGAGTTTTGATCAAGAAAGGTATTCAATACATAATGATGATGGTACGATTCAAGGCATATCAGAGCAAAATTTTAGTTTAGGTGGAGATGGATCATCATTAACAATTAATGGATTAACTAATGATGATGTTATTTTTAGTTCCACTCTTAAGAAGAATGAAATAAAAAGTAAAATAAAAACGTTTAATAAGAGTCAATCATATAATGTAAGATTTACAAAAAATTCACCATTTGGTGCATCATCAAATGGATTAACACCCGATAAAAGATTTGGTTTGAGAGTTCAAGATGATGAAATATCATTAAATTATCCTGATGTCTCTGCGGTCATTGCAATTTATGAATCGTTAGATGATAATGATCCTGTGGTAGATACTATAAGTTTTAGTGATACTGCAGATGTTAGTAATAACGCTATAATTGGTGAAAATATAATTGGTGGTAATGCGGTTGCTAGGATTATTTCTAAACCAGCAACTAACCAATTAGGAATAGTTTATCTCACAAGTGATAGATTTTCATCTGAAGATGAAGTCACATTTGATGAATCCGATATTAAAACAAAAGTAAATACTATAGTAAATGTTGGTAAATTTAAAGACCTTACATTTTCTTATAACTTAGATAAGGGTCAAAGAGATGATTATTATGATTATTCAAGAATCGTAAGAAAAAAAGGAGTTTCTGAACCAACAAGACGTTTATTAATCATATTTGATTATTATTCAGTTCCCGTAGATGATACCGGAGATGTTTTCACAGTTTTTAGTTATGATAAAGAAAGATATACCTATGACATACCTAATATAGGTTCTTCAGGAATAAGAGCTTCTGATACAATTGATTTTAGACCAAGAGTGTCTGTGTATGATACCTCAACGAATGCTAAATCACCATTTGATTTTGGATCTAGAAATTTTGATTCTGCAATAATACAATTCATTACACCAAATGAAAGTACTTTACTTGGATATAATTATTATTTACCAAGAACTGATTGTTTATATTTAAGTGAAAGGGGTCAATTTGTGTATGATAAAGGTGTTTCATCTATTGATCCAAAACCACCAGTTAGAAATGATCGTTTGATGAAGTTGGCAACAATAGCTTTACCACCTTATCTTTATGATCCCCAGAATGCTTCGATTATTATCACTGAAAATAAAAGATATCGAATGAAGGATATTGGATTCATAGAGGATAGAGTTTCAAACTTAGAAGAGGTAACATCATTATCATTATTAGAAACAAATGTACAATCTTTACAGATATTAGATTCTGAAGGTAGGAATAGATTTAAAAGTGGATTTTTTGTAGATCCATTTAGAAATTATGATAGAGTTAATAAATCACTTTCCTCTATTGAAGTAGATACGAAATCTAACGAAATTATACCAATTAGATCAAGAAATACTCTTAAACTATTACCACTTGGAAAAGTAGCAGAAACAAGTTCAAGTCTTGATTTATCAATAGATTATGAATTATTTGATTCGAATGTAAGAAAAACTGGAAACTTAATTACATTAGATTATGAAGAAGTGGGATGGATAGATCAAGTATTTGCAACAAGCACTGAAAATGTAAACCCATTTCTAATACCAACATATAGAGGTGAAATTTCACTTAATCCAACAACGGATATGTGGACAAGATTAATTCAACTAGATGATAATCATGTAACTCAAATTGGTCGATCTATTGATCGCACAATTACCATGAATACTAATGTTAGTGCTGACCTGCAAGGTTCAATGACTAATTTTAATGAAATTACTGAAACTAGGAGACTCACTCCTGGACAAGGAGGTCAACTAGGAGTTGGAAATGGTGATGTTATAACAACAAATTTAGGTGATATCACAGGTGAAAATACAATAACTGGTAATTTATCATTAACAGGAAATGCAAGTGGAAGCACTACTTTTAATAATGCAGATGTCACTGTCAGAAATCAAAGAGAGTCATCAGATAGTGATGATTTTATGAGATCAAGAAATACAGAATTTTCTGTAAGTAATTTTCCATCAGGGAAAAGATTTTATGTGTTCTTAGATGGTCAAGCTATTGATTTTATTCCTAAGTTAGTTGAGATAACTCCAAACATAAATGGTGAAACAAACGGATCACAAGGAACTTTCATCATTGGTGAAAAAGTAAATGTATATGACACAACAAATAATAATCAAACACCTACAATGATTTTCAGGGCATGTCAACCTGATCATAAAGAAGGTGAATATAATAATCCAACACAATCATATCAATTTGATCCATATGCCGAATCTGGAATTGCATTACCACAAAATTATTCACAAACATCAACTGTAATTAACGTAGATACTAGATCTTTAAGTGAAGAGGCTCAAGGTAGCTATTATGGATATTTGGGTAAAAACTTTAGACTGGAAGGACAAGAATCAAATGCAGTGGCATTTGTAAAGGATGTAAAGTTGGTAAGTGATAACTTTGGAGATTTAATCGGATCATTCTTTATTAGAAACCCATATACTAATCCTAGACCACCAATTCGTATTGATACAGGAACCAAAACTCTAAAAATAACATCTAGTCCATTAAATAGTGATTTTATTCCTGGTGTTGATCCAGATGTTTATGCAACAGAAATACCTTATACTGCAACTGGAACTGTTGAAAGATGGCAAAATGATGTTATTACAACTGTAAATACAGTCAATTTAAATATTGACAATCAATTTGAAGCAGATATTGATACTGATATAAGTTTAATTAATCAGGATAGAGTTACGGTTGTAGCTGAGTACTATGATCCTTTAGCACAGACATTTGTGGTAGGAAGTGGTAGTGATGTTGAGGTTACTGCAGTTAATACTAGTGAAGATCAAAATGGTGCGTTTATTACTGCAGTTGAAGTATTCTTCAGAACTATAGATGAAGAAAGAGAAATAACTTTACAGTTAAGAGAAACAACTCAAGGAGCAAGACCATCAAGAACTGTTTTAGCTTCAAAAACATTAACACCTGTTAATGTTTTAAATGGAGCAGTTACACCTAATATATTAACATCTGATGATGCATCAGCAGGAACTAAATTTACATTCTCAGAACCTGTTTATTTGGCACCAGGTAAATCATATGCGATTGTTCTATTAGCTCCATCATCTAAAAAGTATACAGTTCACACTGGAGTTCACGGTGAAACTGCTGTCAATGCCCAATCAATACCTGGTGCATCTGGTGGTTCTTCATTACAATATTCCAAACAATATGCAAATGGGGCATTATTTAAATCACAGAATGGTGCACTTTGGTCTGAAGATAATGAACAAGATTTGACATTTAAATTATACAAAGCAAAATTTGTTCAGAGTGGATCTTTGTTCCTTACAAATCCTGATTTAGATTTTAGTAATGGATACGTTCCAAACTTAGTACCAAATCCAATCGAAACTTTTCCAAAAACAGGAACTATCGGAATTACTACAATTACTGGTGGATCACCTTTAGTTGGTATTCTGACAGAAGGAAGAAAAATATGTGGAAGAAATTCAGCTACTACTGCTACAATAACTGGTGTTGGTCAATCAGTAGGTACTAATGCAGATTGTCTTATTTTAACAAATGGAGGAACAAATTATGTGACTGATACTTTTGTAGAAACTTTTACAATAACTGGTAAAGGTTCTGGATTAAAATTAAATATATCAGCAACTGATGGTGTTATTGATAGCGGCACAGTCATAACAGGAGCAATTGCTGGTGGTATAGGACAAGGGTACAGAATAGGTGATAAGATAGGAATTGTAACTTCAACTGTTGGAGGATCTGCTGGAGTAGCAACAGGTACTGGTGCAGAGTTTACAGTTGGTTCTGGTAATCAACTTAAAATTGATACTATTTACCTTACAGATGTACAGGGAGATCAGAATTCATTTTCAGTTGGATCCGCAGTTAGTTTCTTTAATGATTCTGGTGATATAGTTAGTCTTGCATCCACTACAATTGTAACTTCTGTATTTAATGAAACAGGGAAAAATTCTGGTAAAGTGTTTAAAGTTAAAGCACTTGATCATGCGATGCACTCAAGCACTAATAAATTAAGTATTTCTGATGTTACTGGTGATGTTATTCCTACAGAGTTAACAAGTAATCTTTTAAACACAGAATTAACTAATATAAGTGTTGCAAACACAACAAACTTTGTAAATTTTGAAGGATTCCCAGTCGGAGCTGCGAATACAGGATATGTCAAAATAAATAATGAAATAATAGGATATAATGCAATTGATATTGGTGTTCTTAAAATAGCATCAGGTTCAAATGGAAGAGGTATTGATAACACAAATATTATTCCAAAACATGATGTAGGATCACTAGTATCAAAGTATGAATTAAATGGTGTTTCTCTTAGAAGGATTGTAAGAGATAATTTATCACCTAGTAGTATAGAAGGTGACTTGGATAGTTATTTTGTAGAAATAGATAGAGTAGAAAATGGTGCAAGTCGATCTACCGATCCTTTAAGTTTCACAGGTGCTCCTCAGTTATCATTCACTTCAAACGCATCTTCTGGTGGATCTGAAGTCAAATCAACACAAAATATTGCTTTTGATTCTCTAGTTCCAATTTTCGATACTTTAACTCCTGTTGGTGTTGATGGTGCAGCAACAAGAATCGAATCTTCAACCAGAACTGTATCTGGAACAAGTGTTGGAGGAAGTGAGATTTCATTTGTTGATAAAGGTTATGAACCTATTCAACTTAACACATACAACTCTTTAAACGGAGCAAGAATAGTTGCATCTAAATTAAATGAAAATGCATATTTGACTTCTTTACCAAGAAGTAAATCTTTTACATTATTAATGAACTTTTCTTCAAATAATGAAAATTTATCTCCAGCGATAGATATGTCCAAACCTTGTGAAGTTGAATTTATCTCACATAGAATCAATAATCCAATTGGATCTGAAAATTATAGCAGTAATAGTTTGGTAAATTCAATTAATGATGATCCTCATAGTGCCACATATGTGACAAACACAATAACATTAAATAAACCTGCGACCTCATTAAAAGTATTTGTAACTGGATACAGACCTCCATCATCTGATTTTAGAGTATTGTACAGTCTGATTAAAAAAGACTCTGATAATACACCACAATCTTTTGAATTATTTCCTGGTTATAAAAATTTGGTAGGAGTTGATCCTGATGATGGATTTGGAGATTTAGTTGTAGATTCAGTAAAAAATGATGGTAGACCAGATTCGTTTGTGCCTACAAGTGCTAACAATGAATATAGAGAATATCAATTTACTGCAGATAATTTGGATGAGTTTATTGGATATGCTGTGAAAATTGTTATGTTTAGTTCAAATCAATCAGAATATCCAAGGTTGAAAGAGTTGAGGACTATTGCAGTCAAATGATGAAAGTTCAAGGACACTCAAATCTCTACAGAGATGAATCTACAGGAGCCATCATAAATTATGATGACCTTGGATATGAGCAACATGTTAAATTGATAAAAACTCAAAAAAACAAAGAGGATGAAATGAATAAAATGAAAAATGATATTGAAGAAATTAAAGAATCACTTTCTTTATTAATTAAAAACCTTAACAAGACCTAAATATTAATTAGGATCACTTTAAACAGATGTCAGCAGTATATGTCTCAAACTTAATTATTAACGCAGGATCAACTTTTAGTCAAAGTTTTGACTTAGGATCTACTGAGGATAATGCGCCATTTAATTTATCTGGATACACTATAGCTGCACAGTTAAGAAAACACTCTGCTAGTTCTACATCAACAGACTTTGAGTCTGTAATTGTAGATTCTGATAATGGTCTCATCAATGTTGCTCTTGCTGCAACAACAACAGCTGCTATTAAACCAGGCAGATACGTATATGATATTGTCGTTACGACAGGTGATATAAAAACACGAGTCGTTGAAGGTTCTGCTTTAGTCAGGGAGGGTGTAACACAATAATGTCAGATCTTAACATTAGAATTGGTCAATCAGACGCAATCAAGGTTTTAACCACATCTAGCACAAAATCTACAAAAAATGTAATCGGAGGAATTGCTTCTGTATCACAGTTACTTGTAACAGGTATCTCTACTCTTGGTGGAGTTGAAATACAAACTGGATTCATAACAGCAACAAGTGGTGTAGGAATAGTTACATACTATGGTGATGGAAGTAAATTAACAGGTGTTACAGGATCTGTTGTTGGGGATTTGACTGCACTTAATGTAACTGGAATAGCAACAGTAGGTGGATTTAAAATACAAGCAGGTATAATAACAGGAGTGTCGGGTGTAGTAACATTTACTGGTGATGTTGCGGATCTTGATGGAGGTGCTTTCTGATGGCCAAACCAAGTACCCGTCAAGAATTAATTGATTATTGTCTTAGAAAGTTAGGAGCACCTGTTTTAGAGATAAATCTTGATGATGATCAAATCGGTGATTCAGTTGATGATGCAATTCAGTTATTTAATAATAGGCATTTTGACGGTATTGAAAGAATGTATTTAAAATACAAGATAACACAAGATGATTTAGATAGAGGAAGGGCAAGTGGTACAGATGGAGTTGGTATTGTAACGACTACAGGTACATCTACAAACGTCAGTGGTATGGGAACCATGACTTCTAATTTTTATGAAACTTCAAATTTTATACAAGTTCCAGATTCTGTTATAGGTATTGAAAAAGTGTTTAAATTTGACAGCAGCACTATATCAGGTGGAATGTTTAGTATAAAGTATCAATTATTTTTAAATGATTTATATCGTTTTAATTCTGTTGACTTATTACAATATTCAATGACAAAATCGTATCTTGAAGATATAGATTTTCTCTTAACAACAGATAAACAAATTAGATTTAATAGAAGACAAAATAGATTATATTTGGATATTGATTGGAAAGCACAGGAACTTGATAATTATTTAATTATAGATTGTCATAGAGCTTTAGATCCAGAAGAATTTTCAAAAGTTTTTGACGATCCATTTTTAAAAATGTATCTTACAGCACTTTTAAAAAGGCAATGGGGACAAAATTTAATTAAATTTAAAGGAGTTAAACTTCCTGGTGGTATAGAATTGAATGGAAGAGAAATATATGAAGATGCCGAAAGAGAATTGACAAGCATCAGAGAAAGGATGACTCTAGAGTATGAGTTACCACCTCTTGATTTTATTGGGTAAGATGTATGGCACTAAATCCCTTTTTTCTACAAGGATCACAAAGTGAGCAGAGACTTGTTCAAGAGTTAATCAATGAACAGTTAAAAATTTATGGCGTAGATGTAATATATTTACCTCGTAAAATAATAAAAAAAGATGCAATACTAACTGAGATTCAATCATCAACATTTAATGATACTTTTTCAATTGAAGCTTACGTTAATACCTTTGATGGATACGGAGGTGCTGGTGATGTAATGACAAAATTTGGAATGAGTTTAAAGGATGAATTAACAGTTACTATATCAAAAGAAAGATTTGAAGATTTTATAGCTCCATTTTTAGGTTCATTACCGGCTGATGAAATAGAAGTATCAACTAGGCCAAGAGAAGGTGATTTAATTTATTTTCCACTAGGACAAAGAATTTTTGAAATAAAGTTTGTAGAACATGAAGAACCATTTTATCAACTAGGTAAAAATTATGTCTATCAGTTAAAATGTGAACTATTCGAGTTGGAAGATGAAATGGGTGGTTGGAATCAACTTAATACTACTACACAATCTATTGATACGCAATTAGTTAATCAAGGATATATTACATCACTACAATTAATATCCATTGGATCTACTGCAACTTTAGGAGTAACCACTACTTCAGGATATGTACGTAAAATAATTCTAAATGATGATGGATCTGGATATACAAGAACACCAAATGTTTCAATATCCACTGCACCAGTTGGTGGAATAGATGCAACAGCTGTTGCTATAACAACTAGTGTTAATAATGTATTTTCAGTTAAACAAATACTATTAACAAATCCTGGTGCAGGATATACAGTTACACCAACAGTTACTATCGTTAGTGCTGCATCAACTGTTATAGGAGTTGGTTCAACCACATATGGAGTGGGTGCTGCTGCCACTGCATACTTAGTTACAAATTCTGCAGGTATTGGAACTGTAAGTATAGCATCAAGTGGTAGTGGATATGCAATTGATCCTACTCTCACATTTACCACTCCATCATCTGGTGTCGGTACGGCATCTGGTGTTGCCAAAGTAAATGCTGCTGGTTTTGTAACCTCTATTCTAATTTCAGACGCAGGAATCGGATATACGAGTGGTACAGGTGTCGCAACAGTAACTCCACCACCTGTAATCACTGGAATAGGAACTTATAAATTTAATGAACTCGTTACAGGAACTATATCTGGTGCTCAAGGTAGAGTTAAATCATGGGATTCTGTACAAAATGTGTTAAAATTGGGTGTTACTGACAAAACATTTAAATCTGGAGACGTGGCAGTCGGTAGCACTTCAGGAGCTAGATTTACAGTTGATTTTGTAGAATCAGCTGAATTTGTAGATAAATATGATAAAAGTGATGAAATCGAAACAGAAGCAGATGATATCATTGACTTTTCAGAAGGCAATCCATTTGGTACATTTTAATGTTAGGAACGTATTACTACCACGAAATTATTAGAAAAACTATTGTTTCATTTGGAACATTATTTAACTCTATTAATATTAGACATGATGATAGTGCTGGAAATACATACAGTGAGATAAAAGTTCCACTAGCATATGGACCATCACAAAAATTTCTTGCAAGATTAGAGCAACAAGCAGATTTAAATAAACCAGTTCAAATTACATTACCTAGAATGTCATTTGAAATGAATAATGTTTCTTATGATTCAACAAGAAAAGTTGGTGTCACTCAAACATTTAAAGCTTCGGATGGAACAAATTTAAAAAAAGTTTTTATGCCTGTTCCTTACAATATAGGATTTGAATTAAATATTTTAACAAAATTGAATGATGATGCTTTACAAATTGTTGAGCAAATCTTACCTTATTTTCAACCATCATTTAATCTTACAGTAGATTTGGTAAAAGAAATAGGAGAAAAAAGAGATATACCAATAGTTTTAGACTCAATTAATTTTCAAGATGATTATGAAGGTGATTTTTCAACTCGTAGAGCATTAATATATACTTTGAGTTTTACTGCAAAAACTTATCTATTCGGACCTGTTGCTAATACTACTGATGGATTAATCAAAAAAGTTCAAGTTGATTATAGTACAAACACTGATGTTAAAAATGCAAAACGTGAAGTTAGATATACTGTTACACCAAAACCTGCTGATGCTGGTCCTGATGACGATTTTGGATTTAGTGAAACCACTGCATTCTTTAGTGATTCTAAATCATACAGTCCAACTCAACAAAAAGATATATAATGAACCATGAAGGACTCATTCGACTCATTAAATGACACGTTTAACACAGAATCTATTGAAGTAGAGGCTATTACTGCTCCTGAGGAAAAATCTATATCTAAAGATGCGATAACTAAGGTTAACGATGTTGAAAAGGATTATAATTACACTAGAGGTCAGTTATATTCTTTAATAGAAAAGGGGCAAGAGGCAATTAATGGTATAATGGAACTAGCTGGTGAAAGTGCAAGTCCAAGAGCTTATGAAGTTGCAGGACAATTAATAAAATCTGTTGCAGATAGCACAGATAAATTAATGGATTTGCAGAAAAAACTCAAAGAGGTTGAAGAAGACAATCAAAAAACAGCAAATACCGTGACTAATAATTCATTATTTGTAGGATCAACTGCTGAACTTTCAAAACTCCTCAAAAATGGTCTTCTAAATAATAATACTACTAATGATAAATCTTAAATAATGGGTCTTAAGAAACCTTCAGATTACTTCAAGAGAGAAAGTAATAATATTAAAAATATGGTGGGTAATCCTGATCTGAATTCTTATTCGGAGTCATTTAACACCTTTAAGGAAAATCTGTCTAAATTTGAAAAAATAACAGAAACTATTGAGGTAGTTAATGATTTAAAAAAAGAATTGCAAAATTTTCTTAAGAAAGAAGATTTAGATAATGCAATGCTTTCTTATGTCTTTTTGTTAGAAGAAAGTATTGAAAATTTACAAAGCAATGTTAAAAGTATAAATTCTAATACACTAGATGAAATAAGATCAAAAGTTTCAAATGTAACTGAGATTGTAAATGAGTTTGTAGAAGTTGATATTCCAAAATATAAAAAAAATATTGTTGACGTTGAGGTTAAAACAGACCAAAAATTTGATGAATTTAAAGAAGAGTTTAATAATATCATTAATGAATTATCTGATGATGTTGATAAAAAACAATTTGAAATATCAAACAATTCAGAAAAGAATTTAAATGAAGCTGTAAGTAATTTAGAAAATCATATAAAAAATATTGATGATGATAGTAAAAATATATCAAATACACTTAAAGTAAAAGTAAATGAAATACAAAAATTAAAGAAAAAAGTTATTGAAGAATTAAAAGTAAATAAAAATTTACAGAAGGATTTGAATGAAAAGGTAACTAATTTAGAAATTGAATTAGTTAGAGGAGAAAATAATCTAAAAGAACAAAATGAATATTTTTTAGAAATTGAAAATAATATTAAAAATACAATTAAAAAATTAAATGTTCCAGAACTTGAAAAAGAAAATTTTGTACTCTCAACTAAGATAAAACATCTTGAAGAAGTATATGAAAAATTAAAGGAAGAAAGTAAAATAAATGAAACTTTAATTGAAGAAACACTACCGTCTACAAAAACATCTGATCCATTAACACCTTTAGATCAGAACTATGTTACATTAGATCAACTTCAACAACATTATAGATTATTTTTAGGCCGTATACAAACTCAATTATCCACATTAGGTGGTGGTGGAGAAACGAGGTTACAATATCTTGACGATATTGTTGGTGTTGCCACAAATTTAAGTGAATATGATGGTAAATTTCTTAAGGTAGATACATCACAACCAGCTGGTAAGAATTTTGTTTTTGAAACTGTTTCTGGTGGAGGTGGAGGCAGTGTTGTTGGTATAAGCACAACAGGAGGTTCATTCTTTAATCAATTAAATGTATCTGGAGTATCTACATTTTCTAATGACATTAATGTAACTGGAATATCTTCTTTCAAGAATATAATCAATTCGGGAATAACATCAGTTGGAATTATCACTGCGTTACCTGGCGCACCTGCAGTGGAATATTATGGTGATGGTAGTAATCTTCAGAATATTAATGCATCTAATGTTAACAATGGCAGTTTACCCGAAGGAGTTCTTCCTGCCAGTTTGACTTCGTTAAATGTAACTGGTATAGGTACTATCACAACATTAAGTGCAACAACTGTTTCAATTGCTGGCACACTTACGTATGAGGATGTAACAAATATAGACTCGGTAGGATTAATAACAGCAAGAAATGGTGTCCATATTGTAGGTGGTGGATTAACTGTAACAGGTATTTCTACATTCTCCGCTAATTCTAATGCAATTAATGTTAATAGTGATACTTCAAATGCTGCTATAAACATTCAATTAGGTGGAACCACAAAAGGATCACTTATACCTGAGAGTGATGGATTAGAAATAGGAGTGAACGCAGGTGATAACATATTCATGCACCTCAATCAAAATGGAAGTAACACTAGTGATTTCATAGTAAAGAGTAGTGGAAGTCAACTTTTTAAAATTGATAGTGGCACTACAGAATCCACATTTAGTAGTGATGTTAATGTTGGTGCTGCCATCACAATGTATCAGGCAACTGGTATAATTAGTGCAACTAAGTTCTATGGTGATGGTTCTAATCTAACTGGTATCTCTGCTGGTGGATTCTCACAAGACGATCAAGGAAACTTAGTCGCAGGAACAGGTGCTGGTGCAGCAAAAGATGCTGATACTTGTTTCAACATTATGATAGGTTGCAACTCTGGTGCAGCATTGAATGAG
>CENX01026587.1_pt1 | contig 31383 bp, 29 predicted proteins | sample 361321 | NCBI WGS metagenome assembly CENX01 (sample SAMEA2619678, study PRJEB7988) | marine metagenome | isolation source: saline water (ENVO:00002010), including | reverse complement strand
TTAGAAATTATTCTTTTTCTTGGCCTTCTTTTCTTTTTTGATTGATCTGATGAAGCTACTCTTTTTGGTTTTTCTTCAAGATTAATTTTTTTAATTATTTTAATTTTATTTTTATCAACCTTTTTTTCCTTATTTTCATTATCAACCTTTTTTTCCTCTTCTTTTGGTTTTTGCTTAATATCTATTTTATTTCTTATATCCTTATTTTCTGTAAAAGCATTTTTTTCTTCAATACCAATTTTGATATTAGAAGCAACTTTTTTTTCAACAGCAGAGTCTTCAAAAGCATTCTCAAGTATTGTAAAAATTTCTTCATTTATTTTAGTATTGGGATTTGAGTCTATCTCGTAACCCTTGCTATTAAGAAATTCAATAATAGTATTTCTTCCTACATTTAATTTTCTTGCAACCTGCCCTAATCTAATTTGTTTTGACATATAATAATTTATTCGAACTCTTTTTTAAGTGTATTGATTAATTCCTCAACAGTATTATCTTCAAGGTCAGATCGTTTAATAAGTTCTTTTTTTTCTAAATTCAAAACAGATTTAGCTGTATCAAGCCCTATCCTTTTAAGCTCATCAATTATCCAACTTTCAATTTCATCTGAAAATTCATCTAAATCAACATCTTCCTCTTGTGATTCATCTATTTCTCTGAAGACATCTATTTCCATTTCTAACAGCCTACTGGCTAACTTTATATTTTGACCTCCTTTACCAATTGCTAAGGAAACTTGATCAGGTTTGAGGTATACAGACACTCTCTGCTCTTCATTATCAACATTCATACTAGAGATTTTTGCTGGACTTAATGCTCTAGAAATATATAATTCATGATTATCTGTGAAATTTATTACATCAATGTTCTCGTTTTGAAGTTCACGCACAATTGAGTGTATTCTTGAGCCATTCATCCCAACACATGCTCCTACAGGATCAATTCTATCGTCATAAGATTCAACGCAAATTTTTGCTCTTTCTCCTGGTTCTCTAACAGCTTTTTTTATTGTTATTAAACCATCAGAAATTTCTGGAACTTCATTTTCAAAAAGTTTAATAAGAAAATTCGGATTGGTTCTTGATAATGTTATTTTTGGATTTCCTCTAAACATCTCTACACTAGTCACTACTCCTCTAAGAGTATCACCTTTTCTGTATCTGTCTTTATGGATTTGTTCAGATCTCGGTAATGATATTTCATTACCTTCGTTATCTACAAGTAGGACTTCTCTACTTAAAGTTTGATATATTTCACCAGTTATAACCTCTCCTACTAAATCTTCATATTTATTTATTATAATTTCTTTTTCTAAATCTTTAACTCTTTGAATTAGGGTTTGTTTTGCAAGAATTACAGCTCTCCTCCCAAAATCCTCTATTTTAATCTCCTCTGCAACTTCATCACCAACCTCGAAGTCTTCTTCAATTTTTTTTGCATCAGTTAGCTTTATTTTATCAAAATCCCAAATGTCCTCCGAGTTATCGTCAACTATTTCTCTAAATCTCATTATTTCTAAATCACCTTTATCAGCATTTATTACAATATCAAAATTTTCATCATTTTCAAATTTCTTTTTTATCATAGCCCTAAAAACATCTTGTAATATTCTTATCATTGTGGGCCTGTCCACATTTTTTTGTTTAGCAAACTCTGTAAATGATTGTATAAGTATTCTTGTGTCCATAATATTTTTCAAAAAAAATGGGGACAAATGTCCCCGCTTCCATTTAATTTTGTATGCAAACATAACTTTTTTTAGAAAGAAGTCAAACTTTGTAAAACAAATCTATATACTTGAAAAAGCAAAATCTTAAAATTTTTAATTCGTTAGGTAAAAAGAAACAAACTTTTAAGTCAATTAATAAGAATAAGGTTTTAATGTATGTTTGTGGGCCAACCGTCTACGATCTACTTCATGTTGGAAATTTTAGAGGCCCTATCTTTTTTAATTTTTTAAGAAATTGGCTTGAACATTTAGGATACAGTGTTGATTATGTATATAATTATACAGATATAGATGATAAAATAATTAATCGATCAAATAAAGAAAATAAATCTACAAAAGAGATATCAGAGCAATATATAGATGAATTTAAGAAAGACTATAAATCTTTAAAAATTAATTTTCCAACTCAAACACCGAAGTGCACTGAACATATAGATGATATAATTAGGTTTATTAAGGATTTAATTAAAAAAAAATCTGCTTATGAATCAGATGGTAGTGTTTTCTTTTCTATTGATAAGTTTAGCGATTATGGAAAACTTTCTGGAAAAAAGCCAGTGGATCTCTATGCAGGTCACAGGGTAGAAGTCAATAAGAATAAAAAGAATCCGATGGATTTTGTATTATGGAAACCATCAAAGGAGAACGAGCCAGGATGGGATTCACCTTGGGGTATTGGTAGGCCGGGTTGGCATATTGAGTGTTCGGCTATGTCTAGTAAAATATTAGGACCTAAAATTGATATACATGGAGGTGGAGTTGATCTGTTATTTCCTCATCATGAAAATGAAATTGCTCAATCTGAATCAAACTTTTCTAATCGATTTGCAAATTTTTGGATCCACAATAACCTAATAAACTTTGGCAATCAGAAAATGTCTAAATCTCTTGGAAACATTGTAAAGGCAAGAGATTTTATTAAGGAAAATAATGCTGAAATATTTAAGTTTTTAATTCTTAGTGTTCATTACAGATCAATATTGAACTTTAATGACAAAATTTTAAATCAGACAATAAATAATTTATTAAAAATCTATTCCTCACTCAAGCTTAGCTCCGAAATTAATGATTCTCAAATTGTTTCAAATCCTATTAATAGCTATGAGGATTATTTTCAAAATAAGAAAAAGGAGATCAATGCACATATTAATAATGATTTTAATACTCCGGCTGCCCTTTCAGTAATTTTTGAATTAGTTAAGAAATTTAATTTATTGGCCGTAAATAAAAAGGTGACTCCTGAAATAAAATTTTTTTCTGAGAAGTTTGATGATTTTTTTGTTTTGTACGGTGGTATTTTTGGTTTATTTCAAGAGAAAAGATCAAATTTTCTTAAAAGTTTAAACAATTTATTACTTAAGTCAAGGGGTATCACAGAAGACTATATTCTCGTCAAAATTAATCATAGAAATTTAGCTAGAACTAAAAAAGATTTTAGATTATCTGATAATATTAGGAATGAATTAATTGATCATGGAATTGAACTGAAAGATAATCCGGATGGATCAACTGGTTGGTATGTTAAAATTTAGTCTAAACTCCCTCTGCAACTACCTCTTCAACTTCTGGGATAAATCTCTTTAATAATTTTTCTATACCTGATTTTAACGTTATCATAGATGATGGACACCCACTACAAGCTCCTTGAAGGGAAACCTTTACAGTTCCTTTCTCAAAAGACTCAAATTGAATTGCTCCACCGTCCTGCTCAACAGCTGGTTTAATATACTCTTCAAGAATTTGAATGATTTTTTTGTCAATATCCTTAAGTGATTTTTCTTCCTTTTTGTTACTTGACTGAGGGTTAATAATTTTTCCATCTTCCTCAATGAATTTTTTAATAAAATTCTTTAGCTCAAGTTTAACATCTTCCCAATCTACAAGATCATTTTTGGTTATTGTAATAAAATTACTCATTATAAATACCCTTTCAATATATTTAAATTCAAATAAGGCGAGAGCAATCGGAGACTCAACTGCACTTTTGGGATCTGGATAATCTTTTATCTCGTTATTTTGTAAAAGCATTCTATCCGTTACAAACTTCAGAGATTTTGGATTTGGGTTTGCTTCAATATATATATTCACACTATTCATTATCTAAATATTTAATTTCCTCACCTTCAGTACACGCAACAACACTTGCAACAGTTGCATCACCAGTTACATTTACTATTGTTCTACACATATCAAGAGGCCTATCAATTGCAATTATAAGAGCAAGACCTTGAGGGTCTATGCCAATTGCTCCAAGCACTATGACCAACATAATAAGACCGGCTCCTGGAACTGCTGCAGCACCAATTGATGAGAGAGTAGCTGTTAAAACTATAACCATTTGATCTGCAAGGGTTAAGTCTTGTCCAAAAGCTTGAGCAATAAATACGGCTGATATTGCTTGGTGAATACTTGTTCCGTCCATATTTATTGTTGCTCCTAGAGGACAAACAAAACTTGTTACTTCGTCTGATACATTTAAGTTTTTTTCAACTCTTTTCATGGTAACGGGTAATGTAGCTGCACTTGAACTGGTAGAAAAAGCTAACATTTGAGCAGGGAAAATTGCTTTAAAGAAATTTTTAAAATTGACTCCTGCCACAAAGTAGATGATTAAAGGATAAAAAACTAAAATCATAAATGAAAGTCCTATTAGTACAGTGATTGCATAGTAGAGAAGAGGTTTTAGCGTTGTAATTATATTATTTGGATCATCTCCAGCTAGATCTACAATTAAACCAGCAAGTAACGCAAAAACACCAATTGGTGCATATTCCATAATAATTTCAACTATTTTAATTATTATTTCATTGAGCCCATCAAATGCTTTCTTTATTGGATCGGATTTTTTCTTTGATGATAATACTAATGCGATACCAAATAACACAGAGAAAAATATTATTTGAAGCATATTTTTATTGTTACTTGCTGAATAGAAAAAGTTGTCAGGAACTACATCAATCATCATCTGTAGTGGACCTGAATCTTCGACATCTTTTGCACTTGTAATTTTCATATTTGCATCAGATGCATATTTTTCTTTAAGTTCTGTTGTTTTTTCTTCAGGAAAATACTCTCCAGGCTCAAGGGTATTAGCTAATATTAATGCAAGAACTATTGCAGATATTGTTGTAAGAACATAAATGCCAAATGTTTTTCCTCCTATTCTAGAAAGTTTTGATGTATCTCTTAAATTTGAAATACCAGATACTAAAGAAACAAAAATCAAAGGGACAGCAACTAGCTTTAGCATCTTAACAAAGATTGTTCCAAAAGGCATCACCCAGTCTGTTATATAATTGCCAATCCCAATAAATACGGATGTAATACCTAAAAGAAGACCTAATATTAAACCAGAAATTATTTTATTATGAAGTGGCATATTTTAGCTTATACTCTGTAAATAAAGATCAACAATCACATTAGCAGCCATGCTTTCTACAATCGGTACTGCTCTAGGTACTACACAAGGATCATGTCTTCCTTTACCCTTCAAAGTTACAACCTTATTTTTTGAATCAACACTGTTTTGATCCTTCATGATAGTAGATACAGGTTTAAATGCAACATTAAAATATATGTCTTCTCCATTACTTATACCTCCTTGTATTCCCCCTGAAAAATTAGATTTAGTTTTAACTTTACCTTTTTTAGAAATATTAAACTCATCGTTATGCTCAGAACCATTCATTGATGAGCCATGAAAACCGCTCCCGTATTCAAATCCTTTAACTGCATTGACTGAAAGCATAGCTCTACCAAGTTCAGCATGAAGTTTATTAAAAATTGGCTCTCCAATTCCAACAGGACATCTCTGAACAACGCAGGTGATAATTCCACCAACTGTGTCAAGATTTTTTCTTGTCTTGTCTATTAAATCAATAAACTTTTTTGCGTATTCATTATCTGGACACCTTACTATATTTTTCTCGATATTTTTGAAATCAAGATCAGAATAATGTTTTGTTAATTTAATATTTCCCACTTGAGAAACATAAGCATTAATCTTTATATCTAAATTCTTTAAAATCTGTTTTGCAATAGCACCAGCAGCTACCCAATTTGCTGTTTCTCTTGCTGAGCTCCTACCACCACCTCTGTGATCTCTATTCCCATATTTTTTAAAGTATGTGTAATCAGCATGAGAGGGTCTGAAAGTATCAGATATATGATTGTAGTCACTGCTCTTTTGATCTTTATTCTTGATTTGTAAGCTGATAGGAGCACCAGTAGTTTTATCCTGAAATATTCCTGATAAAATTTCTACCGAATCGTCTTCTTTTCTTGGAGTTGTGATTTTTGATTGACCAGGTTTTCTTCTTTCTAACTCATCTTGGATATGTTTTTTATCAACCTTTATACCTGGAGGACATCCATCAATAATGACTCCTATTGATTTTCCATGTGACTCTCCGTATGTAGAAATTCTAAAAACCTTTCCGAATGTATTACCCATTTTTCCTAATTATTACAAGTATTGATGTTGTAACCACTAATGTAATTATAATAAAACTTAGAAATTTACTATTAAAAAAGTGTTTTTTATTCTCCTTTAGTACATTTGATTGATTTTTAATAAAATCAATATATGTATCAGATTCTATATTCATAATTCTACCCTTCTTCATTTCCCCAAATGCGTTAATTGTTATCTCAGAACTAAGGGTATCATAATTTTTAGATTGGCTATTAAAAAAAATCCAATTAACATTTTTAGAGAAGTCATAATTACCAGCTTCATAGGGTATACCATAGTAACTATATTTTTTTGACCCAAATACCTTTCCTCCCTCTTTCTTGATTATTTGTTCAGAATTGGGAGAGTAAAGTTCTATATTATTTAAATTAATTTCTGGTTCATTGATTGCTGATATATTTCCTTCTCCTATAATTTCAAATTCGTAATTAAAGCTGTTACCGGTCTCTATACTTTTTGAGTCTATGCTTTCTTTGAGTGTGAAGTTACCTACAACTACATTATCTTTGAGAGGGTGATTAGGAAGATCCTGAACATTTACCTTTATTGGCTTTGAAAAAAACTTCTCATAATCTTCCATTTTGTTTCTACCAAAAAATGATGGTCTTTTTGATACTTTATATTTTATTAGTTCAAGTTCTAAACTGGGAAAATTAATATCTTCATTATTGAAAGGATAGTAAGTTGCTTGAAAAATCTTGTACTGATTATATCTTTTATTATTAATGGTTACAGGTATACTATTGACATTTTCAATATTGAAATTTTCCTCCCAACAATTACCTGGTTTGATTTTCTTTAGAATATCAGTTAACTGCCTTCCTAACTCATAAAATCTCATGTCTGCTACATTATTTTCTGATACGTAAAAGGCTAATGTTGTATTAAAACCCTCTCCAACATAAACATTTTTTTTATCTGTATTTAAACTTAGAAATGCATCAGCCTCTACTTCATAAAATTCATCATTACTCGTGTCAAAAAAATTGTCAAATGGATCATCAAAAGGATCAAAAAAGTTATTGAAAGGAGAGTTATTTTTAGAACCAGAATCCTTTGTTACTGTAATTATTTTTCCTTTAACATCTATTCTTTGGTTATTAACATTAATTTCAAAACTCGGAATTTCAAATACACCTTCTTGCTTTGCAATATAGTTTTGTATGATGCTCTGAGATGAAGATATTTTACCGTTAATAAAATTTGTTGAGCTTGAAGAAGATATTCCTCCTTTTAAAAATCCATCGATTTCAGGAAATTGTGAATAATTTTTTATCTGATCATTTTGTATTGAAACAGTTATTTGTAATGTTCCACCAACTCTAGTTTTTTCAGGTTTTATTGATACACTTATTTCTTGAGCAAAAGTAAAAATACTTGTACTTGACATATATAGAATAAGTGTTAATATTTTTTTTAAAAACATAAGTAAAATTAATAATCAAATGATTTTTAAGTCTTATAAAAAAATTAAAAAAAGTTAAATTATTTAGCTGCTTTTATATTTCTCATGATCCCTTCATATTTTGTTCTTTTCACGGCTGAACCCTCAAAAATTATATTAAATGTATCTTCGGTAAGTTCTATCCAGTCTCTTTTTCTCAGTGAGTAAAGCTCCTTTTTTGGTCTAAAACTATCCTCATTGTGCGGTTTGGAAAACTTATTCCATGGACAAACATCTTGACAAATATCACAACCAAAAATTGCATTATTAAGATTACTTTTCAATTCATTAGGAATTTCTTTCTTATTTTCAATAGTGAGATATGAAATGCATTTATTAGCATCAATTACCTGGGCAGAAGTTATTGCATCAGTTGGGCATGCGTCTATACACTTAGTACATTTACCGCATCTGTCTTTTGTAATTGTATCGTACTCAAGTTCCAGATTACAAATTATTTCTGCAAGAAAAAAATAGCTCCCTTTCTTCTCATTAATTAGAAGTGAGTTTTTTCCAATCCAACCTATGCCTGATAACTTAGCCCACGCCCTTTCGTGTATAGGTGCTGAGTCAACAAAAACTCTTCCGTCTACCTCACCAATTTTTTCCTTTATGTAGTTAAAGAGAATTTTTAATTTCTTTCTTATCACTTTGTGATAATCCTTTCCATAAGCATATTTCGAAAGTATAAAATTATTTTTTTTATCAATTTTTTTCTTTGGGAAATAATTATAACTGAGTGAAATTACAGATTGGGCTCCAGGAACTAATTTTCTAGGGTCTAATCTTTTATCTAAATTTTTTTCAAGATAACTCATAGATCCTTGATATCCCTGAGATAACCATTTCTCAAACTTTTCCTCTTCCTCATGTAGATGTCTAGCCTTAGAAATACCACAACTTGAGAATCCTAATTCAATAGCTTTATTCTTAATTAGAGTTGTATTTTTTTCAACCATTGAAAATTTCATTTTGGAAACCACCTTGTGGGTTTATACCAAGATGATCATATGCAAAATTTGTAGCCACTCTGCCTTTTTGAGTTCTTTTTATGTATCCCTCCTGAACTAGAAAGGGTTCATACACTTCCTCAATTGTATTGGCCTCTTCACCACATGCAGTAGCTATTGTCTTTATTCCAACAGGACCTCCATTAAATTTTGTAACTATCGCCTCAATTATTTTATTATCCATTTCGTCTAATCCTTTTTTATCTATTTTTAGAGAATTAAGACTCATCATAGTTATTTCTTTTGTTATTTTACCGTCTCCTTCAACTTCAGCAAAATCTCTTACTCTCCTTAATAAATTATTTAATATTCTGGGTGTTCCTCTGCTTCTAGAAGCAATTTCTAATGAAGCTTTTTCTTCTATTGGTATTTTAAGTATTTCTGCAGATCGGTTAACAATTCTTTTTAGTATTTTTTTATCATAATACTCTAACCTAAAATTTATTGAAAACCTTGAGCGCAGTGGAGCTGAAAGTAGTCCAGATCTTGTAGTCGCTCCAATAAGTGTGAAAGGATTTAATTTTATTTGTACTGACCTTGCACTTGGTCCTGAATCTATCATTAAATCAATTTTAAAATCTTCCATTGCAGAATAGAGATATTCTTCTATTACTTTATTTAATCTGTGAATTTCGTCAATAAATAGAACATCTCCTTCCTCTAAATTTGTCAAAAGACCAGCTAAATCTCCTGCCTTTTCAAGAACTGGACCTGAAGTGACTTTTAAGTTTGAAGAAAGTTCAGTTGATATTATGTGAGAAAGCGTAGTTTTTCCAAGTCCAGGTGGACCGTGAAGTAATACATGATCAAGAGGTTCAAATCTTTTTTTTGCTGCCTTTACGAAAACTTTGATATTTTTTAGAATTTGATCCTGACCAAAAAAATCATTGAATGACTTTGGCCTAAGAATATTTTCAAATTCTTTATCTTTGGAGGTAGAATTTTTATCTGAATTTAAATAGTCTTCTCTCATACAACAACTGCTAATTTAATTATTTTTATGCGCCGTATATTAATCTCTCTAATTTTTGTTTCAGTTATAACCATTTTTTTTCTGACTAGAAAAAATAGAAATGAACATGAAATTACAGGTACAACAATGGGATCAATCCAATATACTGTTAAGTATATATCTGATGAAAAAAAAATACTTAAATATGATATAGATTCAATCCTAATTCAATTTAATAGAATTTTTTCGACCTATATTCCAGACTCAGAGATATCAGTTATTAATAATTCAGAAGGCAGAATAAATGTTAGTAAAGAGTTTGGTAAACTTATTTATGAAAGTAAATTAATTTATGACATAACAGATGGAATGTATGATCCAACCGTTGGTCCAGTTGTTAATAAATGGGGATTTGGTCCAGATAAAATAGATAAAGTCCCAAGTGAGGCGGAAATAAATCAGTTAATCAAATTTGTAGGGTTTGATAAAATAACTTATAGAGAAGGCCACATTTACAAAAAATTTAAGGAATCATATATTGACTTTAGTTCTATTGCAAAAGGTTACGCTGTTGATATTCTTCATAATCACTTGAAACTAAAAAACTTAACTAATACCTATGTTGAAATTGGGGGGGAAGTAAGAGTAAGTGGGAAAAATATAAAAAATAATAATTGGGTTTTAGGTATTAGGGAGCCTAGTTTTGATGGTAATATTAATTTGTCTGCAAAAGTATCTTTACCTAACATGTCGCTTGCTACCTCTGGAAATTATCTTAATAAATATTATGTTGATGATAGTCTTTTTTTTCATACTATCAATCCAAAAAGTGGTTATCCAGCCTATACAAATATGCTGAGTGCATCAGTTTTTTCCGATAATTGTTTGACAGCAGATGCTTACGCTACAGCGTTTATGGCTATGAACTTTAAAGACTCAAAAAGAATTCTAAATTCATTAGATAATCTTTTAGGATATTTTATTTATAAAGATAATGGAGAGGTTAGAATATATATTTCCGATGGATTAAAGCCACATATATTTGTTAATGAAAAATAAATTTTTAATAATTTCTTTAATATTATTCTTAGGTTCAATTTTATTTTCAGCCATAATTGGATACAAATATGGCTTTATTCTTTTTTTACCATTGTTATTATTCTACTTTAAAAAATAATTTTTTTTTGAAAACTTATTGAAATAGTTAAAGGAGTTTAATCCTTGTAAGGAACATATCTGATGTCATGTACAGATATTCGAAATTTTCATCAAATGTGCAATTTGCAGTTCTAACCTTAGTTCTAATTGTACCAATATGGTCACCATTCTCTTTGATTACAAGAACACCTCCTGGACCGGTAGCAAAAATATTTCCAGTGGGGTGAACCTTGAGCCCATCAAACAAACCGATATCTTTTTTAGTTAACTCTCTTCCGTCAAAGAAAATACTTGGGTTTATTGCTCCCTCTTCGGACAACTCGTATTGCATAATTACAGGATTATTCTTATCAGAGTTAGCTACATATAAGGTTTTTTCGTCATTAGAAATACTTATTCCATTAGGTCTTGTTAGATTTTTTACTAGAACTTCAATATCCCCATTAGGGGATACCTTATAAACTCCATTGAATTCAATTTCTTTTAATTTATCATTGTCACCATCAAGAAGTCCATATGGTGGATCCGTGAAGTAAAGATTTCCTTTGGAGTCGTAAACCAAGTCATTTGGACTATTCAATAAATTACCATCAAAAGAATTTACAAGAGTTGCTTTTTTATTAATATTTAATTTTTCAAGTTTTGTAATTTTTCTATCTCCGTGCATACATATTATGAGATTTCCATCGGCATCAATTGTCAAACCATTTGTTCCTGCTTTTTTAAGATTTGGGACTTTACCACTGTATCCTATTGGTCTTGTAAAGACCCCTAGACCTTTATCTTCATTCCAGCTATAGATTACATTTTCAGGGACATCAGAAAATAGAACAGAATTGAGTTGGCTCGACCATACTGGGCCTTCAGACCACTCAAAGCCGTTTGCTAGTATCTCTATTTTTGCAGTTATTTCAATAAGATTATTTATATCCGAAGATAACCTCTCTACAGATCCTATATACTTTTCTTGACTAACTGAATTCAGATTTAATAGTAGTATTATGAGTTTTAATAACATTAATTAAGGTATTAGGTTAAAAGTTTTCCTAACTTCCACACATCTCACAATCATCCTGATTGTCAATAGAACACTGCATTTCAGCTTGTTTGTCCTCGACACTTTTATTAGATTTTTCATCTTTTACGATGGTAAATTTGATAGCATCTGCTGCAGCCTTAGTTCTTAAATAATAAAGTCCAGTCTTAAGGCCTTTTTTCCATGCGTGGAAATGCATAGAAGTTAATTTTCCAAAATTGGCATCTTGCATATGTATATTCATACTTTGACTTTGACATATATAAGCTCCTCTGTCAGCAGCCATATCGATGATACTTTTTTGTGAAACTTCCCAAACAGTTCGATAAAGAAGTTTGATATCATCTGGAACTTCTTTAATTCCTTGTATGGAACCATTTGCCTCCATTAATCTATTTTTCATTGATTCACTCCACAGGTTTAACTTAATTAAATCTTTGAGAAGATGTTTATTAACAACAATAAACTCACCAGATAGAACTCTTCTAGTATAAATATTAGATGTATATGGTTCAAAACACTCATTGTTTCCAAGAATTTGTGATGTAGATGCAGTTGGCATAGGTGCAAGTAATAGTGAATTTCTCACTCCGTGCTTTTTAACTTCTCTCTTAAGTTTTATCCAATCCCATCTTTTTGAGCTTGGGGCAACTCCCCACATATCAAATTGAAAAATTCCCTTAGAAACAGGCGATCCCTCATAGGTCTTGTATGTTCCCTCCTCTTGTGCAATTTCCATTGATGCTTCCATTGCACCAAAGTATATTGTTTCAAAAATTTCTTCGTTAAGTTTTTTAGCTTCAGGAGAATCAAATGCATGCCTCATTAATATAAATGTATCCGCCAAGCCTTGTACTCCAATCCCGATAGGTCTATGTCTCATATTGGAATTTCTTGCCTCTTCTACTGGATAGTAATTTACATCGATAACCTTATTTAAGTTTCTTGTAATAACTTTTGTTATCTCATATAACTTCTTGTGGTCATAGGTCATATCATCTTTAACAAATTTATTTAAAGCTATTGAGGCTAAATTACAAACAGCAACTTCATCTGGTGATGTATACTCTACAATTTCTGTGCAAAGGTTAGATGATTTGATTGTACCCAGATTTTTTTGATTGGATTTAATATTGCAGGCATCTTTATATAAAATGTATGGATTGCCAGTTTCAATTTGAGATTCCAAGATCTCAAACCATAAATCTTGAGCTTTTACTATTTTTCTTGCTTTTCCTTCTTTTTCAAACTTCTCATATAATTTCTCAAATTCTTCGCCGTATGTCTCGTGTAAGTCTTTTGCCTCGTCAGGTGAGAATAAAGACCAGTCACTATTAGACTCAACTCTTTTCATAAATAGATCTGGTATCCACATTGCATAAAAAAGATCTCTTGCTCTAAGCTCTTCTTTACCATGATTCTTCTTTAATTGCAAAAATTCAAAAATATCAGAATGCCAGGGTTCTAAGTATATTGCAAAACTACCTTTCCTTTTACCTCCACCTTGATCGACATATCTTGCTGTCATATCAAAATTTCTCAGCATTGGTATGATACCATTTGATACTCCGTTTGTTCCTTTAATGTAAGATCCAGTCGCTCTAACATTATGAATACTCAAACCGATTCCTCCGGCAGATTGTGATATTTTAGCACACTGTTTCAAGGTATCGTAGATACCATCAATACTATCTTCTTTCATAGTTAATAGAAAACAAGATGACAATTGAGGCTTCGGGGTTCCAGCATTAAAAAGTGTTGGTGTTGCATGGGTAAACCATTTCTCAGATAACAAGTTATAAGTTTCAAGAACTTTGTCCATATCATCCATATGAATACCAATGGCAACTCTCATTAACATATGTTGAGGCCTTTCAACTACTATACCATCTAACCTTAATAAATAAGATTTTTCTAAAGTTTTAAAACCGAAATAATCATAGCTAAAATCTCTGTCATATATTATAGAAGAATCAAGAAGAGCTGCATTTTTATTTATAACACCATATACTTCTTTAGAAAGTAAAGATGCGTTTTCACCTGTCTTTGGGTTCACATATGTGTAAAGTCTTTTCATAGTTGATGAAAAAGATTTGCTTGTGGTCTTGTGAAGGTTTGATACAGCAATTCTAGCAGCTAGCGTTGCAAAATCAGGATGTTTTGTAGTTAAAGTAGCGGCAGTTTCTGATGCAAGTTCATCTAGTTCTTGGGTTGAAACTCCATCATAAAGACCATCTATTACCTTTTTAGCGATTTCTATTGTCTTTACGAACTCAGTGTTTAACCCGTAACTTAACTTTTCAATCCTTGCTGTTATCTTATCAAATTTGACAGATTCTTTTCTACCGTCTCTTTTTATTACTAACATCTTTTATAAATTAAAAGTCTTCTTCAAGTGAAAATTTCGGAGTATCAGCTTCTTCATCCTTTTTAAGTACCCCAGCTTTTTGATATTCAGCAACTCTTTTCTCGAAGAAGTTAGTTTTTCCTTGTAACGAAATCATATCCATAAAGTCAAAAGGATTTGATGATTTATAAACTCTTGGACACCCAAGCTCAACTAAAAGTCTGTCAGCAACAAATTCTATATATTGACACATTAAATCTGAGTTCATACCTATGAGTTTTACTGGTAAAGCGTCAGTTACAAACTCCTTCTCTAAATTAACTGCATCCTTTATAATTTCGATTACAGTTTCTTCAGGTAGTCTGTTTACTAAGTGTTTGGTGTACAAGTGACATGCAAAATCACAGTGAAGACCTTCATCTCTTGAAATAAGTTCATTAGAGAATGTTAATCCAGGCATCAAACCTCTCTTCTTTAACCAGAATATTGAACAGAAACTTCCTGAAAAAAATATTCCTTCGACTGCAGCAAAGGCAATCAGTCTTTCTGCAAAGGTTCCGTTATCAATCCATCTCAAAGCCCAGTCAGCTTTTTTCTTTACGCAATCAAGTGTTTCGATAGCATGTAAAAGTGTATCTTTTTCTTTTGTATCGTCAACATATGTATCAATTAGTAACGAATATGTTTCAGAGTGTATGTTTTCAATTGCTATTTGAAATCCATAGAAAAACTTTGCTTCAGTGTATTGAACATCTGAGACGAAATGTTCGGCTAAGTTTTCATTTACAATTCCATCGCTTGCCGCAAAAAAGGCAAGTACGTGTTTAATGAAATGTCTTTCGCCATCATTTAAATTTCCCCAGTCTTTTAAATCTTGACTTAAGTCAATTTCTTCAGCAGTCCAGAAGCTAGCTTCTGCTTTCTTATAAAATTGCCATATATCATCGTGTTCAATTGGAAATAAAACAAATCTGTCTGCGTTATCTTGTAGGATTGGTTCTGGTTTTAAATCTATCTTGGACATTATATTTTGTAATTAAATTTGTTTAACAATTAAAAAATGACAAAATATCTCTCAGTCATTATATTAGAATAATAACATAATGACTAAAAAATTTTTAGTCAATAAGTGGTTTATAATCTGTTGTGTTTGGAAGCTGTAACCAAGTAATTTCTATAAAAAAAATTATCTCGATCTAGGCAATACAAATATTATAAAAAGACTTTTAAATATCAAAACATATTTAAAACGTTTTTTAGTTTTTTTTTAATTTTTTTCTAATTTGATTTTTTTGATTTGAATAATTAATATAAAATCATAAATTTGCACACATTAAAAAAAAAGGTATGTACGCAATAGTCGACATTTCTGGAAAACAATTTAAAGTAGAGAAGAATAAATATATCTACACGGATAAGATAGATCCAAAATCTGGGAAAAAGGTTGAATTTGATAATGTTCTTTTTATATCTGATAAAGGAAAAGCTAAAATAGGCAAACCAGTTATTAAAGGTTCTAAGGTTACTGGAGAGGTATTGGATCAGGTTAAAGATGACAAGGTTCTTGTTTTCAAGAAGAAAAGAAGAAAGGGTTACAAAGTTAAAAATGGACATAGACAACAACTCACAAAAATTTTAATTAAAGAAATAAAATAATAACATGGCACATAAAAAAGGAGCAGGAAGTTCAAAAAACGGAAGAGAATCACACAGTAAAAGGCTTGGTGTTAAAATTTTTGGTGGGCAAAAGATTATTGCAGGTAACATAATAGTTAGGCAGAGGGGGACAAAGCATCATCCTGGAGAAAATGTTGGTATTGGTAAAGATCATACATTATTTGCACTTAAGGATGGAGTAGTTGAATTTAAAAAAGGAAAAAATAATAGGTCTTTCGTTTCTGTTGCTTAGGTCAACTAACTCTAATCATAATATTTTCAAAATATTCTTTAAGAACAGTTTTGTTGTCCAAGTCACATTCTATTTGGTCAAGCTTTTTTAAAGCTTTTTCGAAGTAGCTATTAATATTTTTTTTTATAATTCTATTAATCTTATATTTTAACATAAGCTCACTGATAACATTAACTTTCTTTTTCTCGTCATTGCTTTTTTTTATTTCATTAATTTTTTCTAAATCATATTTATCAGACTTCTCTAATAATTTAATCATCAAATAAGTTTTTTTGTTGGAAACAATATCGCCACCTATTTTCTTTCCAAAATCTGAGCTTCCAAAAACATCTAGATAATCATCCATTAATTGAAACCCTATACCCATCATCTCACCAATTTTGTATAAAATTTTTGTTGTTTTTTCATCACAATTTGCTACAATTCCGCCCAGTTCCAAACTAAATCCTATAAGAACTGCAGTTTTAAGTCTAATCATTTCAAGATAATTTTCTTCTCCTATTGAATCTTCCTCTTCATAATTCATATCATATTGTTGACCTTCACAAACTTGAATTGAGATTTCATTAAATCGTTTTATTATTTTCCCACTAATTTTTGGATTTAATTCTTCAAGAAGTTTATACGCATATATCATAAGAATATCACCAGATAAAATACCAATGTTTTTATTCCATTTCTTATGAACAGTAATTTCACCTCTTCTCAGGTCTGCATTATCCATAATGTCATCATGGATTAAGGTAAAATTATGAAACAGTTCTAAGGAAATTGAAGGGATAATTATATTATCAATTTCATTTTGAAATAATTTGTATGATAATATAGATAGGGTAGGTCTTAACCTTTTACTCTTTAGTGATAAAATATATTTTAATGGTTCATATAGATTTTTTGGTTTATCAGAAAATTGAATTTTATTTATCTCATAATTTATTAACTTTTTATATGTAATTATTTTTTTGTTCATACAAGTTCTAGATCTATTGTTCTTTTCTCGATATTTGTTCCAGTAACGCTTACCTTAACTTCTTTACCTAAACTATATGATTTTTTATTTCTTCTGCCAATTATAATTACTTTTTCGTTATCAAAATCATACTTGTCATCAGTTAAAGAAGATATCTTAACTAAGCCTTCGCATTTAGTTTTGGTTATCTCAACATAAATACCCCACTCAGTTATTCCTGTGATTACCCCATCAAATTCTTCTCCAATAAAGTTTGCCATGAATTCTGCCTGTTTATATTTAATGGATTCTCTTTCGGCTTTTGTTGCATTAACTTCCATTTGTGAGCAATGCTTACAGAGCACTTCATAATAAAGCTTATCTTTCGGTTTACTTCCATTTATATAATATTGAAGAAGCCTATGAACCATCACATCAGGAAATCTTCTTATTGGCGAAGTGAAGTGTGAATAATTTTTAAAAGCCAATCCAAAATGTTTTTCTTTATCAGTAGAATACCTTGCCTTTGACATCGATCTTATAGCAAATTTTTCAATAGAATTTTCTTCTGGTTTTCCTTTTATTTTCCTCATTAGATCATTTATTGATGAGGAAAGGTTTTTTTCATTTACGTTAATAGAGTATCCAAATTGTTTAATATATTTTTTTAGCTCAACTAGCTTTGCTTTGTCTGGATCTTCGTGAATTCTATAAACAAATGTGTATCTTTTGTTATATTTTTTTTCATATTCATTTATTTCTTCAGCAACGATTTTATTGGCAAGAAGCATAAATTCTTCTACCATCTTGTGAGTATCTTTTCTCTCTTTTTTAATGATTTGAATTGGTTTCTTTTTTTCATCAAGTCGAAATTTTACTTCGTTAGATTTAAAATTAAAAGATCCAACTTCAAAACGTTTGTTTCTAAGGTATTTAGCAATTCTATTTAAGTTAATTAGCTCTTCTAAGAACTCACCTTTATTTTGGTCAATATTATCTTGAGCATTTTCATATGTAAACCGTTTTTTTGAATGTATGACTGTTCTTCCGATCCACTTATCAACTATTTCATAGTCTTTATTCATCTTTATTAAGACTGAGAAAGTCAATCTATCTACGTTTGGTCTCAAGGAACACAAATCATTTGATAATTTTTCAGGTAGCATTGGTATGGTTCTATCAACTAGGTAAACTGATGTAGCTCTCTTTTCCGCCTCTTTATTTATTAAACTTTTTGTATTAAAAAAATGAGACACGTCAGCAATATGAATACCAATTTCATATAAATCGTTATTTATCTTAATTGAAAGAGCATCATCAAAATCTTTTGCGTCATCAGGGTCAATTGTAAAAGATATTTCTTTTCTCAAATCTTTCCTTCTACTAATTTCTTTTTCGGATATTATATCATTTAGTTTTTCCGTTTCCATTTCTACCTCTTCCGAAAATTTATATGGTAAATTAAAATCGTGCATGATTGTATGAATTTCAGCCTCGTTACTTCCAATATCACCAATTGACCGGATTACTTTGGCAAATGGTTTTTTTCCACCTTTCCAACTTGTGATCTTTGCCAAGTATTTTTTTTTATTACTGAATTTTTCTGAATTTCTTTTTTTGATAAAAAAGTCAGAATAAATTTTTTTGTTGTTTGGAATAAAAAAAGCAAAATCTTTGTTGTCTTCAATAGTTCCTGTGAACTCAGATAGTTTTCTATCAATAACTTTAGTAATTCTACCCTCTATCTTTGAAGAGAAATTATTTATTAGATGTAATTCAACAGAATCTTCGTGAATAGCTCCATTCATATTCTGAGCTCTTACTTTAATATCCTCTGTCATTCCATCAACTGTTACAAAACAGAATCTTTTTTTGACATGATCTACTACGCCTGTTAATTGAACGGAACTTTTTTTCTTTTTTTTATATCTCTTTTTCAATTTATTTTATTTTAAAACCAAATACCTTAGATAGGTTTTTGATGATTTTCTTTTCTACTTCGCTAATTGTTATTTTTTTTTTAATTTCTTTTTCAATAGAGGTGACATCTTTATTTTCAATTCCACAAGGAATAATGTTTTTAAAATATTCAAGATCTGTACTCACGTTTAGAGCTAAACCGTGCATGCTTACCCACCTACTCGTTTTAACTCCGAGAGCACATATTTTCTTTGGGTTATTTTTTTTATGGTTAACCCATACCCCAGTAAGACCTTCCACTCTCCCAGAGTCTATATCATATTCTTCTAGAGTTAATATTACTGATTCCTCTAATAATCTTAAATATTTATGTATATCCGTAAAGAAGTTTTCTAAATCAATTATTGGATAAACAACTAGTTGACCAGGTCCATGGTAGGTAATATCACCACCTCTATTAATCTTATAATATTCTAATTTTCTTTTCTCTATTTCACCCCTACTAATTAATAAGTTTTCCTTATCTCCACTTTTCCCAATTGTATATACATGAGGGTGAGAGCATGTAAGTAAATAGTTGTGTGTTTTTTTCGGAATCTTGGACTTTCTATTCTCTATCTTCGTCTCTATTGTTCGATTGAAAATTTTTTCTTGTTTATCCCAAGCATCTTTAAACCTTATTTCACCCAGACTTAAAACTGTTACCTCTTTACTAATTACCGAATTCAAATTCTAAAATTGAGTTATAACTATTCTCTAATGAATAAATTTCTATCGTATATCAATTTACCACTATTATTCCATTCCCTCGATATATACGAAGGATTTGTCGAGAATGGTTTATCCCCATAATTAATTTCTCTCTTTTTCTTTCCTGTATTGAAGAATTCAGTCCAGACTCCAACTCTAGAATCATTCACATACCGACCACGAGCTGCTACTTTTCCGTCTTCAAAAAAAGCATAATAGTTACCATGTCTATCTCCAAATTTAATAGGTATAATTTCTTTCAGTTTGCTTTTTTCTAAATCCCAAAAAAATCTTAAAGATTCATTCAGCCAACCTAATATATAGTTCTCTTTGTCTTGTAGAATATCAGATCTATTTAATCTAACCCACCTTCCTTGTTTTAGACCAAAATAAAAATATCCTTCTTCTATAACTTGATTATTAAGTCTTTTAACGTAAGGGCCATGTAAAAGAAGTGAGTTGTCAGAAATTGTTCTTGAACGATTGATTTTCCTTGATTTTTTATCAAAAAAATGAATTTCTTGTGCATATGGATTTTTCTTCTCAGAGCTTATAACAAAATGGAAATTTTCATAAATATTATTTCTTCCTTGGGTAACTCTTATAAATCCTTTTTTTGTCTTGACACCAAAAAAAACATTTTTTTTTGTTTTCTTTTTTTTATTAAAAAGAAGTGTATCATCAGCAGTCTTAAATAATAGGTCATCTCCAGATATTGTGTCTGCATTTAATCTGAAAATATCTTGTGAATTAAGACTGGAACCAGCCATAAGAAAAAAAAGGACAAATCTTATCTTCATATATTAGTTTAAACAGCTTAATAACGAAAAATTATTTAGATAGTATATCAATACTTCTCTGGACAAAACCAGTAAGCTTTGATCCTGTCAACATATTCTGAGATAAGAGAGCAAGATCGTAAATTTGAGATGCTATTTTCTCTTTGGTTTTATTAGTTTTTGCCTTTAGAATTTTATCAATAAGCCTGTGATTACCATTGACACTAACAGATATCATCTCACCTGGCCCGCCCATCATCATTGGATTGTTACCACTAGATTTTGCCATGTCTTGCATTCTCCTAAAAAATTCAGGCAGTGTTATAATGACTGGACTCTCATCAGGATTTAATGACTCGACATTAACCACTGTAGACTGGTTATTAATAATTTTTTCAAATAATTTTTTTAGTGACTCTTTGTCTTCATCCCTAATCACTGTTTCTTTCTTCTCATCTTTATCAATCAGTTTATCAAGAATATCAGCATCAACTCTTTTTATCTGTACTTTGTCAAGTTTTTGTTCAATATGGTTGATATAGTGACTGTCGATTACGTTATCGAATAGAACAACATCATAATTTCTCTTCTTAGCATCCTCAATATACGAGTCTTGTTTTTCTGAATCATTTGAATATAAAATAATCGTATTCTTATCTTTATCTTTCTGAGTCTTTGACACAAATTTTTTGTACTCGTCAAATGTTCTCATTTTATTATCAAGACTTTGTAATAATGCTATTTTTTCAACTTTTTCGTAAAACTTTTCTTCTGATATCATACCATATTTTACAAAAAGATTTATATCCTTCCATTTCTCTTCATATGATTTCCTGTCATCTTTATATAGTTCAGTAAGTTTGTCAGCAACCTTCTTTGTTATGTAAGAGTTTATTTTTTTAACGTTTCCGTCAGACTGTAAATAACTTCTTGAAACATTTAGAGGAATATCAGGAGAATCAATAACTCCGTGTAATAACATTAAAAATTCAGGAACGACATCTTTTACCTCATCCGTAATAAAGACTTGTCTTGAATATAATTGTATTTTATTTTTCTGAACCTCAAAGTCATTTTTAATTTTTGGAAAGAAAAGTATTCCGGTTAAGTTAAATGGGTAGTCTACATTTAAATGTATCCAAAAAAGTGGGTCCTCTGAAAATGGGTGAAGCTCTTTATAGAAACTTATGTAATCTTCGTCCTTTAAATCTTTAGGACTTTTATTCCATATCGGATCTGGATTATTAATGATATTATCTTCTTTGATAGATTTATACTTCGGCTTACCATCTTTATCTTTTCCATCTTCAACAGATTTTTCTTTCTGACCAAATTTGATTTTTACAGGTAAAAACTTGCAATATTTTTTGAGTATTTCATCTACTTTTCCTTCTTCAAGAAATTCTTTTGAGTCATTATTTATATGTAAAATTATATCTGTGCCTCTCTCTTTCTTTTGTGATGGTTTAATTTCGAACTCAGTATTCCCGTCACATTTCCAGTACGCAGATTTATTTTTTTTGATGTAAGATTTAGAATTTATCTCAACATATTTGGAGACCATGAATGCGGAATAAAAGCCAAGTCCAAAATGTCCAATTATCTGACTTGAGTCATCTTTCTCTTTATATTTTTCAATAAATTCAGTAGCTCCAGAAAAAGCGATTTGATTTATATATTTTTTAATTTCATCAGCAGACATCCCTATGCCCTTGTCTGAAATTGTTATTGTTTTCTTCTTCGCATCTAGTTTTATTTCAATAGTTAAATCCCCGAGCTCATCTTTCATTTCTCCCATTTGAGATAGGCTCTTAATTTTTTGTGTTGCATCAACCGCATTAGAAATTAACTCTCTGAGAAATATGTCTTGATCAGAATATAAAAACTTCTTAATAATAGGAAATATATTTTCCGTATTAATCGATATGTTACCTTTTTCTTTCATAATTTTTTATCTAATTCTTTCTGATTCCCTAACTAACAACTCATCTTTTCTAATAAATCTATTTGAAAGGAAATTGAAAAATATTGCCAAAAATATCAAATAAAATGAAATAAGAAAACTGATTTGGTCATCGATATTCAGGTATATTTCTTGATAAAATGTCTGGTACAAAAAGAAAAAGATTAATAAGGATGTAAGAAATGAATTTAAAGTTCCAATTTTAATTTGAGTTAGTCTGTTTCTATAGCTGAAAATTGAATACACAGCAAGTCCACAACACAATACTATTATTCCTGGTATATAGAAATAGTCATTTATTATTGCGTTACCATCAGAAATATTTTCTATGTAACTACTTGATATGTAACCAGTAGCCATAATTTCAGGAGAATTTTCATCTGAAAACTCTATTTTTTGCCATACTGGGAAAAAGTATGTAGCTACCAAACTTGCAATAAATAAGATTAGGAATATTGTTTGGATTCTCTGTATCATGAATGTATTTTGTACAAAGAAAAAAAAATTACCTAATAAAATATTAAATGATGAGGTATTTTATTGATATTTCGTATAATGGAAAAAATTATCATGGCTGGCAGATTCAAAAAAATGCTGAGACAGTTCAATCAACTATCCAAGATGTGATTTCAAAAATTTTAGGTAAGAGCACTGATATTGTTGGAAGTGGAAGGACTGATACTGGTGTACACGCTAAATCACAAGTAGCCCATTTTGATGTAAATAAAAAGGTTGATAATGATTTTATTTATAAAGTGAATGCATTCTTGCCACAGGATATTTCAATAAATTCAGTTAGTCAAGTTGTAGATAATTCCCACGCCCGATTTGGTGCTATATCAAGAGAATATATATATAGGATACACGATTTCAAGTCTCCTTTTGTAGATGGACTGTCTACATTTTATAATAAAAAAATAAATCTGGATTTAATTAATGAAGCCTGTTCAACAATAATGAAAAACTCAGATTTTCAAAGTTTTTCGAAAGTAAAGACTGAAGTTAAAAATTTTAATTGTACTATTTTTCACGCATCAATACGAAGAAAAAATAACTTTTATTTATTTAAGTTTTGTGCTAATCGATTTTTAAGAGGTATGGTCAGGGCACTTGTTGGAACTTTACTTCAATTAAACGAGGGTAAAATAAATCTAAAAGAGTTCAAATTGATTTTTGAAAAAAAAAATAGAGAATATGCTGGCCCTTCAGCACCACCTTATGGTCTATATTTGAGTAAGGTTAATTATAATACTGATATTTTTCATGGCTGAAAACAATAATAAGGTAAGTGGAAATCTTTTTGATTTTAAAATAATTAAGAGGTTGATGGTTTTTTGTAAACCATACATGAAATTTTTTTATTTTCTTGTCTTCCTTACATTGAGCCTCTCATTACTACAACCCCTAAGGCCTTTTATTACTCAAATAATTATTGATGATTATGTAAGTATTGGAGATTCAGATGGCCTATTAAAGATGATTATGCTTCTTCTAGTTCTTCTCTTAATTAATGCAGTGGTAATGTATTACCATACATATTTTTCGGGTTGGCTTGGTCAAAACATTATAAAGGACATTAGAATTAAGTTATTTAAGCATCTCCAAAGTTTTAAACTTCAATTTTTTGATAAAACACCTATTGGTAGAGTTGTAACTAGAAATATTTCAGATATTGAGACGATTGCTGATATTTTTGGTCAAGGTATTGCATCTATAATTGGTGACATTTTACAATTAGTGGGAATTGTTGTTATCATGTTTTATCTAAATTGGAAATTGACCCTAATAAGTTTAGCCACTTTACCTTTTCTATTTTTAACTACATATATATTTAAAGAAAAAGTTAAAATATCTTTTAATAATGTGAGAACGGCTGTAGCGAACCTAAACTCTTATGTTCAGGAGCATATTGTAGGTATGAGTATTGTTCAGATCTTTGGTAATGAAGATAAAGAGTACAATAAGTTTGTAAGCATAAATAAAGATCATCTTAATGCTAATTTAAAAGCAGTTTTATATTACTCAATTTATTTTCCAGTAATGGAATTACTTACCTCTGTAGGTTTAGGACTTTTGATTTGGTATGGTTCTAGTCAAGTATTTGCAGAGGAGGTAACGCTTGGTGTACTCATTGCATTTATAATGTATATACAACTCTTTTTTAGACCAATCAGAGCTATTGCTGATCGTTTTAATACCCTTCAAATGGGTGTAGTGAGTTCGAAAAGAATTTTTGATTTATTAGATCGTGATGAAACAATTATTTCTAATCAATCAAATTCAGTTGAACCTATTAATGGAAGTGTTGAATTTAATGACGTTTGGTTTGCATATAATTCAGATAACTATGTCTTGAAAGATATCAGTTTTAAAATTAATGCTGGGGAGTCGATAGCCTTTGTTGGGAGTACTGGTTCAGGAAAAACATCAATAATAAATTTACTGAACAGGTTTTATGAGTTTCAAAAAGGAAAAATTTTAATTGATGGAAATGATATAAAAAAATTAAACTCATCAGACCTCAGAGATAATTTAGGTCTTGTTTCACAGGATGTATTTCTTTTCTCTGACACAATATTTAACAATATTACATTATTTAACGACAATATAAGTCAATCGGAGGTTTGGGACTCAATAGATCAGGTTGGAGCTAGAAGATTTATCGAAGCACTTCCTAATAATTTAAATTTTAATGTAAAAGAAAGGGGCGCTTCCTTATCAGTTGGACAAAGACAACTGATATCATGTATAAGAATTATGTTGTATGATCCTAAGATAATTCTTTTAGATGAGGCAACTTCATCAGTTGACTCTGAGACGGAGTCCATGATTCAGTCAGCTATATCTAAAATTTTAAAGAATAGAACCTCTATAGTTGTTGCTCACAGGTTATCTACTATTAAAGAGGTAGATAATATTATTGTTTTAGAAAATGGTGAGATAAAAGAAATCGGAGATCACAACTCATTAAATAAATCTGGAGGGTATTACAGAAGACTTTATGAGATGCAAAATAAAAATATTTTGACTTAATTGATTTTTTCTTCTTCTATTTGTTTTTTATATATCTTATAGTACTCGCCTCTCTTTTTTAAGAGGTCCTGATGATTTCCTTCTTCAATAACTTTCCCCTCATCCATAACTAGTATTTTCTTTGCTAGTTTAACAGATGATATTCTGTGAGATATAATAATAGTGGTTTTATCAAGCATAATTGTTTTTAAGTTTTCTAAAATTTTATTCTCTGTCTTTGTATCAACTGCAGATAAACAGTCATCTAAAATTAAAATTTTAGGTTTTTTAATTATTGCCCTAGCTATTGATATTCTTTGTTTTTGACCTCCCGATAATGTGATTCCTCGCTCGCCTACCATAGTCTTATATTCATCTGGAAACGTTTGAATATTTCTAGTAAGATCAGCATTTTCAGCTGCCTCTACCACATGGTGGAAAGTTTTATTTTTAGCTCCAAAAAGTATATTTTTTTCGATTGTATCAGAAAATAGGAAAACATCTTGAGGCACATAACCAATTTGACGCCTTAAATTAACTACATCAAAATCTTTAATTTCGTTATCGTCTATTAGAATATAACCTTTACTGATATCAAATAATCTTAATATACTATTTGCTAGCGTGCTTTTGCCAGATCCAGTTGTCCCTATTACACCAAGTGATTCTCCGGACTCTATTTTAAATGAAATATTTTTTAAGCCAGTAATATTTGTATCTGGATATTTGAAAGAAACATTTTTAAATTCAATTTTACCTTTTAAATCAATATTAATATTTTTACTTGATATGATATTATTTTCTTCTTTAAGAAATTTATTTATCCTTTTTTGAGAGGCTGAAGCCCTTTGAACGATACTTGTTATCCAACCTAGTGAGGTGACTGGCCATGTTAGTAGATAAACATAAATAAGAAACTCAGCAATATTGCCAATTGTAATATTATTGTTGAATACCTCAATTGCACCAATGTAAACTGTTATTATAATGCTAAGTCCAATTAATGTCATAATAATTGGAAAGAATAGTGATAAGACAAATTGGAGACGTAATGACTTGTCTTTGTATTCTACACTTTTTTTTGAAAAAACTGAGGAAAAATTTTCTTCTCTTACAAACGATTTAATTAATCTTATTCCTGAAAAAGTTTCTTGAACATATGTAGATAAGTCAGATAGTGATTCCTGTATTTCTTCAGACCTTTTATTTATAATATTTTGAACATAGTATATTGATAGAACTAATAAAGGAAGAGGAATGATGCTGTAGAAGGCAAGTTTAGAGTTTATGTAAAACATAAATGGTATAATCGTTAGCATTAAAATAGTAACATTCATTCCATACATTAAAGCTGGCCCGATATACATTCTTACTCTGCTGACATCTTCTGAAATTCTATTCATTAAGTCTCCAGTGTTATTCTCTTTATAGAATTGAGAAGGCAATGTTTGATAATGAAAAAAAATTTCATTTTTTAAATCATATTCTATATTTCTAGATGCAACTATTATTGTCTGCCGCATCATATACATAAATAACCCTCTAATAATTGCTGCTAAAATTATACCACCAGCATAAAGTAAAACATATTTTAGTGTTTCATCTCTTGCAAATAAATCACCATCGGAGTAAGAGGCTTCACCACTTTCAATCAAATTAAAGGTTTCTCTTATAAGAGTAGCTGGGATAAGAGCAAAAAAAGTAGAGATTAATATAAAGCCAGTTCCTAACAGATAATATTTTTTGTATTTGAATAGGTATTTATTTAAGTAGGATAGCTCTTTCAATTTTTATAGATTTACAAAAAACAACTAACCGTAAATCTATTACTTAATATCATAATTATGAGTAAAGATCTAACTAAATCAATTTTCAATTTGTTAAATAAGAATGATCACGAACAACTTCTTTATTGTTGCGACAAAGAAATAGGTTTAAAGGCAATAATTGGTATCCACAACACCGCTCTTGGACCAGCAATGGGAGGTACTAGGATGTGGAATTATAATTCTGAGGAAGAGGCATTAAATGATGTAGTAAATCTTTCCATGGCGATGTCATATAAGTCATCTTTAGCAGGCCTTAACGCTGGAGGTGGGAAGGCTGTTATCATTGGAGATCCAAAAATTAAAAATGAAAAATTTATTAAAAGATATGCTGAATTTATAAATGATTTAAATGGTAAATATTGGACAGCTCAGGATGTAAACATGACCTCGGATGACATAATTAATATTAAAAAAAAGACTAATTATGTTGTAGGACTTCCAAAAGAACATGGCGGGCTTGGTGATTCGTCAGCTCCAACAGCATTTGGAGTATATCTTGGTATGAAATCAGCGATGATGAATATAACTGGTAATGAGTCTTTAGAAGGAAAAAAAATATTGGTTTTGGGTGTTGGTAAGGTTGGAAGTAAATTAATTAACTACCTTCTTAAAGAGGGCTCATCTGTATATGCTTATGATATAGATTCCAAAAACCTACGTTCATTTTCTGGTACAAATATTAAAATACTAGACAAGGATATGATTTATAATAATGAGTATGATATTTTTTCTCCCTGTGCATTAGGAGGTGCTGTAAATAAAGATTCGATAGATAAGATCCATTGTAAAGTTATTGCTGGAGCTGCAAATAATCAGATTGCTGACGAAGAAATAGTTTTGAGTAAGCTAAAAGAGAAAAAAATAATATTCATCCCTGACTTTTTGATAAATGCTGGCGGTATAATTAGTGTTTACCACGAACAAATTGGTGAACTTAATTCTCAAAAAGTTATGGATATGACAAGTAATATTTATGATAAGGTGACTGATGTTTTAAAATTCTCTGAAGAGAATGAAACTTCAACCTATAATGCTGCTATCCAATTGGCAAAAAATAGAATTAACAATATTTCTGAAAAATAGCTAATATTGCACTTCGTTCTTTAAATTAATTGCTATGCTAAATAGGAGAAGTATAAGGATTAAAGTTTTGCAACACATATATTCTTATGAACATAACCTTGGATTATCAGATGATATTGATTCACTAAAATCTCACACTCTTGAAGATTTAAAAAAGTCCATTTATAATATAGATAGCTTTCTTTATCAGTTTTTATCATTATCACTTAGTTTTCTGGAGATTGATTCAAGAAAAAGAGAAATAAATAAGAAATCTTTAACCAAAAAAAATAAATTAAAATTTAACTTATCTAATAATAAGGTTTTAGAGTTTTTAGGAGAAAACAAGAAAATTAAATCTGAAATTATAAACTTTAAATCTTCTTTAGGTAGTGAAGGGGAATTAATTAAGGATTGGTATAATTTATTAATTAAGGAAAGTTTTTTTACTGAATATAATAACCTGGAAAGTCCTACTTTTAACGATGATCTTGAGTTCGTTAGAAAATTGATATTGAGTTTTTTTCTTAAAAATGAAGATATAAATTCATTTTTCGAATCAAGGAATATTTATTGGGATATAGATAAACAAATAATTAGATCAATGTTAAAAAAAACTTTTGAATCCTTAAATTCGAGAGATTTTAATACATTTGCAGTCGCAAGTTTATCTGAAAACATTGAGGAGGATATTGATTTTGCTTGTTCTTTGTATGAATGTGTTGTCTCAAAATCAAAAGAATTTGATTCTTATATTAGTGATTTTGTAAAGAACTGGGAATTAGATAGAATTTCTAGAATGGATCTCTCAATTATTCGTTTGGGTATAGCAGAGATGACTTTTTTTAATTATATACCAGTTAAAGTAACAATAAATGAGTGCATTGATTTAGCTAAAAATTTTAGCTCTCCTAAAAGTGGAAAGTTTGTAAATGGTCTTTTAGATGTAATTTCATTAAATTTGCAAGAAAAGGGTCAAATTAAAAAAACAGGTAAAGGTTTGATCGATAATAAATAATAAAAAATTATGAGTAAAAATTCTACAAATTCATTCATTAGCTTACTAATAGGCTTAATTGTTGGTGGAGTACTTGGAATATTATTTGCGCCTGACAAGGGTAATAATACAAGAGATAGACTAACCTTTAGACTTAATCAGTATAGAAAGAAATTAGAAGATTTAATTAACGAAATAACTGATGATAAAGAATTAGTAAATTCTGAAGCTAAATCTAAAGGAAGAAAAGTTGTCAATGAAGCTAAGACAAAGGCAGAAAGATTACTTAAAGATGTAGATGGAATTTTATCTAAAATTAAAGAAAATTAATTATACTAAACATGAAAAACTTTATATCAATACTATCAATTTTATTTTTAACTTCTTGTGGATCTCAAATGAGTGATCTCGAGTTAAGAGTTGCAAAATTAGAGACAGAAATTGCTTCAATGAGAAACGGTGGTGTATCCTCAATTATTCCTGCAGGTGCTTTTCCAAAGTTCTCCTTTAATCAAGAAGAACATAATTTTGGTCAAATTAAAGATGGTGACATTGTAAGTCATACGTTTAGATTTACCAATACAGGTCAGGCACCCCTTATTATTTCAAAAGCTACTGCTGCTTGTGGTTGCACTGTGCCTCAGTGGCCTAAACAACCTATACCTGTTGGCGGTTCAGGTGAGATAAAAGTTCAGTTTGATTCAAGTAACAAACCAGGTATGCAAAATAAAGTTGTAACAATTACTGCTAATACAGAATCAAAAGTAAAGAAGTTATTAATAAGAGCACAAGTTAATCCAAGATCGTAATATATGATTTTATTACAGTCCTTTGGATCAGGATTAGCACAGCTTTTCTTTCCATTAGCAATACTGTTTGTATTTTATTTTTTTATATACAGGCCAGATCAAAAGCGTAAACAAAAACAGTCTAACTTTATTTCCTCTCTAAAAAAAGGAAATAAAGTAGTTACGATGGGTGGCATCCATGGGAAAGTTGTTGCAATTGATGGGAATGAGGTTACGCTCGATGTGGATAGAGGAACTAAAATTAAGTTTGATAAAAACTCTATCTCTTTTGAGATGTCTTCCCAAGAGAATAATTAACTTTCTTTCATTAAGAATATTTAATTTGAACTTACATGTCTTATCTAGTAGGTATAACTGGAGGTATTGGATCAGGAAAAACTACAGTATCTAATATATTTTCTCACTTAGGTTACAAGGTCTATAACTCAGATGAAAGAGCTAAATACCTGATGCAAACTAATGATAAAATTATAAGAAAAATTACTGGACTTCTTGGTGACACATCATATAGTAAAGGGAAACTCCAAAAGAAAATGATTTCTCATGCTATTTTCAACAATAAAAGTCTAATTGAGAAAATAAATTCCATTGTACACCCAGAAACAATAAAAGATTTTAATTCTTGGGTATCAAAAAATAAAGATTCCATTCTAATTAAAGAATCAGCATTAATTTATCAGTCAGGTTCTTATAAAGATTTGGATGAGGTTATTCTTGTAGAGGCAAGTGATGAAATTAGAATTGAAAGAGTATTGAAAAGAGATAAGCAAAAGGAAAAAGATGAAATTCTTAAAATTATTCAGAATCAGAAATTAAAAAATAAAGAAGACTTCAATCCAGATTATATCTTAGAAAATAATGGAGAAGATCTACTTCTTCCTAAGGTCATTGAGATAATTGAAAAACTAAAATCAAAAGTTTAATTCACATTGAAACTTCAAGTAAATTAATTTATATAGTTTAGTAATATAGTTTTTAAATTATGAAAATATCAAACGTATACTTTATTATATTATCCCTCATTTTTATATCATGTGGTCCTTCCTCAAAACAACAACAAATTTTAGATGACGATGTTCAGCTGAATAAGGACATAGCAATGTATAAAGAGACTTGGTCTTTATTCCTTTCAGGAGATGCTTCAGTTATTAATTCTGAGAGGTTTCAAGAAGATGTGGTTATTGTAACTCCCCAAGGAGATTTAGTAGGACTTGAAGCTTGTAAAGATTTTTACATGAATTATGTAAATGGTTT
>CENX01049877.1_pt1 | contig 31391 bp, 24 predicted proteins | sample 361321 | NCBI WGS metagenome assembly CENX01 (sample SAMEA2619678, study PRJEB7988) | marine metagenome | isolation source: saline water (ENVO:00002010), including | reverse complement strand
ATTAAAAAAAATAATTTAATGAAATATGGCAATATATCAACAGGTTCCGAGGAAGCAAGTCTTGCTGCAAAGGAAATATTAAGATTTGGAGGTAATGCATTTGATGCTGCAGTAAGCGCTATTTTTGTATCAATGACATCTGAATTTGCTCTTACTGGAGCCTTTGGTGGAGGGACCATGTTAGGAGTTAAGCAAAATTCTACACCTTTCATTTATGATTTTTTTGTTAATTCACCTATTAAAAACAATAAAAATTGTGAATTTTTTAACATAAATGTTGATTTTGGTGAAACTTCACAAAAATTTAATATTGGTTTAGGGTCAATCGCAACACCAGGAAATCTAATGGGCCTAATTGAAATACAAAAGAAATATGGAAAACTTGATATAAAAGATGTACTTCAAAATGCTATCTATATAGCAAATAATGGTGTTACAATCACAAGTTATCAAGGATATATTATGAGTCTTATCAAACCAATTCTTGAATATGATAACTCTACCAATAATTTATTTTTTAAAAATAATAAACTCTTAAAAGAAGGTGATACATTTAAAAATATTGAATTTGGGAACTTTCTTTCAATATTAATTAAAGAAGGTCATAATTATTTTTATAAAGGAGATGGCTTAAATATCATTCTAAAATTTTTAGATAATAAAAGTAACCTTAGTAAAAATGATTTTTTAGATTATCAAACATTTGAAAGAAAAGCGGAATCAACTAATTTTAATAATCATACAATTTATACTAATTCTTCTCCATCACATGGAGGTCCTCTTATTATTTTTTTATTAAAAATTTTAAGAGAATCAGGAGTTAAAATTAATAATGACTCCTTAATAAGCGCTATGGATATTACATCAAAAGCAAGAGAAAAAACTTGCGTCAATCCAAATTTAGAAAATGAAATAAATAAAATATTTGATCATAAAAATTTTAAGAAATTTTTAAATCATTTTAAAAACAATAGCCTAGATTTTTCTAAACCAATTGATGGATTTGGATCAACAACTCATGTGAGTATTATAGATAAAGAAAATAATGCTGCTAGTATAACAACTACCAATGGCGAAGGTTGTGGATACACTATCCCAGAATATGGCATAATGATGAATAATATGCTTGGTGAGGAAGATTTAAATCCTTTCGGATTTCATAATTGGAATAAAAAGAGGAGACTCCCAACTATGATATCTCCTATAATTATAACAAAAAATAATAAGCTAAAATTTATTTTTGGAAGTGGAGGTAGTAATAGAATACGATCAGCAAACATTCAAGTAATTTTAAATTTACTAATTCACAAAATGAGTCTCAAAGATTCAATATCTAAATCTAGATTACACCTTGAAGGCGATACATTGTTTTATGAATCAAATACTGAGTTCAATATAAATAAAAGTAATATTAGACTTAAACCTTTTAAGAAAAAGAGTTTGTTTTTTGGAGGAGTAAATGCAGTGAGTCCAAAATCATCTGTTTCTGATGAAAGAAGAGGTGGATATAGTGTAATTGATTGATTTAATAACTATTAATATCAGGATTTTTTCTATTTTTCTTTTTTTCAGAATGATATTTTTTTTCTGATAAACGCTTTTCGATAGATGATTTAGTTGGTTTAGTTTTTATTCTTTTGGGAGGTCTAAAATTACTTTTTTTTATTCTACGTCGAATCTCTTTTATACATTTAATTTTATTTAAATATTGACTTCTCTCATCTTGGCACATGACTTGTATACCAGATTTAATATGTGTTAATCTTACTGCAGATTCTGTTTTGTTAGCATGCTGTCCACCTTTACCGCTTGATCTAAAAGTTTCTATTTTACATTCAGATAAGAGTAAATCATCAGAATCAGGTATATTTATAAAATTCAGATTATATCCTTTTTAATTTACTGGTTAAATGATTAATTAAGATACCATTAGCAACTGATACATTTAAACTTTCTATCTGACCAATTTTTTTAATTGTGATTTTTTTAAATTGCTTAAATTCACTGCTAATTCCATGGGCCTCAGAACCTAATATTAGAGCCCAATTACCTACTAATTTAATTTTATTTAAATTTTCACCTTCCATATCAGCTACATATATATTTTTATAATTATTTTTTAAATAATTAATAATATTCAAACGACTATCTTGAATAATATTATCTAAATTAAAATGTGCTCCCATTGCTGAACGAATGCATTTTAAATTGAATGGATCAACTGTACCTGATGTTAAAACGATTGAATTAATTCCAAACCAAGCACATGTTCTTATAATTGTTCCTAAATTTCCAGGATCTTGGATTCCGTCTAAAACAACTAAATTATTATTATCCAATTTTTCCAATGATTGATGGAGATATTTTTTAATATCAACTATGGCAATTATTCCTTGGGAATTTTTTGTATCAGAAATTTTATTAAAATTATTTTTACTACAATATTTAATAGTAAGATTTTTAAACGGGCCTTTATTTAATAAATTTTCCTGAAAATTTTCATTTACAACCAAATAATCTAATTTAATTCCAGCATTAATTGATTCATAGATTAAACGATAACCTTCAAGAATTGCTTTTTGATTCAATTCTCTATTTTTCTTAATTTTTAAAGAGTTAATAAACTTAATTGCATTTAAACCTATCATTTAAATTCCATAACAATTGGAGCGTGATCTGATCCTAATACATCTTTAAGTATATATGAATCTTTTAAATTTTCTTTTAAAACCTTTGATATACAAAAGTAATCAATTCTCCATCCAATATCCTTAGCTCTTGCTTGGAACATATAGCTCCACCATGTATAATGTCCTCCATCTTTATTAAACTCTCTGAATGTATCTATAAAATCACTATTAACTATGTTGGAAAAACCGCTTCTCTCTTCATCTGTAAAACCAGGATTAAAACGATTTGTTTTAGGATTTTTTAAATCAATTTCTTTATAAGCTACATTTAAATCTCCACAAAATATTACTGGCTTGTGCTGCTCTAAATTTTTTATAAATTTTAAAAATTCTTTATCCCAGACTTGTCTATATTCTAAACGTAACAATTCACGTTTTGAATTAGGTGTATAAACAGTAACTAAATAATAATTATCAAATTCTAATGTAATAACTCTACCTTCCTGATCATGTTCTTCAATACCAATGTCATATTTAACATTTAATGGTTCAATTTTAGAAAAAATAGCAGTACTTGAATATCCTTTTTTGACAGCTGAATTCCAAAATTGATAAGGATAATTTGGAAGGCTTAATTCAACTTGTTCCTTATGTGCTTTTGTTTCTTGAATACAAATAATATCAGGTTTATATTCATTCATAAAATCGTAAAAGCCTTTTTTTATAACAGCTCTAATACCATTAACATTCCATGATATAAATTTCAATTTATTCTCCTATCTTAATATTTATAATTTATTTTCTAAATCTATTTTTACAGCAATAAATTTTGATTATTTTTTAGAAATGACGATATAGCGAATTAAAATTAAAAACTACAATTTGAAGTTATTATTTATTTCTAAAATAAGATTTAATTCTATCAAATTTAATATAATCTTGATTTCCACTTTTCATATCCTTAATTACAACTTGTTTATTTTCTACTTCTTCATCACCGATAATAATTGTATGTGATACATTTAATCTATTAGCATCTTTCATTTGTGATTTCAAGCTTCTTCTAAGTAAATCATTAACTACAATTAAATTTTCTGCTCTTAAAGAATCAGATATTTTCAAACTATATTCTAAATATTTTTTATCTGTTATAACTATATAAATATCAGATGATTTTGAAATTGGAAGATGTTTTTTATTAAGTACCAATATAAGACGCTCAATACCAGCTGCAAATCCAAAGGCTGGGGTAGTTTGTCCTCCTAATTCTTCTACCAAATAATCATATCTTCCACCACCACACAATGCATCTTGAGAACCAAGATTATCACTTAATATTTCAAATACTGTATGGCAATAATAATCAAGACCTCTAACTAATTTATAATCAACAGTATAATCAATAGATAATGAATCTAAATGACTTAATACATCTGAAAAATGATTTTTATCTTCTTTGTTAAGATAATCAAGAATATGGGGTGCATTTTTTATAATTTCAATTTCAAAATCAACTTTTGTATCTAATATTCTTAAGGGATTTTTTTCTAATCTTACTTGACTTATTTGACTTAATTTATTTTTATATTGTAATAAATATTTAGTTAACACATCCTTATATTTTAATCTAACCTCAGGGGAGCCTATACTATTAATTTTCAGATTGAGATTATCAATATTTAATGATTTATAAAAATTATAAGCCAAAGCTATAACTTCTACATCTTGCTCAGGGTATTTAGATCCTAGTGCCTCAACACCAAATTGGTTAAATTGTCTAAATCTACCTTTTTGAGGTCTTTCTCTTCTAAAGAGTGTATCTATATAATATAATTTATTAATTGGATTTTTTTTACCTAACTTGTGCTGTATAAAAGATCTTACAACAGATGCTGTAGATTCTGGTTTTAATGTTAGATGATTACCACCTTGATCTATCCAACTATACATTTCTTTTGAAACAATATCAGTTTGTGAACCAATAGATCTAGAAAATAAATATGTACTCTCAAATATTGGGGTTCTAATTTGCGAATAACCATACTTTTTAAGATAATGATGAATAAAATTTTCCAGATATTGCCATATATCATTTTCTTCATATAGTATATCCTGAGTACCTTTAATATTTTTAATCAAATCTGACATAATTATATACTTTCCTTTGATAAATAAATATGTTCCCAGTCATTAATTAAATTAAATATATCTGTACTTGTTTTACACTCTAATATTTTAGTTTTCATATTTACTGAATTAATAAATTTTTGAAACCTACTAATTAATTTTCTATGTAATAATGGATTATCAACTGTATCTAATATTAATAAAATGAAATGTACTTTTTGTTGATCTGGAGATTCATAGTCTATGCCTTCAACTGATACTCCAAGTATAGCTGTTAAATCTTCAACCTCAATAGAACTTGAATAATGAAAGGCAATACCTCTTCCTATAGCAGGATTCATAATTTTTTCATGATCATTTATAAATGAGAATAGCTTAGAAGTTCCTGTAAGTATATTTTGATTTAATAATTGATTTAATAAAACTTGAACAGCATCTGACTTACTGGAGCTATCCAATGGAAAAATAATTGTTCTATCATTGATTTTATCTATTAAATTCATAAAATTACTAATTAATATTAAACTGCCTATTTGAAGATGAAGAACGAACTTTTACATCTTGTAAATCAGGGTGCATAACATTTATACTTAATTGAAAACCTCTACTAAATCCATTTGGCCACCACGTAAACATGAATTCCCAGCAATGTAATTCTCTATAAAATTTAAGACTTTGAGAGTTAATTTTCATATCAATTAAATTTACTCCTGCAATATATGTAAATAACCAATTTTTTGTTAAATGAATAGTATTATATGAATCTAAATTAAAATAATTAAAATCCCATTTTTTATCTTCAACATCAAATTCACCTTGAATAGATAAATTTATATCAGAACGCCATACTTCATTATTATTTATTTTAGGTTTAAATTGATCCATATACAAAATAGAATTAAAATTTGTTGTATCTCTTGATTCTGATATTAATGATATATCTTCATATAAATCTTCCGTTGCACCTCTCAATGAAAATCGGGTGGACATTTGAGCTTTCAAATATTCTAGTTTAGGTGCTCTTCCTTTAGATAAAAGATTCATATAGGTTAATGAGCCTTCATTATCAAAAATTTCATCATAAATATTATGCTGCATATGAATAAAAAATAATTCACCTCCATTTTCTTTTTTAAAACTCCATCTTGAATCAATTAATGAGAATTTATTTTCTCTACTATTATCGTAATCTGTTGTCATGTCGATACTTAAAAAATCTCTTTTACTGATTAATCCGTCATCATTTTTTGTTTTTATTTGAAAAGCATTGGATAATGAAAATCTAATTTTTTGACTTTCTTCATTTAGATTATTTGCATAAGTCCCTCCCAATATATCTTGAATAATAATGTCTCCATTTTCTTCAAATTTTTGTAATTGATTGCCATATGTATTTTTTAAGTTTGGTGTATAATTAAAAATAATTTGAGGACTCATTTTATGCCTAAAAGAAATTAAATTCCCAATATTTACTGGTAAAATACCATAAATTTTTGTATTCAAATTAACTGACGCATTCCAAGTTAATCTTCTATTAAATTCAGATATATTTTCATAATTATAACTATAAATATCATTTGTATTAATTTGCATATAATCTCTTGATTGCCATAGCCAATCTTCAGTTATTGCAAGTCTTGGTGTTATCGATAGCCAATTAATGTTTGAATTCATAGATAGTTGCACTATGTTTTTTGCTCCACCTTTAACTACATCAACTTCATCATTAGCTGACCAAATAATTTCATTGCTTGTAAGATCATCATCGATTTCGGTATCACAATTTCCATCTAAATCGTTGTCAATACATGAATTTTTAACAAATGTTTCTTTTCCATGATCATATGATAAATTATATGACAGATAAATATCATTAAACCACTTATCGCCATTGCCAAGTAATTTTCTTTGAGGCAATGAAAATGATATTTTAGGTCCTGTCAACCATTTATATGAATTAACTTGTTCAATCTGAGTAGGAGGAGAAATATATAAATCTTCATATTCTTCAAAACCAATTGATAAAGAATTTTTTTCCCATCTCTTCTGGTAAGATAAAGAAGATAGTTTATTTTGATCTAATCTAGAATTTAAATTTATCTCAGTTGGATCTATTGAAGATTTATATTTATAATTTATTATAATATTTTGAGTGGGATCGAAAGACTGCTTATGATAAAATGTTATATTTTTAATTTTTTGAGAGTTATTTGAAAAAATATTAGAAATATCGCTATCGTTATCAGCTAAATAGTTTTTTGTTTCATACTTCATATAGCCCTCTAAAATATAGTTATACCATGATTCTCCTGATCTTATTTTATATCTATATTCGTGATTTACAATTATACCTTTTTTATCCTGTATATCAAATAAAAACGTATAGTCTGAATAATCATTGAGTACATAATAATAACCTAAATTATCCAAATAGGTTCCCGATGATGACCTGTGACCAAAAGTAGGCATAATCCAACCACTTATTCTATTACCATTTTTATTAGGAAATACAGAAAAAGGCAAATAAAATATTGGCAGATCTCTAATGTATAGAGTCATTGGCTTAGCTATTATTCGATCATTTGGTATCATTTTCATTTGTTTACTATGAAAATAGTAATGTGGGTGATCCAATTCGCAAGTAGTAAATATGCTGTTATTTATATAGAACAATTCATTTCGATCTTTTGTTAACGTCTCACCTTCATAAAAACTTTGATTAAAATTTGTTTCACCTTTAACAATTTTTCCTTTTTTACTAATTAAATCAAACTCCATTTTTTCACCAAAAATTGGATTTTCTCCAAATCCATTTATTGATGGATATACTAAGTCTTTTTTACGAGCTTCAAGAATATTTTTATTCCAATCAATAAATATTTCGCCTGCTTTCAATTCATTATTATCATAAAATACAAGTGAATTGTCGTATAAATAACTAACTTCATTATCTAATTGGTAGTCTATATAATCAGCTTTATATGTAACGGTTGAATCAACTCTTGAGTTATTAGATTCAGGTTTAAATTTTCCTTCAACTCCACCAAACATTTCCATTCTTTCAATACTTTTATTATTTATTTCAATCAAAATTGAATCGCCTGATGAATTATTAACACCTGTCACTAAACTATCTTCAATAATATTAAAATTTGTAGAAGCCATATTAAGTAATTTTATTTTTTCTACTTCACCATTTTTAAAATCTAAAAACATTTTTTTACTAGACATCCTATCTTCAATATTTTGATACTTACTATCTTTATCAAATTTAGCTTTGGTATAATTAAAAAATTTTGCATTTGAAATAATTTTAATATCATTTATTAATGAATCCTGATAATTAATAATTAATGTATCTCCTTCAACTTTATTTGTTAAATCAATTATTTCAGCTGAACCAAATAATTCTATTTTAATATCATTATTTTCAGATAATTCTTCATACATTAATTGATTACAATTAATAATTTGCTCTCCTTTATAAAAATTCACATTACCAATTGATTCAAAATTTTTATAATCTCTATCAAATAAAATTAGCTTATCACAAAATAGTGAATCACTTTTATCAATCATCTTAACATCACCAATTAATGTAACTTTTTGAAGATTTGGTTCATAGATTGCTTTTGATGTATACAAAACCATTGATTTATTATTGATTATAACATTATCTTTAAAAATTCTTTTTTCAATATCATTTTCTATAATATTTTCTAAAAAATTAGCAGAAAATCTTAAATTATTGTTTGGAAAAAGAAATGATAATAGAAATAAAGTAAGTATGTGTATTTTGTAATTCATTAATATTTTTTACAATTTATAATTAATAAAGTTTCTATTTAATTGTCATATACTTAATATACAAAGCATAGTTTATTTATATTAATGTTACATTCTGTAATTATTAATTATTTTAATTGTATAAAAATAAGCTATAATTTGAGAGAAATTTAAAAGGATTTTAAAAATAATGTTATTAAAAATATTGTTTAAAGTAATTTTGTTTACATCTTTAGGATTATCTCAAGTTTCAATTGATTCTTCACCTAAAAGTTTTTCTCTAAATGAAAGTATAAATATAACATCAGAAGAATTAGCTCCGTTTAATATTGATATATTAATCGAAGAAGATGAAATAAATAGTAGGTCTGATATTAGAAAACCATACAGATTTGCAAATCCAATTTCTGTGAATTTTAATATGAATAATTCAGGAGAGTGGATTTCGCTTGAAGATGGTTCTCTTTTATGGACTTTAAAGGTAAAATCTCAAGGCGCTTTTTCTCTCAATGTGATTTATGATAAGTTTAACTTACCTGAAGGGGCAGAATTTTTTGTTTATTCATCAAACCAAGATATGGTTTTGGGAGCTTTTACAAGTTTAAATCATAAACCACATGGTGGTTTTTCTACTGCACCTATAATCGGTGATGAAATTATTTTTGAATATAACGAGCCCTTTAATTCTAATTTTAGAGGTGAAATTAGTATTGAAACAATATCTCATGATTATAAAAATATTTTTTTCAATGAATCAAGAGGATATGGCGATTCTGGAAGCTGTAATAATAATGTAGCATGTTCAGAAGCATTAGAATGGCAAGATGAAATCAGATCAGTTGCAATGATCTTAACATCAGGGGGTTCAAGAATTTGTACTGGTTCTCTAGTAAATAATGCTTCTCAAGATTTAACTCCATATTTCTTAACAGCTAACCATTGCTTAGGTGGAAATAATTCTTGGATTTTCATGTTTAATTATGAAAGCCCATCGTGCTCAAACCAAAACGGACCAACAAATATGACTCTATCTGGTTCAAGCTTACTTGCTAATAGTTCATCTTCTGATGTTGCGCTATTATTATTAAATGAATCTCCACCAGAAAATTATAATGTACATTTTGCAGGCTGGGATGTTTCAGGCAATACACCTTCAATTCCAGTAGGTATTCATCATCCATCAGGCGATATAAAGAAAATTTCATTTGACTATGATAATGCGTCTAATAGCGGAAATTATTGGGATGTTGACAGTTGGGATGATGGTACAACAGAACCAGGTTCATCAGGTTCACCATTATTTGATGGTCAAACACATAGAATCATAGGTCAACTATATGGAGGAGTAGCTTCATGTACTAATTTTGGATATGATACTTACGGCAAAACCTCAGTATCTTGGAATCTAGGACTTAGTGAATACTTGGATCCTAATAACTTAGGATTAAATTTTATCGATGGTATTGATGCAATAGATTTACCAGAACCTTTATTAAGTTACAGTGATATTGATTTATTATATGAAATATCAAATGGTGAATCAAACTCTTCATCATTTAGTATAACAAATATTGGTGAATTAGAATCTTTATTAACATATTCAATTAATGTTAATCAGTTCCAGAATCCTCTAGGAGGACCCGATTTTTCTGAAAATTATTGGACTGATTCAAATAGTGAATTTTCTGAAAATTATGATTGGATAGATATTTCAAATATTGGAACATTATATAATTTTCCTACTAATGATGATTCCGGTGAGCTAATTGATATTCCATTTGACTTCCCATTTTACGATAATTCTTACAATCAATGCTTCATAAATCCAAATGGATGGATAGGTTTTGAAAGTGATAATAATAGTTGGGATAATACAACTATTCCATCAACACAAGCACCTAGATCAGCAATTTTTGGATTTTGGGATGACTTAAATCCAATAAATGATGCATGTAATTCTTGTTTTGGAGAAGTTTACTACCACGCAAATGATGATAGGTTAGTTGTTTGGTTTAATGATGTAGCTCATTGGCCGACATATTTTAATGATAGCATTTATAATTTTCAAATAGTTCTGTTTTCTAATGGTAAAATTAAATTTAATTATAGCTCAATGGTTGGAAATTCAAGTTCTGCAACAATTGGTATCCAAAATTCATTAGGAAATTCAAGCCTAATGATGTCATTCAATTCTCAATATGTACAAAATAATTTATCTACAATAATTTCAAAAGCTCCATCTTGGATTGGGATAAATAATATTGGTAATTATTCAATATCTGGAGAAATAATTCAAGGATCATCAGAGTCAGTTAATTTGGTACTTGAAAACAATCAGCTTACTGAAGAAATTTATAGCACATATTTAAATATCAATTCAAATGGTAGTGAACCTATATCATTACCTGTAGAATTAATCAATCTTAATAATATGTTATTAGGTGATTTAAATGATGATAGTACTATTAATATATCTGATGTAGTCTTAGCGGTTAATCTAGTTTTAAGTTCGAATTATAATTTTTCAGCAGATATAAATTCGGATAATACAGTAAATGTAAGCGATATCATTTTACTAATTAATTTAATTCTTCAAAATTAAATGAAACATATTAAAAGACACATATACATATTAATTATTATAAATCTCATTTTCTCAAGTAATGTTTGGGATAATAAATTATTATTTTGTCTTAAAAAAAATATAGATCCATTAAAAATAATTGACAAAAAAAATATAACTAATAATGAATTATTAAATAATATAATTAATAAATATAATATATTAAATATTGAACCGTGGTTAAATGGAGCTACTGAAGATGATTTTGATAATGATATTTATTTGAATAGGATATATAGAATTACTATCAACGAAAAAAATATTAAAATCATCGAAAAAATAAAGCAGACATTAGAATCAATAGATTTTATTCATTCAGTTGAATATGAATTTTATAGAAAACCACTATTTACTCCTAATGATCAATATTATAACAATCAATGGTTTTTACCTGATATTCAATCTAATCTCGTATGGGATTTATGGACAGATATTGGTTTAATTCCAGGTAATAGAGATGTTATTTTAGCCTCAGTAGATTTAGGAGTTAATTGGAACCATCCAGACTTAAGAAATAATTTGTGGCAAAATTTAGGAGAAGATGCTGATGGTGATGGAAGAACAATTGAGGGATCAGGAAATAACTGGTATTTAGATCCAGGAGATTTAAATGGAATAGATGATGATGACTGGGATAATAATTCAAGTACATATATAGATGATTTAATAGGCTGGGATCCATCTGGAGTAAATGGACTTGATGACAATGATCCAAACCCTCCTAATTCTGGTGGTTGGTCGCACGGAACTCATGTAGCTGGATTACTTGCTGCTTCTACTAATAATTCTACTGGAATTTCTTCAACTGCTTTTAATTGTAGTATTATGTCCGTAAAAGTTTCGACAGAAAATCAACCAAATGATATATATATAACTGATGGATTTGACGGTATTTTATACGCATCTAAGGCCGGATTCTTTTCAAAAGGATTTACAATTATAAACAACAGTTGGGGTGGATTAGGTTATAGCCAATATGAACAAAGTGTAATAAATACATGTTTCAACCAATACAACTCAATAATTGTTTGTGCAGGTGGTAATGGTGGTGATTGGAATAGTAATTCTGGAGAATCTAACTCATCACACTATCCATCTGGTTATGATAATGTAGTATCAGTATGCCCATTAGGAACAAATAATTCCTGGAATCATTGGGCAACATATGGCCAAACTGTAGATTTAGCATCTCCGGGAGAAAATATTAGAAGCTGTACTGGGAATAATAATTATCAAAGCTGGGATGGTTCATCAATGGCAGCACCTATTGCAGCAAGTGTTTTCGGATTAGTTAAATCTTATAATATGGATTGGGATAATGAAATGATTCAAACGATGGTATTAGAAACAGCTAATCCTATTATATATGATATTAATACTGAAACTTATCTCCAAGGTATGCTTGGAAAAGGCAAGGTAGATGCTTTATCAGCAATTACAACTCCACTTTTTCCTAAACTTGAATATTCTGGAGAAGATATATTTATTATCAATGATATTGATGGTGAAATTAATCCAGGAGAGCAAGTACAATTATCTGTTATTCTTTATAATAATTCTGATTGGGGGGATGCAGTTAATGTTTCTCTATTATTAGAAACAGATGATAATGTTGAAATATTAAACGAAAATATTTTTATAGGAGATATTGCATCAGGTGAAGTAGGGATTAATATTGAAGAACCCTTTAACATATTATTTAGTTCAGATTTATCTGAACCTAATATCAATCTAAATTTAAATATTATATCTAATCAAAGTGGTTATATTAACTATAACCAATCTTACCCAATAATGCTAACTGTAATTGATAATCCGGTAATTTATGGAGATGTAAATGAAGATTCATCAATTAATATTTTAGATGTGGTACAATTAGTTAATATCATTTTAAATAATACATCAAATTTAAATGCAGATTTAAATGAAGATAATAATATTAATGTTCAAGATATAATAATTCTTATTAATTTAATTTTAGGTTAAATTTTTAATTATAGCTTCATTAGCTAGTTGATCAGCTTTTTCATTACCCGGATTTCCAGTATGACCGCGAACCCACTCCCATTTAATATTATGATTATTACTTAAATCATCTAGTTTTTTCCATAAATCTTTATTTTTAACAGGTTTTTTATTGGAAGTTTTCCAACCTTTCTTTTTCCAATTAGCAATCCACTTAGTTATTCCATCTTTAACATAATTAGAATCTGTTATAATAGTGATATCTGACTTTTGCTTAATAATTAATAATGATTCAATTACAGCAGTTAACTCCATAATATTATTAGTAGTATCTTTTGAAAATCCATTAATTTCTTTTTTATGCTCTTTATATATTAATAATGCTCCCCAACCTCCAGGACCGGGATTACCCTTACAAGCACCATCAGTATAAATATAAATTCTGTTATCCATATCTAAAATTTAAAAATCATAACCAATTGTAAGATACCAAAATCTGTTTGATTTACTTCCATTGATAGGATTATATTGACGAGCATAATCAAGCTTCCAGGCCATATTAAGAAAAATAAAACGTGGTCCATACCCATATGACATGATCCAACCAATATTATCATCAGTTATATTAGAATTAGAGTTTGTTTCCCAGTTTTTTCTTTCTCTAAATTTTGGAAATTTATCGTTCCAAGCTGCACCCATATCAATAAATGCAACTCCAAATAATTGCCCTAAAAATTTAATAGATGGAAAATAATACATTAAGAATGGAAATCTTAATTCGTAATTCATTAACAATGCTTTACGACCATATTTTTCTGCCATAGGAAATCCTCTAACAGGAAATACAAAATTATTCATAAAATAAAAATCATCGAATGGTAACGCATCTTCATAACTACTGTTAACCATATTATTAGTATCTGAAAAAATCCAAGGGCCACCACCGACCCCAAATAATCTTTTATCTTTACCCCAGCTTGAACCCATAAAAATACGACTTGCAAAACTTATTTTATTAACAAAAGATAATTCAAAATATGTCCTGTGATCAAAAGTAATTGTTTCAAAAATGTAATCATTAAGTCTCGATTTAGGTATTATTTCATATTTCAGATATGATCTTATCCCACTTACAGGATATAAATAAAACCACCTTGTGTTATCCCAAACGTATTTTAAATGTGGTTTAAAAATATTATAAGAATCATATTCCAATGTTGACTCATTACCAGAAAAAGTATTTATTTCAGACTCTTCTTTTATTAAATGATTATAACTCAATCCACCTTCTAACCTGTCAAATCTTGAAAATGGCAAGAAAAATAAATAATTTAAACCAATATTACGGTTCAAAGTAAATTGATATGATGAATAATCAAATGTAGCATAAATATCAGTTTTATATGCTTGATGGTAAAAACTAATATCATGATTGATTTTATTTTTTAAATATCTATATGATAAATAATAATCTGACTCTTTAAAATCAATTTGCATTTCTGTACCAAGCGTTATACGATGATCACCTAAAATATCACTAAATAGAAACATCGCCATTGCCTGAGAACCATAATAAGAATCATAGCTATAATAAGCTTGTGCGTAATCTAAAGTAAAACGAGTATTATATTTATTCTTTATATAATTATTATTATTATCTTTTAATAAAGATTCATCGAAAATGTTTATTGTATTTTGAGTTTGGGATCTTCCATCAAAAATGTAATTTTGATAACTCTTAGATTTAGAATTATTACTTTTAGATTTTTTCAACAATGCCATATCATTATTTTTTTTCCAATTTGATGGAGAAATTTCTATATTGTCATTTAGTAAACGATTAATATTAGATAAAATAAATATATCATACCCACTTTTATAAAATCCAGTAAAAATTAATTGATTATTTGAAATCCAATTTAATTGAGTTACTCCCGTCATAATATTTGTTACTGGCTGGGATGATTCACCATTTATATCAGAAATATAAATATTGTTTACCCCCGATTTATCTGAAATAAAGGCAATTTTACTTTTATCAGGTGAATAACAAGCATATGTCTCATTTTCTTCTGTATCAGTTATTCTAAAAATATTTTCTTCAAAAATATTTATTTTATATATATCAAGATTTTCAACATTATGATCTAAAAAATTTGAAGAATTACTCATAAAACCAACTTGTAAATGATTACCTCTATCAGAAATAAATAGTAATTCTTCACCATTAGGATGCCAGGATACTTGAACATCACTAAACCAATCATTAGTAACGTTTTCTAATGAATCATCATCAATATTATAAATATATATATCACTTGACATCCCATTATTACCTACAAATGCAATTTTATTATTGATAGGATTCCATGTGGGTCTAAAAATGCCTTCTAAATTAAAAACTTTTTTTAAATTCTTTGAAGAATCATTCAAATCAAAAACAAATAATGCATCCGATTTTCCTGATTTTGCAGCAAATACAATTTTATTTCCATCTGGCGACCATGATATACCTGGTTTTAATATATGTAATTCTTCAAATTCTGATGTTTTATTTCCACTTATTATTCTTTTTACAAATTTTCCATCAATCATAGAAATTATATATATTCCCATTTCACCATTTTTATTAGAATACATTGCAACTTCAAAACCATTTGGTGAAGGTGATGGTGCTATATTATAACTATTATATAAATCAATATGATTGGTAAGCTGTCTAGAAATATCTCTTACATCATCTCTATACTGAATATCTGGCCAATATTCTTTTTTTAAATATTTTCGCCATTGATTATTAAGCTCTTCTAAATCAATTCCTATAGCACTTTTAAGACCCTGATTTATATTTTTTTTATTATCAATATGAAAAAATATTTCAGCAATTGATTCTTCACCCCACTTACTAGTAATAAATCTCCAGACAGATTGTCCTCCTCTATAAGCTAAATATCCATTTAAGTCATTAATTGTTGGTAATTGATCATAATTAATAACTAAATCTCTAATCCACATATCAGAATTTGTATCCCATGTAGCTGATAAATATTCAGCTAAACCTTCATTCATCCATAATGGAATATAAACACTATTACTATTTATTAGATTTTTTAAGGAGCCTCCATATATATAATCATTAATAAAAACATGAACAAGTTCATGATAAATAACATGCTTAAATTCTTTTAAAGAACCATCAAAAGGTATAACTACTCTATTTTTCAATAGCTCTGTTACACCACCTATACCTTCTTGTAAATAGCTATCTATAACATTAGTTTGTTGAAAATCATTATGCGAATTATAAACAATAATTGAGCTTCTTTCTTTCAAATCCCATCCGATATAAGTCGAAATTTTATCATTTGCATCCTGACAATACTTAGCCATAATATCAATTTGGTTTTCACCTTGGCCATAATAATAAATATCAAAATTTTTTGTTTGTATAAAATGCCAATCAAAATTTTCATACTGAACAATATTTTTACCATATTGAGAAAATAATACTGAAATAAAAATATTTAATAATAATATGTATTTATATTTTTTCATTTTCTTATTAATTTACATTTGTACTTGTATATAATTTAATTCAATTATTTCATACTATGAATGAACCATATTACATTGTCTCTGATAATCATTTTTCTATGAATGATGATTTAAGGGAAAAAGATAGAAGAGAAAAAATCTTTAAAGTTTTTGATAAAATAAAAACTAATGGCAAAGGCTCTTTGATAATAGGAGGAGATTTTTTTGATTATTGGTTTGAATATAAAAATCAAATTCCTAAAGGGTATGATAGCATATTATCAGCACTATCTGATTTAAATAATAATAATATCAAGATACATTATATAGCTGGTAATCATGATTTTTGGGATTTTGGATATCTTAATTCTAAAACTGGATTAAATTTTTATAAATCTGATTTAAGTTTAAAATCTAATGATAAAAAAATTCTTATAACCCATGGAGATGGTATATTAAAATCTGATGTAGGTTACAGAATTATGAAAAAAATTATACGATCAAAATTATTCATTTTTTTATTCAATTTACTTCCTCCTTCATTGACATGTTCACTTGCTGAAAAAATTTCTAAATCTAGTTCTGATTACAATCATCATGATAGATATAAAAAAATAATTTTTAAAGATACACTAGATTATTCTAAAAATAAATGGGAAGTAGGATATGATATAGTTTGTATTGGACACTATCATCAAACTGGAATCATTAAACATAAAAATAAGGAAATAATATACCTTGGTGATTGGCTTAGCAAATTTACAGTAACTTGTATTAAAAATGGTAAATCATGGCAGGGTGATTGGAAGGAATTTTTAAATTTATCTTGATTTAGCTATCATATATGAATAATATTTGATATCTACACATTGGGCAATTATATAAAAATGAAAAAAATAATATTAATAATTTCACCATTAATACTTTTTATAGGAATAATTTTCTCGCAAGAAGATAATAAAAGAAGTGGTTTGTTTAGTAGAAAATCAGGTGAATCATCAGATAAAAAAGATATTATTTTAGTTAAAGATCCATATACAATGGATGATTTAAATAAAATACGTTCAGATTTTAATTCTCAAAAATCTGGTTCACTGGAATTACTCATAGAAATTTATAAAGATAAAAATCAAATCTTGAAAGTTAGACTAGAATCACTTAATATTTTATCAACATCAAAAAATCCTTCAATTAAATCAGCAATATTAGAAACTATATCAGATTCAGAATTTTTAGAATTAGAAATAATGAAAAAAGCTTTGAAAATTTTAATTTCATATGATTCTCCTGAAAGTTCTTCTGGATTAATTCAGGGCTTATCAAATTCAGAAATGCAAATTATGGATTTAAGAGCTGAAATTATAGAATCAATCGGAGAAAATAATACTGAGGATAAGGTTATAACATTATTAGAGCTATATGAAATCAGTCTAAAAAATCATCAACGTATGAATGAGCTATTAACTTTATCCCTAGGAGAACTAGAAGATGATAGGGCAATTCCTCTGCTAATGGATATAGCAAAAAATGATGAAATTGATTTACATATAAGGAATAGAGCAATAGAAATTTTATCAAGAAAAAATGCACCAGAATTGGTAGATTTTTTTGTTGAGATGTTAGGATCTCCAGGTTCTAATGATCAAATGCTTACTTTTATTAATAATTCAATGGGTATTGTTGAAAGAGATAGATTGCTTATGGCTCTACTTGAGTCATATCAAATAGGTAAAAATAGATATTACGCTGTTTTACATTCATTAATGGGTAGTTTAGAAGATTATTCTAATCCTGAAATAAAACCTGTATTTATTGAGGTAGCAAGAACAGATGGATTTCCAAGATTATTAAGGATTAAAGCGATACAATCTTTATCAAGTTTTGGAGATGTTAGTGTTCTTGATGAGCTAATTCCAATTTTAGAAGATTCTTATAATTATGATTATTACTATGAATTAAATAATTTAGCAATCTCATTAAATGCTGGAGCTGAATATAAAAATAGAATAAGAGCAGCTAGTTTAAAAGCAATGAAACCAAAAAAATGAAATATTTCATGAATATAATATTATTTATATCGATATTACTAATTTCTACTAGTTGTGCAGGAAAAGAAGAAATTAAAATAGAAAATGAAGATTCAAACATAGAAGTTATACCAGAAAAAATAATTAAAGAAATTAAACATGTTAATCATAATCCATTTTATCCTCTTAAAGATAAAATTGAAGATTTAGAATTTAAAATAAATGAATTAAATGCTCAAATATTAGAGTATGAATCCTCTTTAATAGCACCATCAATAAATTCAGAAATATTAAAATTAGTTAAAACACCTAAAATTGAACATGAAATAATTATAAATAATGGTACAATAATTCAGGGTAAAATAGTTCAAGAAAAAAGTGACTACTTAATTATTCAAACCCGAATAGGTCAATTAAAAATAGATAAATCCCAAATAAGTTCAATCAAAGAAATGGAGCCATTAAAAGCAAATATCGTTTTTAATGAAATGACCATTGAAGAAAAAATTAGTAAAAGTAATCTTACATTTTCTGGCACTTTAGTAAACAATGGAAGTAGAAGAGGTGATTTTGTTAGAGTAATTTATTATTTATGGGAAAATGATACCAGCCCAGCTTTAGTTGATTCTATCTTTATTAGTGGAAATACTATTAAATTTGATAACGGTGTAATATCTGACACATCGCTTGATCCTGGTGATACTGGAAACTTTAATATTTCAATTAATTTGCCTGATACTTTAAATATATCATATTGGACGAAAGAAATTAAATATGGTATGTTTGAATAATATTTTTCAATAATTTATTTAATATTATGTCTTTAGAAAAAATGTTAAGCGATATGGTAGCACGTGATGCCAGTGATTTGCATCTTACAGTTGGCTCACCTCCAAAAATTAGAATTAATGGTGACTTAGTAAATTTAGATGAAAATAAACTTACTCCAGATACTTTAAATCAAATTATAAAAGTTTATTTAAATGATGAAAGATCATCTGCACTATCTGAATGCAAAGAAATAGATTTTTCTATTGGAATAAAAGGTATAAGTAGATTTAGAGTTAATATATTCAAACAAAGAGGTAATGTAGCTGCAACTTTTAGAAAATTACCATACTCAATACCTAACTTAGAATCATTAGGTTTTCCAGAATCAATTTCAAACCTAACATTAAATAAAAAAGGATTAATTTTAATCACTGGTGGTACAGGAAGTGGGAAATCTACAACAATGGCAGCATTAATTAAAAAAATATCTGAAGAAAATAAAGCACACATTATTACGATTGAAGACCCAATTGAATACTTATACGAACATTCTAATTCATTAATTAATCAAAGAGAGATTGGTTCAGATACAAAAAGTTTTAGCAATTCATTAAAGAGTGTCCTAAGACAAGACCCAGATGTTGTCGCAATTGGTGAATTACGTGATGTCGATTCAATGAATGCCGCTCTAACAATCGCAGAAACAGGACATCTTGTTTTAGGAACACTTCATACAAATAATGCATCTGGAACAATAAGTAGACTAGTTAATGCTTTTACTTCTGATAAACAAGGTATTATAAGAACTACATTATCATTAAATCTTCTTGGAATTATTTCTCAACAGTTGATACCAAATAAAAGTAATAAAAGATCATTAGCTGTTGAAGTTCTTATTAATACACCATCAATAAAGTCATTAATTCGTGAAAATAATATTCATCAAATTGATAATTACATATTAAGTGGCATGAAAGATGGTATGATAAGGATGGATGACTCTATTGTAAAATTATTCAATGATGGATTAATTTCAAGAGAAGAAGCATTAAATTATGCTATTAATACAACTGAAATTTCAAATAAAATTAATAAAATAAATATTTGATATGATGATTAAAGAAAAAATTGAACAGTTAATAAAAGATAAGATTAATATTAAATATATTGAGATTAAAGATACATCTTCTCAACATACTAACCATGCTAATTATAAAGGTGGTTCTCATTTAAGAATGAAAATTGTTTCCGATGATTTTATAAATAAATCATTAATCAAAAGACACCAACTGATTTATTCAATATTAGATAAATTTATTCAAAAAGAAATTCATGCAGTTATATTAAAAACCTATACAATAAAAGAATTTGAAAATTTATAAAAGGGGATAAGAAGCTAGATTTAACTAGCTTCTTATTTTTTAAGTCAACAACTTAGGAGGAGTTGTAACTATTGACATTACCTTTAATATATATACTAGTAAGTATCAAGTATGTTCCAAAATATTAATAATAAAGCCCCGTTAAGGGGCTTTATTACGATAAAACAGCTTATTTCTCCTCCAATTAATTTATTAATGATTAATAAATTAATAATTAATATTACAATTTTTGTATTAATATAATTGTGACATTAAACACTTAATACAACCTATTTTAATAATTTCAAGAATTGTTCTTCACTTAATATTTCAATACTAAGAGATTTAGCTTTACTTAACTTACTTCCTCCCTTATCACCTAAAATTAAATAATCCACTTTTTTATTTACTGTTGATGAAAAATTACCACCATTAGATTCTATGATTTGAGCTATTCCTGATCTTGAATATTTTTTTAAAGTCCCTGTACATGCAAATGATTTATCGTTAAAAATTAAAGACTCATTTTTTACTAACAAATTAAATTTTAAACCAAGAGCTAAGCATTTGTTAATATTATTAATATTATGTGAATTACTAAAATATTGAATAATTGAATTTGCCATTATCTCACCTATTTCATTTATATGAATTAAATCTTCATAAGTACAGTTAATTAATTCTGAAATATCATTATTAAAATTTTTTTCTAATAATTTAGATGCATTTAAACCTACGTTTCTTATTCCTAATCCATTTATAAATCGAGCTAGAGTGGTTTCTTTGGAATTATCAATAGAATTAATGATATTTTCAGCAGATTTTTTACCCATTCTTTCAAGATCTACCAAATCTTTTACTTCCAGCTTATAAATATCTGAAATATTTTGAAGTAATTGATTTTCAATAAGCAAATCAATTATTTTTGTACCTAGACCATTTATATCTAAGCAATTTTTAGAAACATAATGTTCTATTTTACCTTTAACGATAGCTATACAATTTTCATTAATACAACGTAAAACTGCTTCATCATTTTTCTTAAAAACTTTTGATTTACAAACAGGACAAATATTAGGAATTATAAACTTTTTTGAATTACCTCGCCTTTTTTCCTTAATAACTTTTAAAATTTCTGGGATTACATCACCAGCTCTTTGGATAAATACATAATCATTGATTCTAATATCTTTTTTATTAATTTCATCTTGGTTGTGCAATGTAGCATTTGATATTACAACTCCACCAACTTTAACAGGTTTTAATTTTGCAACTGGAGTTAATGCACCTGTTCTTCCAACGCTTATTTGTATATCTAATATTTTTGCAATACCTTGCTCAGCCTTAAATTTCCCAGCAATAGCCCATCTAGGTGATTTACTTCTATTGCCTAATTTTTGTTGTAATTCATATGAATTAACTTTAAATACAACACCATCTATATCATAGTCTATTGTATCTCTTAATTTTTCAGTTTTTTTATAATATTGTTTTAAAAAATCTTCACCTATTCCAACTTGAATATAAGGATTAACTGGTAAACCCCATTTGGGAAGATAGCTTAAGAAATTTTTTTGACTATCAAAATTTATACCTTTAATTATGCCTAAACCATAACAAAAAATTCTTAATGGTCTTTTTGAGGTTATTTTAGAATCTAACTGCCTCAAACTACCCGCAGCACAATTTCTAGGATTTGCAAAAGGGACTAATTCTTTTTTTATTCTTTTTTTATTTAAATTTTCAAAATCACTTTTGTTAATAAAAACTTCACCTCTTACTTCTAATAATTCAGGAATATTTTTTCCTGTTAATGTAAGGGGAATACCTTTGATTGTTTTCAAATTATTAGTTATGTCCTCACCAAAAAATCCATCACCTCTAGTAGATCCATAAGCAAATTTTCCATTTTTATACACCAATTCAACGGCAAGACCATCTAGTTTTAATTCAGCAATATATTCTATATTATTGTTAACTATTTTAATTATTTGCTTGTTAAAATCATCTAGTTCATTTTCATCCATTGCATTTGCCAATGAGAGCATAGGGATACTATGTTTAATAGTTCCAAATTCTTTAATAGGATTTGCACCTACTCTTTTTGTAGGAGAACTTTCATTAATAAACTGAGGGTTTTTATTTTCTAAATCTTCTAATTCTTTTAAAAGAATATCATATTCATAATCTGAAATTGTAGGATTATCAAATGCATAATAGTTAATATTGTGTTTATTAAGTTTTTCTCTTAAACTGTTAATTCTATCTTTAATTTTCATTTACTACAAAGTTGTAATTTCTTGATCAATAGTTTCTGTTAAACTAAAGAAATCATCACTTGAAAATTCAAAATTACGATGCTTATAATCTCCATTATTATCAGTTTTATATTCTCTTGTATAAAAAGCTTTATTTTTAATTATTTTTTCAATTGAGGATACTAAAAAATCAACATCTTTTTTCTTATTATAAATACCAAAACTAATTCTAACCATACCCATCCATGGCTCCATTTTCCATGAAAGATTACTATTAATCGATTCGCAGTTATCTAATTCCTGTTTATGGGTTGCTGATAACATTTCTTGTACATATGGATGAGCACAAAAACATTCATTTCTAACAGCTATATTAAAATAATCATTTAATATTGCAGCAACTAAACCATGATCCATGTTTTTAATATTAAATGAAATTGTTCCCGCTCTTGGGCACGTTTTAATATTTGTATCACCATAAATATGAACTTCTTTAAATTTGGTTAACTTATTCATTGTATATTGGATTAGACTTTTATCTTCATCAAGTATATTATTCATACCTATTGTATCTAAAACATGAATAGATGAACCTAGTGTAATCGCTCCTAAAATATTAGGTGTACCAGCTTCTTCTCTATCAGGAAATTTTTTTGTTACAAAATAATTATCAGGATAAACTTTATCAACCATTCCACCACCAACATCTTCAGGTTCAACTGAATTTAAAAAAGATTTTCTTGCAACTATCACCCCAGGTGATCCTGGTGCATAAGTTTTATGTCCAGAAAATAATAGAACATCTATTTCTTTATCTTTATTATTAAATCCACTCATTTTAATTGGAACATGTGCAGCCATTTGTGCTGCATCAACAACTAAATAAACATTATATTTATGAACAATTGTAGCTATTTCATTTATATTATTAATAATGCCTGTGACATTACTTAAACCTGTAATTGAAACATAGTTAATTCTATCTGAAAATCGATTTAAATACTTCTCTAATATTTCTATATTAACTTTACCTGGCATCTGATGGTTTTTTTCTAATGGGATATGGATAACTTTACCACCGTGTTTTCTATGTGGCAAATCATTTGAATGATGTTCCATCATAGACACTAGTACTATATCTCTCTCTGGCCTTAATCTATTTAATGTTTTAGCAACCCTATTCATTCCCGCAGTAACTCCACTACCCATAAAAAATGATGTATATTCATTTTCATCTGCAGATACAAAATCTAAAATTCTATGGTGAATCCACTCATAGGTTTTCGTTGAAATTCTTGCACTAAAATGAAGCAAAGAGTGTGTATTTGAATAATGATTTAAAAATTTTTTTGAAGCTCTGTAAGCAGCACCCATCATTAATGTTGAAGCTGTAGAATCTAAATATATTCTTGGAGAAATAGTACCATCAGCAAGTTTATATTTAGTATCTAAGCCAATAAAATCATCTTGTATTTTTTCAAGTAAATCAAAGCCTTTAATAGACATAGTTTCTGGAGTTAGTAATGCAGGTTTCATATTCATAAATTAACTATTATTTATACTTTTCAATAACTCTTTTTTAAGTATTTTTGAGATTTTAAAATCAGATTTCCAACCATCCCAATAACAAGGTATTAATCCAACACCTGTAGATGATAAAAAAGCTTCATCCATAGAATTTAAGCTATTTTTATTAATATGACACTCTGATATATTTAAGTTATTTTTTTTTGCCAAATTGATTATAAAACCTCGCATTACACCTGGTAAAACTCCAATATCTAGGGAAGGAGTTAGCAAAAGATTACCTTTAATAAAAAATATATTTCTAATTGCACATTCAGTTATAATTTTATCTTTATTATAGAATAATGGCTCAAAATAACCAAGCTTTTCAGCTTCTGTTCTGGCTAACATATTCCCTAAATAATTTAAAGATTTAATAGCTGGTGAAAATCTAATTATAGGAAATTTATTTTCACTATATAATACTACCTTAACAGGTTTTTTGGGTAAATCATAGAGTGGTTTGATACTAGCATAGATGCATGGAGTGATTTTTTTATTAATAATATTTCCTCTTGTAATAATAATTTTTACCAAACCATCATTCAGAGAATTTTTTTTAACAATTTTATTTAATATTTGAGTAATTAATTTATTATCAAAATTATGCGAAATTTTAATAATATCAAGAGAAGATAAAATTCTACTTATATGCTTATCTTTTGAAAAAAAATTTTTATTATCAAACCTCAATGTTTCAAACAAACCATCACCATATAAAAAACCACTATCATTAAATGGAATTAATGCTTTGTTAGATTCAATCCATTTTCCATTAATGTAGTATATATAATTGTTTAACATAACAAAGAAGATAAAATTTCGCTTTTTATTTTTGTTTCATTCCATTCATCTTTAACTTTAGAATCCCAAACAATTCCACCACCAACAGGATAAACTCCATTATTATTTTCTAATGTCATAGTTCTTATAGCTATGTTAAATTTTAAATCTCCTTTGCTATTAATATAGCCTATTGATCCAGTATATATATCTCTGCTGTAGTTTTCCAGCTTATCAATAATTTTCATAGCACTTTCTTTAGGAGCACCAGTGATAGATCCACCAGGAAATAATGCTTTAATAATATCAGACTCGTTTATATTATTCTTAAGATCTCCTTCAATACACGAAATCATCTGATGCACAGTATTAAAACTTTTAATATTAAACATATTACTTACTTTTACACCGCCATATTTTGAGATTTTACCAATATCGTTTCGCAACAGATCCACTATCATTAGGTGCTCAGCTTTATCCTTCTTTGAGTCTTTTAATTCTAATTTTAATTTTTTATCTATATCATTATCTAAACTTCTTCCTCTAGTTCCTTTCATAGGGTAAGAGAATATTTTATTTTTTTTAGTTTCAAAAAATAATTCAGGAGAAAAACTTAGAATTTCACAATTATTATATTTCATGTAATATCCATAAGGTGGCTTAACAATATTTCGAAGTGCAAGATAAGTATTTAATCCACTATCAAAACATTCATATATTTTTTTGAGTGTATAATTTATTTGATATGCATTACCTTCAAAAAGTTCATCTTTAATTTTATCTAAATTATATTTATATAATTTATAATCAACGAGATCATCAAAAAGACTTAGCTTAGATTGTTTATAACTAATTTCTTCAATTTTATACTTAACTACTTTTTTTGGTTTTACAAAATACATATAAGGAAATTTTTTATTTTTATTTTTAAAATTAATATTAGGATATAAAAATTCTTTAAAATTATAACTTATAAATCCAACTGCTGGTAAAACATTAAAATCATTCTTCCAGCTATCTAGTATACGCTGAAAATTATTAAAATTATTTTCAACCTTTTTATTAGAATGATATAATCCTTCATTATTCCATAAAATATAATCTTCATACTCCCAAATAGCATAACCTTCAAATTCATTTTCCCATGAATCAATTAAAATATCAGGACTACCATATTTTGCAATTATTTTATTTAGATTTTGCATAATTATATTTACTAAAGACTGTATATTTTAAAGTTTCGGGAGATGTTATAGCATAAGAAAAAACTTTATAAGTTTTACAAAAATTATCTAAACCCTGTTTTTTTACTTTATTTGTTTTTATTGTAAATTTTTTTCCTTCAATTCGCTTAATAATATCAGGTAATCTTGGAGGAGTCCAGTTTAAATTTTCAGCAAATAAATTGAATAATTTTAAAATTATATCACTATCCCAATCAGGATTAAATTTACATTCTCTACTTTTTATTTTAAGATATTTACTTGCTAATTTACTAAATCCCGAAACTGCTCCAATACTAATCAATTTGGGATATAAATATTGATCTATTTTGTTTTCATATTCAATACTATTAATATTTTTATTTAAATACTCCCAATTAAAATCAACTAAATTATTTATCCAAGTATCAATATTTTTTGAATATTTCTGAATTTTCATCCAGCTATTATCTGAATGTAAAATTAATAATTTACCAATATCCTCATGTTTATAATTAATATTATGCAACCACATTAAAAACAATAATGTAGAAAATGGAAATTTCATTTTAAACTTATTTGAATCAATATTATTAATAATATTTGGATTACAAGAGGTCTTAAGACCTAAAGGATTATTATCTAGCGATACAATTTGACTTCCAATTGATTTACCAGATACAGGTAATATATTTAAATCAACCCAAACTAGATTTTTTTTATTTTTTAAAGCATCATCAGAAAGCCAAATTGAGTTATAGTCATAATACCCAGATAATTTCCAATTCAAATGATGATGCAAAAAAGATGCACAAATCAAACCATCATAATCAGCAGAAATTATAAAAAATTTATTTTTTTCTTTAAGCCATTTATACTGTTTAAAAATATTTTTTCTTTTTATTTGCATATATAAGAATTTAAAAATAATATAGAACAAGTAATCATGAAAAATAAATTAATATATATATTATTTATCTCATTTTTATTTACTCAAAATGAGATAGGGGTTGGTTTAAATAATGATAGTTTAATTAACTATTTACAAAATAATTATACTACAAGCACAACCTTAAGCTATAATAATTGTAGAGATATTTTATATCGCGAGATTGAAGCATTCCAAAATAGTGGACAAGTTAAAGGAATTTATACAAACTTCTCGATTACACTTCCAAATGGAGTTGATCCGAGTACTTTTTTGTATAATAATGGAAGTAGCAATGGTATTAATTGTGAACATTTATGGCCACAAAGCTTAGGAGCTGGTAGTGGGCTTCCTAAAAGTGATATGCATCATCTCAGACCATGTAAAACTAACGTTAATTCAGCAAGAGGAAATTATCCGTTTGGGGAGTCAAGCGATACCGAAACTTATAAATGGTATTGGCAAGACATTGAAACTTCTAGTATACCAAATTCACAAATCGATCAATATAGTGAAAGAAATATTAATTCTCAAGTTTTTGAACCTAGAGAAGATGTAAAAGGAGATATTGCAAGAAGTATATTTTACTTTTATACAATTTATAATAACGTAGCAGATGATAATTTTTTTAATCAACAAAAAAATACTTTATACCAATGGCATTTAAGTGATCCTGCTGATAATAGTGAAATTGAAAGAACTTGGTTAATTGCAGAATACCAAAATAATATTCCAAATCCATTTATTATAGATAGTACATTAGTATATAGATGCTATTTTTATAATGAATCTGATTTAGGTTGTGATGGAATTCCAAATAGTGGTTTACTAAATGATGACTGTGGAGTTTGTGGTGGTGATAATTCTAGTTGTATTGATAGCTGTGGTATCCCAAATGGTAATAATACAACTTGCGCAGATTTAAATAATGATAATACTGTTAATGTAACTGATGTAGTGTTATTAGTAAATTTAATACTAACACAATCGTCAAATAGTTTAGGAGATGTAAATAACGATAATAATGTTAATGTCACCGATGTGGTTATGTTAATAAATATAATATTAGGAGATAGTGAATGAAATTATTTTTTTTATGTATAGCTTTAAGTTTGAATTTTGGAGAAACAATGGATGATAAAATAATAGAAACTGAATCAGGTTTAAAATATAAAATATTACAAAAAGGTAAAGGTGATTTCCCAGAAAAAGGAGATAAAGTTGTTGTTCATTATACTGGTAAATTAGAAGATGGAACAGTTTTTGACTCTTCTGTTGAAAGAAACGTTCCTTTTGAATTTACTTTAGGCCAAGGTAGAGTAATAAAAGGTTGGGATGAGGGTCTTGCGCTCATGAAAGTAGGTGGTAAAAGAACTTTAATTATTCCATCAGAACTTGGATATGGTGCAAGAGGTGCTGGAGATAGAATACCACCAAATGCAACATTAATATTTGAAGTGGAGTTAGTAGAAATAAAAAAACCATTTATTGATACTGATTTTGAACTACCTGGTGAAGAGGTGATATCTGAAAGTGGTATGGTAATGATTGATCATATTAAGGGATCAGGTACAAATCCTCAAAATGGACAAAAAGTTATTGTGCATTATACAGGTAAGTTAGAAAGTGGTCAAAAATTTGATAGTTCACATGATAGAGGCAATCCTTTTGTATTTACACTTGGTGAGGGAAGAGTCATCAAAGGATGGGAGGAAGGTCTTGCTTCTATGAAAATTGGTGGAAAACGAACATTAATAATACCTCCATATTTGGCATATGGAAGCAGAGGTGCAGGGAATGTCATCCCTCCAAATGCGACTTTAATCTTTGAAGTTGAATTAGTTGATATTCAAAATTAATGAAAAAATACATAGTTATTTTTATAATAGTATTTTTTGGTTGTAACGATCAAAAATTAAAATGGTTTAGCGGCTCACTGGAAGAGGCTTTCTTAGATCAAGATAATAAAATTATAATGGTCGACTTTTATACTGATTGGTGTATTCCTTGTAAACAAATTGATTCAGAAACATTTACCAATGAAGAAGTTATCAATAAGATTGAAAAAAACTTTATTCCAATTAAAATCAATGCAGAATCAAAATATGGTTTACCTTTGTTTGAGCAATACAAAGGGACTGGATATCCAATGATTCTTTTTTTAGATAAAAATAAAAATGAACTGGATAGATTATATGGCTTTTATGGTCCTGATTCTTTTATTAAAAAACTTAATAATGTTCTTTCTGGTGATGGTACCTTTACAGATTTATTAACAAAATATAAATTAGGTGATAATAGCTCATCAACTATATATGAATTAGCAAAAAAATATTTTTCAAAAGGAGAATTTGATGATGCTGCAGTATTATTTGAAGAAGTTTTAAGAAATAAAGATTTATCATATAATATGTTTCATGAATCTAACTATTCTCTAGGAGTGATAAAGTTATATGGTAATAGTACAGAAGAATTAGAAAACTATATAAAGCAACATCCTGAATCATTTTTACTAAAACAATCTATCTTAAATTTATTAAACTACTACAAATTTAGTTATTTAGAGAAAGAAGAAGTTAATTTATATGAAACATATTTAAGTAGATTTTCAAATGATCCCCTATTCCTCAACCAATACTGCTGGCGGATGACAGAACTAAATATAAATCTTAATAAGGCATTACAAAAAATAAATATTTCATTATCAATCATTGATGAAAATGATAATAATAGAGCCATGATAAATGATACAAAAGCTGAAATCTTATGGAAATTAGGAGAAACTAATAAAGCTATAATTATAATTAATGAATCAATAGATTTAGATCCTGAGAATCAATATTATCAAAGTCAAAAAAATAAATTTTTAAATTCAATTAATTAAATAAAGGGGTATATATGGAAGCACATATTGAAACAAATAAAGGACAAATTAAATTAAAATTATTTTCTAAAGAAACACCTATCACAGTTGCTAATTTTATAAACTTATCTAAAAGAGGTTATTACGATGGTTTAAATTTCCATAGAGTAATAGATAATTTTATGATTCAAGGTGGATGCCCACAGGGAACTGGTGTTGGGGGTCCAGGATATGATTTTGAGGATGAATTTGTTGATTCATTAAAACATGATAAACCAGGTATACTATCTATGGCAAACGCTGGACCAGGTACAAATGGAAGTCAATTTTTTATCACACATCTTGAAACACCCTGGTTAGATAATAATCATACAGTTTTTGGCGAAGTAAAAGATGAAGATGATTTAAGTATGGTAAATAGTATTGTTCAGGGTGATCAAATTAAATCAATTAAAATAGTAGGTGAGTTTGATCCAGATTCATCTATAAAAAATCGATTAGATGAATGGAATAAAATCCTCGATAATTAATGAGTTAAAATAAAAATCTTAAAATTTTGAAAAAAATTATTCTAAATCTTATTCTTTCTTTTGGTTTAGCTACTGACTATTATGTATCTACAACTGGACATTTACAAAATAATGGGAGCTTCAATCAACCATTTTTAGAAATTCAACAATGTGCAGATATAATGCAACCTGGTGATACATGCTATATAAGACCAGGTCAATATCATTTTAAATTAATTCCTTTTTCTTAAATCAAAGTGTGAATAATAGTCGTAGTCAGTTAATTCAATTATAATTATTATATTATAATATAAATTGAAATGGAGCTTATTGTTGACAAAAAGAGACCTTGTAAAAGAGTTTAAAAATAAAAATTTTAGAGATATTCCAGAACTTTATAAACAAATAAAGTCATTAGCATCATGTAAGGATATATTATATAATGCTAATATTATAAT
>CENX01024002.1_pt1 | contig 31422 bp, 24 predicted proteins | sample 361321 | NCBI WGS metagenome assembly CENX01 (sample SAMEA2619678, study PRJEB7988) | marine metagenome | isolation source: saline water (ENVO:00002010), including | reverse complement strand
CCAGCAGTTGTGATAGTGGGGATAACCGCCACCGACAGAAGCCTATCCAAGAAAATGATCGAGAATGGGTCTGGAGCTGTGGTTGCAGCAATTCTGTTCTGTCAGATTCTCGCTGCGGATGAGACGCAGTTCTCAATAGCAGGAAACACAATTTCCGAGCACCCATTCGGACTCACTTTCTGGCTTTGGGTGGCTCTCCTAGTCGGTTGGTTCGCACCAACTACGATGCAGAGAACCCCTGCTATGCCAGTGGGGCTGGCACTAGCACTGGCACTCCTTTCGGACGAGGCTGCGATGGTAGCATGGGTGGTCGGAATCTGTGCATTCGTATACCTGGAGACCCGTCCACAGGCACGAGACTGGGTCGTGAGGGCTACATACGTAGCCATGGTAGTCTCATGGACCGTTTCCTCATTCATTGGTGCGGGAAGAGACGGAAACATACTGGAGTTAGGCTCTTTTGAACTCAGTATAGTAGATGGGATTTCCCTAGTAATCTTCCCATCGTTGCTGGCCCTGGGGATATGGGCCCAGTGGAGGGGAAGGCTGAGGACCTATGAGGGCCCCTCGGTCCTCTTGGTACTAGCATCATTGAATGCCGATCTTCTTGAGGGGGCCGGACCCCTATTCCTGCTGATCATTTCAGCCGCATCACTATTCCAACTGAATTGGTTCCTAGCCTCGAGATTTGATGATAGATACGAAAGGGAGTGGTTTTCGGACGTGGGATATCTCGTCCTCTTATCGTCCCCCTTGGTTCTTTCCAGTATTCTAACAATCGGCGAGTCGGACCTTGAACCGATAATCATGGCATTGCCTCTTCTACTATCCTTCGGAGTGTTCGGAATCTGCCATAGGTGGAGAGTGGAGAGCGAGAGTCTCGTTCTAAGGCCGGAGATGGTGGCAATGCTCCTACTGGTTCTAGTATTCCTCCTCAACAACGTCCGCCCTTGGGAGGAAAGGGATTTCTCACTAGAAACCATTTCCCTGACCCTGGCTTGTTCAGCTCTTCTTGCCGCTCTCCTAGCAGTTGAGGGAGGGGCATTATTCAGGACTACGCCATTCGAGAGACTAGTGGGGATAACTTACCTTTTCTCCGTCTCAGTTGTCTCAGCGAATATCCTCTCCTGGGAGGGAGCAGAACTCTGGGCACGGGTAACCAGGGACTTGATTATCATCTCCGCTCCCGTAGTTGTAAACTTCCGCCTAAAGACCCTGCTCGATCTATCTCAGGAGGCCAGAAACTTCGGCAGCCTGACTCTCTTCGGACTTCTTTTAATCGGGATGACCGACTCTTCGGGCGGGTTACTTGCATTGCCGGTTTTCGCCATCGCCGTGCAGAGGGCGGCGAAGCACGTTTCCACCCCGGTCCTTGTGGCACTGCCTGCAATTGCCGTGATTTATGCATCTTTCTTCGAATCTCTAAGGGACGAAAGTGATCTGATATGGACTCTTCTAAATGGAATACCATACTTGGGGGGAACGACGGATATTCTCCTGTTTGACACTCCCAGATGGGTCTCACTTCTACTGTTATCCATACCGGCATCCGTGGCAATCCATCTACCTACGGAAAAGGAGCGTGAGGGTGGATCAAGATACGGCCCAGAGCAACTCTTCGGACCCGCAGTCGCTGTTCTCCTCTCCGTGGCATTCCTCCTTCCTGATCCTCAGACTGCACCCATAGCCATCGTGGCGGTCATCACTGCCGGAGCATGGAGGCAGGGAGTGATAAATTGGTTCTGGATTTCCCCAATAGCCTGGTTCTGGGCTTCTCTGGAGCTATTCGATTATCTCGAAGTCGGACAAGGTTCGGACTATGCAAGGATCATCGGGGGTTTGGTCGGATTCTCTCAGTACCTGCTTTTCCATAACGGCTTGCTCCTCTCCAATTCAAGGTTCGAAGGCCATGATGTGGGGAACGATGCCTATCTGGGTCTGGCTTCCAGGGGATATGGATACGCCTTCCTTCTCATTTCCGGAGGAATAAGCGGAGCACTCCCATTCGTCTCTGCCTTGGTGGCTGGCTGGGACGGCCTAAGGACTGGAACCCCGATTGTCCTTCATGGCTCCGTTTTAATCCAGACATTTACTCTTGAGTCATGGTTGCATGGAGATTTCGGATTCCATTCCGAAGAAGCGCTGGTCTGGCCCATTGTCGTGGGAATTGTCATGGTAGGATTGTCCTGGCGCAGGGCCAACCCCTACGGGAGGGAGATCGTCTCGCAGAATCTTGCCACACCTGGGTCTGAGCCCTTCGACATGGAGAAGGATTTCGGGATGTTCGGATCGGCATTCTTCCTGATCGCCATGTTCCCATACTCTGGGTACATAGAAGTGGATTTCGCGTTTGGGGCCTCGATAGTGCTGCTATCCTTGCACCATGTCATCGTCGGATTCGGACGAGATCACGGATGGAGGAGGCTGATCAGTTTGGTCGGGATGCCTTCGGGACTCATAGTCACAGGTGCAGCATATGAGGGCCTGATCATGGTACTGATGCTGTTCCTAGCAGCTTTGACACTTATTGGTCAGGCCGTCCTATACGCCTCAAGAGGGGGTTTGGAGATTGGTAGCACCATCGAGGGTGCAGCCCCAATCTCCTCAAACGTAGGACTCTCTGAATCGACTCCCGAGTCAATCAAACCCGAAGGCGAACCTACTGAGGTTAGCGAGGAAGTGGAGCCAGAAGATGATACGTCCTTGGAAGGGATGGCCGAGGAAAGTCCTGACCCGGAACCAGTGAAACCCCAATCTCCGTTATTCGAATCCGAAGATGCCCTCTTTGGAATTAGGCTGGAGCCCAATATGATTTACAACCTCGGAGAGATGATCTCGACAAACAGAACAGTTGACTTCAGCAAGTGGTCCCCAGTACTGGCTATTAGCTCCAACGGATCGATAGTCCTGAACTGGGAGAAATCCTCCTCAGAGGAGGAGTGAGGCTGCTAGTTCATTCTTCTTCAGACTCGCCGATCTTTCGGACATTGATGGCGTTCGGACCTTTGTCACTGTCTCCAACTTCGAATTCGACAATGTCTCCTTCGCCAATCCTTCCATCTATCTCAGTAGTGTGCACAAAGAGGTCATCCCCCTCATCGCGCCCAATGAACCCATATCCTTTCACGTAGTTGAACCACTTAACAGTCCCCGTCTCCATGGGCTGGGCTCGGAAAACAGGTTATTGAACTAGACTGCTCAAAGAGGTGTGAGTCGCTAGAACACGTCATCTTTGTCTTCTGAATCGTCGAACGATATCATTCCGCTTGATTTGCCTGCCTTACCCTTGGCGGGGGCCTTCTTCGCTGCGGACTTCTTGGGCTTCTCTTCTATTTCTCCAGTTAGCTGTGCCTTACGAGCAGCCGCTGCTTCCTCCTCCTTCCTCTTCAACTCCTCAGGGTCTATTCCCTGCTGCGCCGCGAGTTTGGCCCTGCGTTCGTCACGAGCCTTGATCTCCAGGAGTCTCTGCCTAGCTTTGTCGTAGTGCTGAAGCATGTACATTGCATCATGCTCAAGTAGCGGCGAGTCAGAGATTATGGTGATGTCCATCCAATCCCCCTCCTCGGCTAGGTACTCGGCGAACGGCTCGAACTTCAGGTCGGACTTCTTGATCTGGGTGTAGTGGAGTGCGTTCCCCATCCTGTGCTCGACACCCGCGAAGTGGCAGTAGAACGTCGAGCCGCCGTAGGTCTCCCTCGCTTGATCGAAGAGCTCTGCATAGTCCTCGCTGGTCCTGAGCCTCCCGTGGCCCCGAGCATGGATGTGGCCCATATTCAGAACCGGGACCGTCCCCTCAACGTGATTGCAAACTTCCAGAACTTCTTCTACGGTGCCCCACAACTCCTGTCTTCCCGAGGTCTCGACCCCTACTAGTGATGGTTCAGATTCGTGCACCCATGGGAATGCAGAGTACTCTTCCTCTTCCTCCTCGTCCCCCCATACTTCCCTGACTCTTTCGACAACTCCCGCCATGACATTGGCCACCTGCTCATTGGCCTCGGTTCCAGGATCATACTCTCCGTATGGGCCCACATGGAAAGTTAGATGCCTCGCGTTGATGATCTTTCCAGCCTGAAGGCTAGTCTCCATCTTCGAAAGGGTCCTGTTTCTTTCCCTCTTGCTGCCGAGTAGCTCAGCGTAGTAAGGGCCGTGCATGTTCATCTCGAAGTCAGACTTCCAAGACAGTATTCCAGCCTGCCAATATTGGTCGAAATGCTGCGGTTGGATGGTTCTGACGGTCTGTACCTCCATGGCATCCAGCCCTAGCACGGTGATATCGTCCATCCCCTCAACTATGGTGCGTCCCTTGCAGGAGAGGGGAACTCCGGCTGGCCCTAGTTTGAGTGACATCCTATGGGCCTCGCGGGTCCGGCCGAAAGGGTGCCCCTTCAAAAGGGGTTTCAGTGAACTTTGCGATTGACGTCCGATTACTCGAATAGAGACATGGCCGCAATCGCGACAGACGATGAACCATAACCAGACGTAGGCAGGCCACATAGGAACCCTGCTAGCCATCGCTCAGATCCCATGTCCCTCTCAACTTGTACAACATCCCTGCCCATTGAGTGACTCACTTCTGCGACACCTTCAATCGGGTCGAAGGTGCATACTATGGGAACTGCCCCCCGATCCCTAATCTGGTCTAAGAGGAGGTTCGGTGAAACCTCTTCGATTTTTGAAACCCGTTTCAATGCCTCATTGCTGATGAAAAGCAAGCTAACTTGCCTGATCCTATCGATTACGGAACCCCATGCCTCCTCTAGCCTATCGGCCTCATCAGGAACTCCAACTATCATTGCCGACTTACATCCCTCCAACTCAGCGAACGTCAATGAAGACCCCCAAGCTGATTTCATCGAATCACCAACCAATGGGCCATTAGAGGAAAGGACCAGCCAGTGCTTGTTACCCAGGACTGTCCTCCAATCGATTAACCCCTGATCGAACTCGTCATACTGATCGGATTCGATGATGAAATCAACTTCTGCTCCTATTCCAATCGCCTGTTCAGTTACCGACGAAGCAATATCGCTCCCACCAATTCTTCCCAGGCCAGCAATCCTGATCGGCACTCCTTCCATGGGCCCCTCTGAACATACACATCAATAGGGTTGTCTATTCCAGCTTCCACCTTAGGATTGCGATAGCTCCCCCCATTCCCAGAAGTTGCTTGCCCGAATCATGCTCGGTAGATGCCTGAATTACCCTCCCACCAGATGCCCCGACCAAACTTGCGACTTCCTCCCATTCAGACGATCCGCCTTCTCCTCTAAGTAGTCCTGCCTCGATTACCAAGGTCTCGACCGCACCCTGTTCGGAAGCATCGGAAACCATCTTCTTTCCATATGTGACTGCTCCCTCGGTGGCAATCCGTCTGAGCGCCTCGTCTATTGCCTTGACTTGTTCCACTATCGCATGTTCTCCTAGAAGAGTGTCGGCTAGACCCTGCGAAAGAACCTCGTTCGCCGCAGCCCTCCCCCCGATCGAAGTCGGCACATTCACCACACTGTTCTTAGCCCCCGAATCTCTCAATTTTGACTCGAAACCCTCTCTGGCTAGTCCCGGACCGCAAATGATCAAGGGAATTCCATCGGGAAAAACCATCTTCGTCTCCTTAGCCACTTTTTCGAAGAACTCCTCCCTGACTGCTGTCGAGTCGCCAGTTCTCTTTCCTCCTCCACGAAGATTGAACTGGGAGACATCCCTGATTCCATGAGTTGCGACCTCGAAGATTAGGATCTCGTCATTCTCTACCACCATGAGTCCGGACCTAGTCTTCTTCCCTGAAGCGATTGCCTCCTTCACTAGAGATTTATCTGACTTCGATAATCCCCCCTCGCGAGTCAACTCTATCTCATCACCAGGAGAAATAACGTGAGTATGGTGGCTTCCAATGTCTATCTTGGCCTCCTTTATGACTCCATGAACTCGGAGGCTATCAGTGAATGGCTGAAAGGCAGTCTCTGTTGCCTCTAAGAGAATCCACATGGGCTTCCTCTCCGCACTCTTTGCACGGCCATCCTCCCTTGTGCCCGTAGTGGAGTCTCTTCTGTGTGAGAGCATCCCAACAAGACAACCCGTGCCGCACACCTGCGATAGGACCCACAGATCGTCCTCGCTCTCTACTCTCAGCCTAAGGCCTTCGTCCAACCTCTTCACGCGACGCATTCCTGTGTCTCCCGGCACTGTCGGTGAAGGGGCACTCTTGAAACCTTCATCGGTGATAACCACGGGCGAGAGACATGCATGCGCCCGCCTACTGGGGTGTCGCTGGTCACCCCGTCTCGCATTCTATCACTCCCAAGCTTTTCTCAATAGTGGGTAGTGCAATGGAGATGGACCAAGCTGAGCAGATATTCGTTGATGCATCCAGTGAGGATGAATTCTACTCCCAGATAGAAATGTTGGAAGGGGACCTATGGCTCTCTTGCACTGCTCCTCTGAAGCATACCCCGCATTCCAGATTGGGGGTGCGAGGCCCAGAGGGAGTAAACGCAATCAACCAACTAAGGAGGTCAAATGGGGTTTGGGCGGGGGGAAGTACGGATGGAGCAGGCTTCGTCTCTGCATGCAGACACATTGGTATAACGCCATCTGATTCGATTCTCAGAATGAGGGGGGGCGGTTCAGCCGCGCGATCCATCGCCGCCGCGTGGACTTCAGAGGGCGGCTCGATTATTCCAGAGATAGGACGCAGGAAACTCGTAGGAGGGCCTTGGAATTCCAGAATATTGGGGTCAGGAAATGCTGACATTTCGATTGATCTTGATTCAGCGCCTGCTGGAGGCGAATCCGTGGAACTCGAGGCAGATGTGCAGGTTTCGATTTCCTACAATGAGTCTTCATCTAAGGAGGACTTCGCCATCATCATGTTAGCAGCCCAGCATCTGGAGGCATGGCATTCTCTCTTCGCATCTAAAGAGAGTAGAAATATTCCAAATTTAGAAGATGTTCTATCCTATTTATGATTACAAGAAATTTAAAATTACGCTTCATAGAGGTATGTTTCCATGCTTCTTTGGAGGCACCAGGGTCCTCTTCGTTAGCAAAGGTCTGAGGGCGCTGACCAGGGCTCTTCTGGTTTGAGACGGTTCGATGACATCATCCAACCAACCGTGCCGAGCCGCGACATACGGGTCGCCGAACTTGTCTTTGTAGTCCTTGACCAGTTCAGAGTATGTCTCATCCGGCTTATCCGAGTCGGCTAGCTCGGCTCTGTGAATGATTCTGACCGCGCCCTCAGCACCCATTACAGCTAGCTCCCCGGTGGGCCATGCCACGTTGTAGTCCGATCCAAGATGCTTGCAACTCATTGCTAGGTATGCCCCTCCGTATGCCTTTCTGGTGACCACTGCGAGCTTGGGTACTGTGGCCTCCGCGTAGGCGTACAGGAGCTTGGCTCCGTGACGGATAATCCCGCCCCACTCCTGAACAGTGCCGGGAAGGAACCCGGGCACATCTACGAACGTCACTATAGGGATGTTGAAGCAGTCGCAGGTCCTGATGAATCTGGCCGCTTTGACAGATGCGTCAATATCGAGACATCCAGCGAGAACCGAGGGCTGATTTCCCACCACGCCCACTGGCACACCATCAAGCCTAGCAAAGCCGACCACCACGTTCTCTGCATATGATGGAAACAGTTCTAGGAAGCGTTTGTCATCAACAACCTCAGCTATCACTCCCCTCATGTCGTATGGCCTGTCAGAGTCAAGGGGGACTAGCTTACCCATTCCCTTGCACTTCCTCTTCCACTTGTCACCCGTAGATAGTCTCGGAGGCTCTGCCATTGTATGATCGGGTAGGAATGACAGGATTTCTGCCGCAATATCGAAGGCCCCGCTTTCACTTTCGGAGACCATGCACGCAACCCCGCTTCTACTTGCATGGTGGGTTGCTCCTCCCAGTGTATCCTCGTCCACCTCTCCCGAAATAATCTCTGGGATGACGTACGGGCTTCTCATGAACATCCTACCTCTCTGTTGACCTAGGATGACGAAGTCGGAGAGTCCCGCGGCAAGTGCACTAGTTCCTGAAACAGTTCCCAGGACAATGGATAGAGTCGGGACCTTGCCCGAGCAGGATACTAGCAGGTCCAGTATCTCCCCGTTGGGGCCTAGTGATGTTACTCCCTCGTGGGGGCGCTGCCCATCACCATCCCATATTCCAATAACAGGTAATCTTGCCTTCTCTGCAAGCTCAAGTATCTTGCAAATCTTCCTAGCATGCATCTCCCCCATGGTCCCTGAGAATACTGCGAAGTCCTGTGAGAAGCATGCCACCCTTCTCCCGTCCAGCATTCCGTGTCCTGCTACTACTCCGTCCCCCAGTGGTTCGTGCAGATGCATGCCGTGGTCTCCAGACCTGTGCTTTACGAATGCGTCTACCTCTACGAAGCTCCCATCGTCGAGAAGATCTAAGATTCTCTCTCTAGCAGTTCTGGAGCCGGCTTCCCTAATCTCCCTGATTACTGCCCTATCTCCTGGAGATTCGGAATCACGTCTGATAGCATCCAGATCTTCGCTTGGGCTAGACCCTGCCATGATGCCTCCAAGTGCAAGTCGGTTCATCAGCAAACCGGATGTCTAAGACCTGGAGAACGCGGGGTTTTCGCCTACTAAGTCCATCTCCCACCCTTGTTCGACTGACTCCTTCCCCCCCACTGATAGGAGGTGGTGTAATTTTACCAGAGCAGAGCTCGGCGGACATAGAGATCCGTGCCCGATAATCCCTATCTCTTTCTGGTCTCTGCCCTTGGAATATACATTCATATTTACAGGTCCGTGAATCGTATTGGTCACCATCACTACAACTCCGCCCTCGGAGATGTGGTCCTCGAGCATCACCCTTAGTCTCGTATTCTCCAGGCTATCTTCTTCAGGATCGGATATGGGCAGGTGCCCCAATCCAGTTCCATGGAAAAGTAGAGCATCGAAGCCAGCATCTATGGCCCCTTGGACCTGATCAGGATGTAGGTGGGGGTCAGAGATGAATTGTGCAATGCGAACGGACTCATCGAAATGCTTCGGAGCAATCGCCTCTACCCTAGCGTCATGCGCCTCAGGGGAGTAATCTATGGACACGCTATCTCCGTCTATGTCTACGAATGCGAGAGCGTCCTGGTTGATCGGTTTGAATGCGTCCCTGCGTGAGGAGTGGTACTTCCTGCAAGCACACCCTGGAAGTACGGCGCACCTACCGTCCGAAGAGCTCGCATGCACAATGACCACCGATGAGTCGCGATAACCAGATGGGTCGGGGCCATGAGCTGCCCAATGTACCGAGGCGATTAGATTCTCAGTCGCATCAGAAGACCCTCTATCCGGAGATCTCTGCGACCCTGTCAGTACGACTCTACCAGGTGGCCTGCCTCCTTGACCGGACCATCCGTATGACATGGCTGCTGAGGAAATGTGCAGGGTATCGGTTCCATGAGTTATCACGCAACCAACAGCTCCCTCAGCGAACGCCTCCTCAGTAGCTTTCAGCATCCTGTTCCAGTGCCTTGGTCTAAGATCGTCTGACCACATGTTTCCAAGCTTAACTGCTCGAATCCTCGCAATCTTTCGAAGTTCGGGCACGGCATCCAGTAACTCGTGTGGATCGAATCGTGCAGTGACCGCACCTGTGGCGTAGTCTACCTTGCTGGCTATGGTCCCGCCTGTGTGTATCAGGTGGACAAGTGGCAGCGTCTCGTCCTGTGGTTCGATCTCGTCAATGTCCTCCTCTATGGGGGGCATATCTTCCAGAACTTCGAATGAGTCAATGTATGACTCAGGGAATGAGACGTTGTACCCGTTCTGTAGTTTCATTGTGATTAGTTTAGGGCCGGAACTGGGTAGGGCCAGGCCATTATGCTCCACCTTTCCCGACCAGGTCTTGACCACAAGCCTCACCGGGACTCCCGGCTTTGGCCAACCCTCCATGTAAGTCGGCAGAGCGCCACGGCCCATCAATGGCTCGCTTCCAGTTTGGTATTGGTGCCGGGAGCGGGACTTGAACCCGCGACCTTCGGATGACTCAGGCATCTCGAAGGGGGCCTACGGCGTGAACGTGCCTTTCGGCTGCCCTATGAGTCCGACGCGCTACCAACTACGCCACCCCGGCATAGCATTAGGGCGAGCGAAGAGCCCATTTGAGTATTACCGGTGATTATCTCTTGACAATCGCTTCACACGCAGGGTTGATGTGTCGCCTTCCCTCGCCAGAATCATCATGGTCGATGTCGATACTGCACTGAGGGCCAGCGCCTATTCAGGCAAGAAGGGCACTGGGGACAAAGGAGGGGCCAAGAAGTCCTCTACCCTTGAGCCATTCGACCCCTCCTCGCATGCAGAGAAGGAGAAGGCAGATGCAGTCTCCATGTGGATAGTTATTTTCTTCGGACTCTCAGTTGCATTGTTTATGAGATTCTACATGATGCCTGGTATGAATGGGACAAAGCAGATATTGTGGCTTCTCCCTATACTGCTGATTTCTCTAATTCGTCCTATCCACCAGGCTTTGGTCCCATCGAGATTCTTCGAGCTATACACAACAGGGAATTGGGTAAGGTCGTCGTTCCTGTTTATTTTCACATGGCTCGCCCTTTCCTTCGCACTGGTTAACCCCCCCCTTGCGGATATCGCTGCACCCCATCTTGCCGGAGCAATAGACATCGCAACTACTGAGGGAATATCGGACTCGGAGTTGGATGGCTCGGTCTATGAAATCAGGATTTCTCAGGATTCTATCCCGGTATTGTTGGGGTTGGCAGTGAGAGATAACGTCGATGCCGAGAACTCAACCATGAATCTTACAATCCAGAAGGTCGGCCAAATGGAGTCAATTGTCAGCGTCTATGGTTTAGTCTCAGAAATCGCCTTAGATGGATCGAATGGACTATCCCCCTCTGATACTTTCGAATCTGTTGATGACGAAGAATGGGTAAGAGGGCTTAGGAAGAACTCACTTACAGGTGGTTACTTGGGCCCCAAGGTCGCCCCACACTCGGAGGATATATCCATGGCTTGGGACCTTTGCCACAATGGATGCAGTCCGGGGGATTATCTGATTAAGATATCATTGACTGAGGCTAATGATATCGTTCCTTGGCAAGATGGAGAGAACACTTGGGAGAGGGAGTACACTCTCAGAATTCTGCAATCCTCCTAATTTCCAAGCATACTACAGATTCTAGCAGCCATCGCATCTAGTTGAAGGGACTCTCCCCCTCCTTCTACCATCCTGAAGTCACATTCCGCCATTGCTTCCGTCACTTGGAGCTTCTGTGGCTCGTCTAGGAAGGTTACTTTGCCCAGCTCTCTGTGAAGTTGGTTCACCAGGTCAGTTCCAGCAAGTCCGAAGCGATCCAGGATCTCCCTCATCCTCCTCCTTGCTGGCTGGAAACCATCCTCTTTGCAGGCGAGGAAGAATCCATGCAGCTCCTCTGGGGGGGCTGTGGCGGTTGTTTCGTAAACGAGGTCGCGAGTTACATGGGAGTCTAGCGATGCAGCCACCTGAAGAGAAGTAATCGCCTTCCTCAGATCTCCGAGGCTAACATCCGCAATCGCTCTTGCAGCCTCCTCTTCCAGCTCAACTCCTTCGCTATTGGCCACTTCCATGACCTTCTCCAGAACCTTCTCGCTGTCTAGGGGCCTGAATCTGAAGACTGCGCATCTAGATTGTATTGCCTCCACGATCTTCGAAGAGTAGTTGCAGGAAAGGATGAACCTACACGTCTCCGCAAATTGCTCCATTATTCTCCTCAGGGCACCCTGTGCGTCAGAGGTCAGAGCGTCCGCTTCATCTAGGAAAATTACCTTGAATGAAGTCCCTGGCATGGGTGCTGTTCGGGCAAATTGCTTGACCTTGGTACGTATAGACTCCAACTTCCTCTCATCACTAGCATTCATCTCCAGAAGGTTGTTCCTGAAACCGTCTCCGAATACATCTCTGGTTAGTGCCAGGGCAGCGGTCGTCTTTCCTGTTCCAGGCGGCCCAGCGAACATTAGGTGAGGGAATGTTTTGGATTCCGAGTATGCGCTCAGTCTATCCACAACTGCCCTCTGCCCCTTCATCTCGCCGACAGAACGCGGTCTGTGCCTCTCAACCCACAACTCACTCATGACAACCTAACTCGACCCATTGGCGAGCGTCCTTGAAGGTTGGGGACTCAAATCCAGAATCAGTAACTCTCTTCTTGAGTGGGGAAGGTACCCCCCCTGACATCATCGATGTAATCTCTGACTGCCTTGTCAACTGAGCCACCTAAGTCGGCGTAGCGTCTTAGGAACCTAGGTGAGAAATCCTTGGTTATCCCGAGCATGTCGTGAAGGACTAGGACCTGTCCATCGCAGTGGCGACCGGCACCAATCCCGATGGTGGGAATATCGAGGGATTCACTGACCTTCTTTGCTAGTTCCGCGGGAATCTTCTCGAAGACTATTGAGAAGCAACCTGCCTCCTGGAGAGCCACCGCATCTTCCATCAACCTGTTTGCCTCTGCCTCCTCCTTCGCTCTGACCGAGTATGTTCCGAACTTGTAAATCGACTGGGGGGTCAGACCGAGATGCCCCATTACTGGTATCCCTGCAGTGAGGATCCTTTTCACTGAGTCTACTATTTCCTTCCCACCCTCGATTTTTACTGCATGGCCCCCGGACTCTTTCATTATTCTGATAGCGCTCTTCAGTGCAAGCTTCGAATCGCCTTGATAGCTACCGAATGGCATGTCCACAACTACTAGGGCCCTGTCCACGGCATTCACCACACACTGAGCGTGGTAGATCATGTGCTCCAGAGTAATGGGGACGGTAGTATCGTTCCCTGCCATCACATTTGAGGCTGAATCGCCCACGAGTATCACATCCACTCCGGCACCGTCAACAAGTCTTGCCAGGGTATAGTCGTAGGCGGTGAGCATTGCTATTTTCTCACTCGAACGCTTCATTTCCTGGAGTATGTGCGTAGTTACCTTCTTCGCCCTGCTGGAAACCAATAGCTCACCCCGCAGCACCTCCAGTACGGTTGCTGACTTCAACCATACGCCCGAGGTTTCAGCCCTCTGGCTCTATCTCTCGAGCAACCTCAAGAAACTCTTGGATACTAATCAGTCCGTCTTTGTCAGCGTCTCCCTTGCTGAAAACATCTCCGATCAACTGGTCCCCTCGGCGATTTCTGGTTTTCGAGAGAACTATGGCGTCATCTGGAATGTTTGGCCCTCCTCCCTCTATGTATCCTAGGGACTTGAATGCGCTAACGAACTCGTCTAGGTCTAATTGTCCATTGCCTTCCGCGTCAGCCTCGTAGAAGGCTGCGAATAACCTGCGTCTCTCTGCTTCATCTGCATTTGTAATCATCAGCTTTGCAGTATTCCACGGAGTTATCTGGGCTTCCACCCTGCTCTCTCCGTAGCCTTTGTAGATGATTAATCCCAGAACAATTGCCACCGAGGCCCCGACTAGAGACTTCGAACCCATCAGGTAAAGCAAGCCCCCTCCTCCGAAGATTCCGAACAACTGTACTGCAGGGTATAGTGGCCAAGGCGTCTTCCACTGGGGGTCGTACCATGTGTGGGAGTCAGATGAGGTCCTGAGCACGATTACACACGCATTGATGATCATGAAGATCATTATTTTGAATCCAGAAGCGAGTTCCGCGACATCATGAACCGGGAGGAAGGTTATCGCCAGACCCATCGCTACTCCCGTCCCAATTATTGCCCAATGTGGGGTCCCAAATCTCTGATGGACACTCTCAAGGAAAGGAGGTAACAGATTATCTCTAGACATAGCAAATGGGAACCTCGATGAAGCTAGAATTCCTGCTAGAGCCATAGAAGTCATTGTCACAACAGCAAGAATCGCAGAGATTTTTCCAACCATCTCTCCCCCAACTGCCTCAGCGAAGATGTACACAGGATCCTCGCTAGCACCATGTTCGCCATGCATGTAGTCAGAGGGTGAAACTGCAGCAGCCATTACCAAAGTGACCGTAACGTATAGCAGACAGCTGAAAAGCAGAGAAAGGAGAATCCCGTAAGGGAGATTCCTTTCTGGGTCCTTGATTTCGCCACCTACTGCAGCGATTTTGGTCACACCGGCGTATGATACAAATACGAATGCGGATGTAGCTGCAACGTCCTCCCAACTTCCAAATGATTCTTTTGAAGAAACAGCACCCCAGTCTAAATCATGGTATGCTAATGCATAGGCGCACAGTGCAATTAGGTAAGCAGCGGAAAACATAACGATTGGAATCTGAATCTTCTTGATCCTCTTCACCCCTAGGATGTTTATTCCGACTATGATTCCCAAGAGTAGAATTGCAGCCACCTCGATATCAATGGCCACTCCCAATAAATCCTCGATTACCCAGAGATAAGCCTTGAAGCCGATTAATGCGAATGCAGACTTTAGCATGAAATTGGCCCACAAACCTAGACCGGCTATAGTTCCGATTAGAGGCCCGAATGTCTTCTGGACGTAAACGTATGAGCCACCTGAGGTTGGCATAGCTGTTGAGAGTTCTGACTTAGACACAGCACCAGGAATTACAAGAACAGCAGCAACTAGGTAGGCCAGCCAGATTCCTCCCAGTGGATTCTCCCCGCCTCCAAGTTCTACCATAGCGAGAGCAGGAAGTACGAACAAGCCAGACCCTATCATTGCAGACAGCGAGATTATTATCACCGAAAATAGCCCTAACTTCCGTTCAAGACCGTCAGAGTCGGTTTCCTTCGGAGCCAACACTATTCCGACTAGGTCCTCTGGGCCGTAGTGGCGCATGATTTGGCGGCTCCACACTCCCCAGTTGAAGGTTCTGCATACCCAACGGTTAGATACTCACTCTTAGCCCAAGATGCATGACTGACACAATAGAGCATGGTAAAATTGCATCCGTGCATTATACTGGAACCTTCGCAGAGGGAGGCGAATTCGATAGTAGCAGGGGGAAGGACCCACTGGTCTTCATAGTTGGTTATGGGCAGATGATCACTGGCTTCGAGAGAGAAATGCTGGGGGCAAAGGTAGGGGAGAAGAGAGAGTTCACCCTAGCGCCCGAAGACGCTTATGGGGAAAGGATCGAGGACGCTATTCAAAAGATTCAGAGAGAGAACTTTCCGGAGAATATGGAACTAGAAGTTGGGATGGTAGTGGGGGCCCAAAGTGATCAGGGCCCAATTCAATTCACCATACTCGAGATAGACGAAGAAGAGGTTACTGCCGACTTCAATCACCAGATGGCAGGCAGAACCCTACGATTCGAGGTTGAAGTCGTAGATGTCCGGTCGGCATCCGAAGAAGAACTGGCGCATGGGCACGTCCATGGTCCCGGCGGAACAAATCATTGAATTATTCAGAAGAGTTATTTCCCTCTCCAATAATTCAATCAGGATGAGGAGGCAAGTAGCGCTCACAGTTACTCTGCTTGTAGTCACCTCTCTTACTGGGTGCTTCGGGGTAGGTTCAGGTAACGGTATACTCGACGAAGAGGTTGAAAAAGAACCTCTTCGGATAAATCACATTCAGATGAAGGGAACACATAACTCGTACCACGTGGAACCACTTTTCTCTCCAACTAGGGAATATATGTACACTCACCAACCGCTTGACTTGCAGGCTTCCCAACAAGGAGTGAGGCAGTTCGAATTGGATGTATGGTGGGACATCAGAGAGGGTTTGAGAGTTTACCACAACCAGTATGACTCCGGGACAACGTGTCCAACATTCGAGGATTGCCTGGGTACGTTGCTAGAATGGTCCAACGAGAATCCCATGCATCATCCGTTATTCATCTGGGTCGAGCCAAAGGATTGGCCCGAGCAAGCAGCGGATGTGACGGCCACTCTGGAAATTTCCGGGATTCTTGACGACATAGAGGGTGAAATCTCCGATTTCTGGCCTCTGAACAAGACCATCACCCCTGATGTTGTGAGGGGCGATAGCGACAATCTTCGCGATGCGATAGAGGAAAATGGCTGGCCTATGCTGGAGGAGAGTAGGGGGAAGGCAGTCTTTGTGTTGTTAGCGAGGGGGGAGGCCAGAGATCTGTACATCCAAGGTTTTCCTGGATTAATCGGAGCTAGGATGTTCACCCTATCTGAAGAAGGTAGTAACGAGGCTGCAATATTCTCTATCACTGATCCGGTGGGGGGTGGGGGAGATATTTCCAGATTGGTTAGCGAGGGCTACATAGTGCGAAGTAGGGCAGACAGTGGTGGCGAGGAGGCAGACAACAATGACACTTCCAGGAGGGATGCGGCGCTTGAAGCTGGTGCGCACAGCATTTCTACGGATTACCCGGCAGAGGTTGATGGGTTGGACTACTGGGTCTCAATTCCAGAGGGCAACCCAAGCAGGTGTAACCCCATATCATCGCCTTCTTGGTGTACTTCTGATAGTATCGAGGACTTAGTCCAATGATTACGCCCTTGCAATGACCTTCAACTCTATGGCAATAGAAGTGGGAAGGGCTTCGACTGAAACTGTCGTCCTCGCTGGCAGAATCTCCGAGAAGTACTCAGCGTAAATCTCGTTGTAGCCTTGGAAGTCTCTTTCCATGTCTGTGAGGAATACTAGGACATCAACGATATTTTCCAAACCGAGCCCGTACTCTTCGAGAATGACTCTGATGTTGCTAATCACTGCATGAGTCTGGGCTCTGATGTCATATTCCAAAGGATTGCCACTCTCGTCCTTTATCGGTCCTCCGGGTATTTCATTCGTTCCAGGCTGACGGGGCCCCATGCCGCTAACGAAGACCAAGTCCCCCACTCTCCGTAAATGAGGGTAAGCTCCTACTGCCGAGGGGCCTCCCTCTGCGATGAAGGCTCCGTCCTCACTGGTAAGATTGCCAGCCGCCTTCCTCCCAACTACTGCTCCTAATACCCCTCCAACGGGGCCACCAACCGCTACTCCAGCAGCTGCTCCCAAGGCCCCTCCAGCGGATCTCGCAAGAGACTGTCCGACCTCGTCGTAAACCTTCTCGACCGCATCAGCAGGAGCAGAGACGATCCCTTCAACCATCTTCTTCCTTTTCTCATCGGTCGTCATATCTTCCTCTTCCATCAGAGGGCCCCCGCGTCCAATACTCCTCGGTCACCGTGGTAATGTTCAACATCGTCCTCGTCGAACTCCTTGTCACCTACTGAGCCTTTGGATGGAGTCAGAACGACAACCGCTCCTCCCGATCCATGTAGAGCCTCATAGGCCAAAACCTCGCCTGTGTAGTTGTTGTGCTGACCCATCGTAGCGGACATCCACCAGGCAGGCTTGTATGCCACGACCTTTTGAACTCTGATCTGCCCATGAATCTCTCGAGAAAGCTGACTTAGGTCCTCAAGCCTGCCGTCTCCGAAGAACTCCAGGATTTTCTTGTTCCACTCGTCATCCTTGGCAGAGTGGATCCTATCCTCCGCAGGATCAATGTGCTCGGTGAACATCCTGTTCGAAAGGCTGGAAACTACCACTACCACTGCCTTCTTGCCCTGAGCGCCAATTGCATCACGAGCAGACTTGCCCAGAACAATAGTCTCTGCTCTATTTGCATACATGTTACTGGATACAATGCATGCTGGAATTCTGTTATCCGGGTTTAGGAGCTTAAGCGCGACAATCGAGCCCGTGTCGATCGGGAAACCATCGTAAGACACAGTTCTAGACTGTAGCCCTCTTGACTCTGCAGATTCTCTGAATTTCTCAGCAAACTCTGTGTCCATCTTGAACTTGTATGGCATGCTACCCAGGTAGTGGAAGTCATCGTCCACATGCACCCATTCCGGCTCGGGATGCCCCTGTATCTGGTGGCCAATGATGCTAGGCCAGGTTGTCGAGTATACTAGTATCAGGTCTGCCTCACTTTCCTCGATCCTTTTCCTGCATGTCTCAAATGCATCTCTTAGCTTCCCATATCCCTCACTTGCATCTGGTGATAGAAGTGGCTGTGGGTGGGGTGGACAGTAAATCCCGAAAAGAATCTCTGGATTTGACAATTAATCACCTCAGAGGACAATCTCTCTAGTTGTCTCTAGTGGGTCCCACGCGGCAATCAGGTTACCCGTGCCTATCACTGACTGGTAGCCGTAAATCTCAGCAGGATACTCCGGATAGCCCATTGCTGCCATCATCCAAGTCAGCCCCCCGGCTTCAGTCTCAGCTATCGTCTGCTCCGTGAATTCCGGCATAATGTCGATCACTTCTTTCATCTTACCATCCCTCATCAGGTCTACAAGCTTCATGTCCCAGACGTATTGGCTGTGATTGTATATGTGTTCCCTGCTCATATCCTCAGGGAGCGGGGACTCAGTTACGAAGTGCCTGTGAGATAGGCTATGGCTGCTGATTAGTACCACTTTCTTCCCACTTTCTTCTATTGCCTTTGCACAGGCCTCTCCAAGGGCACTGGCCTGTTCATTCATCACTTCTGGAGAGTAGTAGTGCGCGTTTCTGTTACTACTTATCGTCACCAGTGGCTTGTCCCACTCCGGATTGAGCATGTGACATGATGTGATTGTCCCATAGTCAATCCTGAAGTCAGGATTCCGCATCATCTTAGTCACGATCCCTGAGTCCCCAGCAACCTCGAACATCTTCTCTGCCAACTCTACATCCACTGAGATGTCGTAGTTGAACCGGAAGAGATTAGGAAAAACAGGATCAACCGACTTTGAATTGAATTTAGGTAGTCCGAGGAAATGAGTTCCGATGTATGTCTGCCAATGAGGCGTGAAGATGACCATTGCATCGTAGTCAATCGATTTCAGTTTTCTTGCAAGTCTGTGGTACCCCCATCTGAGTGTCTCCCAGCCTCCTTCTGCGAAAGCCTCGTTCTGTTCCGGATTCTCCGCATAAACAACATGCGGGGGGTGCGGTGCGAGGCATCCCAACACTATCTCTCCCTTCGCCATAATCCTCCCAGGTCGAGAAATCTAAAGAAAACCTTCCGGCTCTACTAGTAGACTTCATGGCACACCTATTGGACGCTATGCTATGAAGTGGGACGACCCTCCTCTTTGGCCCGTGGCTGTACCTAGCCTAGCCGGATTCTGCGCAGCATGCTTCCCATATGTGGTCCAAAACACTCCTCAGCTTGCAGGCGGAGAACTGACAACTCCATTTATCCTACTGGTGATCCTAAGCCCACTCCTATACTTCTCCCCAGAGCCTACTGGGAGGAAACCAGATCTGATAATTGGTGCCAATATTGGGATGTTCTTTGCTTTCCTACCCCAAGCAATCTTCTTCGTCTGGTTCATCATAGTCATCCTGCTTTGGCTATCTCAGTCAATGTATGTCTGGAGGAGGAATTACCCAGCTTTCAGAATCGGGACCTGGATTGGATTGGGAGCAGTTTCTGGCCTATTCATCGGAGGTCTTTTTGGACACCTCATCCTTGTCTGACCAGATCATCCTACCTACTACTAGTCCGCTTATTGCGAAAGACGGGACGGATGACATGACCCCGGTCCAGATGAGTTCCCCATCCACATACTCAATCGTGATTCTGACTTCACCAACCCCCTCTTCCCCTTGATTAGAAACAAGAACATAATGCCCATCGTATATCGTGGGAGTCTCAACCTCTACATGGTATGCCTCTTCAGGAGAAAGAATTTGGATTTCCTGATCAGAGAATGCCGACCAGTCGATGCTCCCTCCTCTGGCATGTTCTTCGACCATGTCCCTATGTATGACTAGAAACTGTACTTCCTCTACTCCTACATTTCTTACCTCTACCTCAGCCGGGTGCCACAAACTGTGTACCTCGATTACATCTAGGTTAACATCTCCGGGTCCAACTCTCATTGTAGGCTCATTTTCATCGGTCCCAGGACCATCCACGATGACAAATACTAGCATCATAGTACCGATTATGGAGAATGCGACAGCGGTGTAAGAAATATTCCTCGGATGAGCGAGGGACCGCAAACCGTTCCCTCTGAGATTCCTAAGCTTGGGCTGGATACCATGGGCGAAAAGTGCGCATATTATGGCAACCACCACTCCGGGAATGACGTCCGAAATCCAATGAATTCCTAGGTATTGTATGCTAAACAAATAGATCGGGATATTTGCTGCTACGAAAAGATCGAACTCTCTATGGCGCCATTCCGAAATTGCGATGCCAAGGTCTCTAACGTGCAGCCGATTGATGATCAAAAGGCCAAGTGGGAGGCCAACATGCAGACTCGGGATGCCGTTGTCCAGTGGGTCTACTTCAGTGAAGAAGAATAGGTTCCATGACTCGTGGTACATGATTGCATCCATGCCAGGTACGAATGAGGATGTCACCTCGACATTGAAGAAGAGGTAAAGTGGAACGGCCAGAACGTAGATTATCGAGTAGTTCAATACGGCCTTGTCGGCCATGACCTCATCCCTGCAGAGGATGTAGTAAATAGGGCTGAACCAAATCAGGAACAGGTAGACGAATAGGTAGTGGAAGGACAGCACGTCACTAAGTATTTCGTTGCGGAAACTCTCCTGAACCCAGAGAGTCAACTCTCCTTCGATTCCATGAACGTAGTGCGTGAATCCTCCGACTCGGGGTTTTATGGCTTCGTTATGTTGGTCAATGAAGGCCTTGAATCCGTACATAATTACGTAAACAGAAATATGCCACTTGTACCCCTTTTCCTTAATTTCCCCTAATAGGTCAGAAAATGAAACCCTCATCTCAGGCTCATCCCTTGTAAGGATTCTCTGGAGGGGAATGGTCAGCAGGAGTATCGCACCCATTACCGTCTCGTACGGTCCGAAAGGCCACTCCATGGTCGAACCGCCTACAATCGAGTCATGAAACTTACAGTCGCTGAGTAATCTCCCCCCTCATTATTTAGTCCCCAACCCATAAGTCGAGATACTTGAGGCGCATTGTATGGATGGGCACGTTCTCTGGCTATCTCAATGCGAACAAATAGGCTTCACACCCGACCCGCGCAAGTATGAGGAGGGTACTAGAACATCGCAGGACGCTGCAAATCAACTGGGATGCGAAGTAGCGCATATCGCCAAATCGATAGTGTTCAGCGGAGAGGACGGAGCCGTAATAGTGATCACATCAGGTTCCAATAGGGTTGAAAGAAAGAGGAAACTGAAGAGAATACTCGGATTTAAGCCCGGGATGGCTAATCCTGAATACGTTCTCGAAAGCACCGGTTACGCTGTAGGTGGGGTTCCGCCATTCGGACACACAAATCCTGTTACAGTACTGATGGATGAGGACCTGATGCAATACGACTTGGTTTGGGGCGCGGCGGGGACTCCTCAGACAGTTTTCCCCATCGCCCCCGAGAAACTCAGAGAAGTATCCGGAGCCAAGCTAGGAGACGTGAAACAGTAGATGGTGGATGCGGTTTACGAACTCATTGCTGCTGCTTCCCGATTGAGGGACGGTTCCCAATCGATAGCTACTAGGATGGTCTCAGAAGGAGTCGCCGACCTGGTTTACAACCCCCTCAATTATGCATGGGAGGTGCACGAGGAGTTCATTCGAAGGACCGGTGGGAATGGCGCGAAGTGCATTCTACTAGGGATGAACCCAGGCCCGCATGGGATGGGCCAAATGGGAATCCCCTTCGCGGCAACATCAGTAGTTAGAGACTTGATTGGAATTACTGGCATAAGCGTTGCAAAACCCGAGGTTATTCACCCCAGAAGGCCTGTGAACGGTCTAGAACATACCAAGGAGGAGGTCTCTGGAACCAGACTGTGGGGGCTGCTCCAACACAGATATGGGTCGATAGATAAGATATCCAAGGAGATCTACGTAGTCAACCACTGCCCACTAATGATTCTGAATGGTGTCAGGGGGACCAACGTAACACCAAACAACATATCCGGAAAGTCAGTGGAAGAACTGATGGATATTTGCGATCAACACCTGAGGGAGGTGGTGAACGCGTTAGATGCAACAAAGGTAGTAGGGATAGGGAAGTATGCGGAGAAGAGAGCAGTTTCGGCCCTTTGTGGGCTTGGAGTTTCCGTAGAAACCTGCTGGCACCCCTCCCCAGCGTCCCCCCTGGCAAACAGGAACGGGGGTGCCGATTGGAGGGCAAACATCAGCAAGGTCCTACCTTGAAGGTTGTTTTTGCAACACTTAATTCCCTAGACAACAGTTAAGTCTCGACCATATCCCAATTGACTCTATGCCGTGGCCAACTTTACCACAAAAAATCCTTCAGAACGCCGAGGAATTCGGAGAAAAACCAGCCCTTTCACAAAAAATTGAGTCAGGTGAGACTGAGACATTGACGTGGTCTCAATACTCCGATTACGTAATGAGAATTTCTCGCTCGCTGATAGCCTTGGGTCATGAAGAGGGAGACAGATTGAGCATATACAGTTTCAACAGGAAGGAGTGGTTTGCGTGCTATGCAGCCTCATACTTCACCAATGGGGCGGCTGTTGGGGTGTACCATACTTGTTCACCAGATGAAGTAGAGTGGATTGTCGGTAACTCAGGGTCAAAATTTGTTTTCGTTGGACATAACCCCCAGTGGGGCAGGGATCCGGAGAAACTACCCAGGAATAGACTCTCAAAGATTCTGGAATCACTTCCAGAAGTGGAGCACGTAATTATGATGGAGGACGAGGAAACCATAGATCACCCCATTGCGATGTCCTGGGATGATTTCATGACCAAAGGAGACACGATTGAAGAATCCGAGGTCAAAGACAGGATTTCGAATATCCAACCCGACTCAACAGCATCCCTGATTTACACTTCAGGGACGACTGGGAACCCAAAAGGTGTCGAACTCACACATCACAATTTCGCATTCATAACAAATCAAGTAGTCGAACTGATTGTTCCATTAGATCGTCATGATAACTACATTTCGTGGCTCCCTCAGGCACACTCATTCGGACAGGTTTGTGATAACCATGCTTTCACCGTCATGGGCCTAAATATGACGACTGTACGGAATCCCCTGGACGTTATTGACTATGCAAAGGAAATACAACCTGACTTCTTCGTTGGCGTTCCCCGCATATACGAGAAGGTCTATTCAAATGTCAAAGCCGCGATTGACTCCAAGCCGGTCATAAGAATCGGGCTCAAGATACCAGGAATCAAGGGAGTCCTAGCTAAAGCAATCCGCAAAAAAGCCGGTTTCTTAAACTGTAAACACGCCATCACAGGGGCGGCCCCTATCAATCCAGAAATCATCCAATTATTCCACTCGGTCGGCATCAATATCTACGAGGCATACGGTTTGACCGAAACCACAGCCGGTATGACATTCAATTGGAAGGGCAATAACAAGACAGGCTCAATTGGAGTCCCTTGTCCAGGCACAGAGGTCAGAGTCGAGGAAGATGGGGAGCTTTCCTTCAGGGGCGATAATATCATGAAGGGTTACTACAAGAATCCCGAAGCCAACGCCGAGGTGTTTGACGGGGATTGGTTCAAGACCGGAGACCTCGGGAGAATTGACGAAGACGGTTACATCCACATTACCGGTAGGAAGAAGGAGATCTATGTCCTATCCGGTGGGAAGAATGTTGCGCCACTAGTAGTAGAGGAGACCATGAAGTCCATCCCTGTAATCTCCCAAGTGTTCTTGGTCGGAGACGGCAGGAAATTCTGCAGTGCATTGGTAACCTTGGATGTCGGTGTTATCTTGAGGGATAACCTAGGTATGAATGCGGATAAGGTCCCCAGGGACCCTATGGAACAAATCGAAGAACTCGAAAGTAGGGGGCACAAGCTTTCAGATTTCGTTGAGAGTGAAGAAGTAAGATCAGACATAGAATCACAGATCTCGGTGTTAAATAAGCGCTTCATGAACCCAGAACAAATAAAGAAATTTACAATTCTGCCGAGAGACTTGAACATCGACTCCGGGGAGTTGACGCCTACACTGAAGATTCGAAGAAAACAAATTCGTGAGAACTGGGCTGATGAAATAGAGGCTATGTATTCCGGGGCATAGACGGTTTTCTCGATGGAACTTGGTGCATGGGTGGCACTTGCCACGGTTTTCGCCCTTGGTGCCGTCAGCCCCGGGCCATCATTGGCTGTTGTGATTAGAAACACGGTGACTGGGGGCCGCAGTCAAGGGATTGCTACTGGATTAGGGCACGGCCTCGGATTCGGAATCTATGCTTTCCTCGCCGCCGCTGGAATCGCAACCGCCCTGTCAGCCAATATGCACGTAGAACAGGCTTTGAAGTGGGGAGGAGCGATCTTACTACTTTGGCTAGGAACGTCTTTCCTACGTCATGCTCTGACAGAAAACGACAAGATTCTTGATATCGAAAAAAAATACACTCCTTCTGATAAAGTAGGTTTTTTTCAGGGTTTTTCAATAGCCCTGCTGAACCCCAAGATTATGGCATGGATGCTGGCACTATACGCCCCCTTCATCGAAGCAGACCTCCAAATGGAGACTCTCATTGGTATGGGGCTTCTTGGGATGTCTATTGATGGAGCCTGGTACGTGACCGTGGCTATGACCCTTGCCACAGGGGAGAGAGTAGAGAGGCTGAAGTCCAAAGCTCATCTGATAGACGGAGCTATGGGAATCCTCATGTTCTTGTTTGCGTACATCCTCGTTAGTGGCTTCTAGATTCAGAAGCCGCCGCTCCACATCAGTATCATTACCATGAATGCTAGGAACATAACAGCGGGGATTCCTATCACAGTAGTCACCATGCCAATCGCGAAGTACTTGTTCCCCCTAGTAAAACTCCACACTATCCCTGCGATCAAACCTACTGGCCAGACAAGAAAACTAGCCGCCATGAACAAATCCTCTCCCAGATCCGGGAGCCCCCATGCCATTTCCATGAGTATAATTGAAGAGATCCACATAGCAGCAGGAGCTAGAATTAGGCCTATGAAGAACCATCCTACATTGGAGCCATTGCCCTGTTCCTGCTGGGATAAGGTTCCCAGAACACCACCGTTACTCGCCCCTAGTGACGAAACGCTCCCGCTTAGAATGGTTCCACCAGACTCCAGATTGGAAGACTCACTCCCCCATGGGTTCCCACCAGAACCCGAGGTTATTTCGACAGACTCTGGCCTCTTTTCCACGTACCCGCGTACTCTCTTTCCGTCTTGAACAATGTCCCGGAATTACTAGTTTCATATTTTTCGGACAGTCAACGCATTCTTGTGGAATCGTGTTTTCGGGGTAGTATGGCAAGTAGAGCGGATAGCGGCGAGCCCGACTCTATAATTCGGGCTTCAGGGGGAAAAATGCCCATCCGAGTAATTACTGCTGCAGCCATCTTTGATGGGCACGATGCAGCCATCGGAATATTCCGCAGGATTCTACAGAGCCAAGGTTGTGAGGTTATCCACCTAGGGCACGATAGAGGTGCAGATGAGGTAGCACGTGCCGCCATACAGGAGGATGCGCATGCAGTAGCCATCACATCCTACCAGGGAGGGGCCGTTGAGATGTTCACACACACTAAAGACATCTTGCAGGAAAACGGTTTCGAGCACGTTTTCCTCTTTGGAGGAGGCGGCGGAACCATCCTGCCAAAAGAAATCGAGCACCTCAAGGAGCAGGAAATTTCCAAGATTTATTCTCCGGACGATGGCAGGGAACTCGGCCTAGTAGGGATGGTCAGGGACGCAATGGACAATGCATCCGGTACAGACTTACTTGCAGAATCCAGATTCGATCAGATCATGGGTCCGGTAGACGCAGACGATCACGCCGCAGTGTCTCTCTTACTGACCATGGCAGAAAACTCTCCTCCCGGCCAATTCTCTGACAAATTATCCCAAGCCCGCACCAGGGAAGTCGAAGCAGAGTGTCCAGTAGTGGGAATAACCGGAACAGGGGGGGCCGGAAAGTCAAGCCTGATGGACGAGGTCATGCTTAGGATAAGGCGGGACAATCCCTATGCCAGAGTTGCACTGCTAGCAACCGATCCTACAAGGAAGAAGACAGGTGGAGCCCTACTTGGGGACCGAATCAGGATGAACTCCCTTTCCGACCCAAAGTTGTTCATGCGCTCCTTTGCTAGCAGGGAAAGTGGGCGAGAGATAGCCGAGTGTATAGATCGCGCCGTCGAGGTCTGTAAGGCCGTGGGTTTCGACTTGGTTTTGGTTGAGACCAGCGGGATAGGACAAGGTAACGACGCAATTACCGAAGTTGCTGATACCTCGATATATGTGACAACAAGGGAGTATGGCGCACCCAGCCAGTTGGAGAAGTTAGCTGCTCTCGATTTCGCCGACATAGTGGTTCTGAACAAGTTCGATAGGCCCGGGGCCGAGGATGCTCTAACCGAGATTCGGAAGCAATTCCAGAGGAACAGGGAGGCATTCGGAGAAAGCCCGGAGTCGATGCCAGTTGTGCCTACGATTGCTAGCCAGTTCGCAGACGCCGGAGTAGACAGACTTTGGGAGATGATGTCCTCACTCCTGAACGACAGATTCGATACAGACTTCTCTGCGAGTGAGGCTAGGCTGGGCCCAGACGGACTTCCCAGTCGCGATGCTCCAATTCCTCCCGAGCGCCAGGGATACCTCGCAGAAGTCGCTTCCACGGTGAGGGGCTATCACAAGAGGTCGGAGGGTTTGGCCGAGGCAGTCAGGCAAGTCCAGCAGCTAGAATCAGTAGCCACATTACTAGACTCCTCGAAAAGGGGCGAGATTCACAGTGACATACTGGAAGAGGCCAAGGAAATTCGCGACTCTCTGCCAGAATCAGCATGGGGGGCTCTGGAAGATTTCGAATCAATAGCAGACTCCTACAGATCCGGGCAGGCGAGTTACACGGTCCGAGGGAAGAAGATACCAGTAAAGACGACCCATGAGACCATATCGGGAACTAAGGTACCTAGGGTGGCACTTCCCACCACGGATGACTGGGGCGAGAAGCTTCTGTGGATAAGCAAGGAGAACGTCCCAGGATCATTTCCATTCACGGGGGGGGTCTTCCCGTTCAGGAGGGAGGACGAACTTCCAGTCAGAATGTTCGCTGGAGAAGGCAGCGCGGAGAGGACCAACAAGCGTTACCACTTCCTATCCAATGATCAGCCATTCAACCGACTATCCGTAGCGTTCGACTCACCAAGCTTGTATGGTAACGACCCCCAGGAGAGGTTGGATATTTTCGGGAAGGTCTGTGAGTCTGGCGTAAGCATCAGCACCGTAGAGGAGATGGAGATGCTCTTCGACGGCTTCGACCTATGCGCCCCAAACACTTCAGTCAGCATGACGATCAACGGGAACTACTGGTGGCATCTGGCAGCGTTCTTCCGAGTTGCAATCAGGCAGCAGACTAAGAAGTTCATCGATGAGAACGGAAGAGAGCCGAACGAGAAAGAGGTCTCGGAGATTAAGTCATACTCACTATCAACAGTCAGGGGAACAGTACAAGCCGACCAGTTGAAGGAAGCAATGGGTCAGAACACATTGGTCTTCAATCTGGACACTGCACTGAGGATGATGGGCGATGTGGCGGAGTTCTACGTGGACAATGAAGTCCGAAACCACTACTTCGTCAGTATCAGCGGATACCACATAGACGAGGCAGGTGCCAACCCAATCACCCAAGCAGCGCTGACTCTGTCAAATGGTCTAACCTACGTCGAGCTATTCAAGGCAAGGGGGCTCGATCCGGACAAGTTCCTGAGGAACTTCTCATGGTTCTTCTCAAATGGTATGGATCCTGAGTATGCAGTAATAGGGAGAGTCTCAAGGAGGATATGGGCCATAGCCATGCGAGACCTATATGAGGTCGGGGAGAGGGGTCAGAAGCTGAAGTACCACATCCAGAGCAGCGGCAGATCCCTACATTCTCAGGAGTTCACATGGAACGATTACAGAACCACTCTACAGGCCCTGTACGCGCTTGCAGACAATGCTAACAGCCTCCACACCAATAGCAGAGACGAGGCCTTCGGGACTCCTACAGAAGACACAGTTAGGGATGCGTTAGCCATCCAACTAATACTGGCAAAGGAGTATGGCTGGCTCAGGAACGAAAACCCCCTACAGGGCTCATTCGTGGCTGATTACCTGACTGATGAGGTAGAGGAGAAGGTACTCAGGATATTCGAGGAGATGCATAGCAGGGGAGGGGTGTTGGGAGCCCTAGAAGTCAACTACCAGAGAAATAGAATACAGGACGAGGGGATGCTATACGAGCACAGAAAGCATACTGGAGAAACCCCGATAGTCGGAGTTAACACTTTTACAGACGAGGACTCAGCCACTCCCTCGGCGGACGATTTTGACTTGGACGTAACAAGATCCGATGAGAAGGAGAAAATGATGGTAATCACAAGGAATGCAGAATTCAGGGAGGCCCACTCGAAAGAGGCGGAGGAGGGCCTTGCCAAGCTGAAGAATACAGCACGCGAGGGTGGCAACCTATTCGAGGTAATGATGGAAATCGTAGAATACTGCTCAGTGGGCCAGGTTACCCAGGCCCTTTTCGAGAGCGGTGGGAAGTTCAGAAGGAACATGTGACGAGCCCATCAAACGGCGTTTTCACTGGCATTGCCTAATCGTCATGAAAATCGTCTGACTGCCTCAACGTTCTTAACCCCAAATGGAACGACTGTAGCTGTTGTCGGAGATTTATTTCCCGGTGACTGAGGTGAAGGGATGCATCTAGTCAGGATTGAGGTCGAGAATTTCAAGTCATTCGGAGGCAGCACGACTATCCCTTTCGAGCAGGGCTTCACGGCCATCACAGGGCCCAATGGGAGTGGAAAATCAAACTGCGGGGACGCAATAGGATTTGTCCTAGGGCCCAAATCTACGCGCTCACTCAGAGCGTCAAACGTATCCGAACTAATCTTCAATGGTGGTAAGGCGGGAAGCCCCGCAAAACACATGTCGGCCACTCTGGTTTTCAGCAACACCCCGGAGGTCGGCGGCCGGAGACGACTGAGATCAGACTCGGACGAGGTCTCCTTCACTAGGAGCGTGCGACTGAACAGGAAGGGGGATCCAGTCACATCATACAGGATAAACGACAATCCCTCAACTGCTACGGAGATGCGCAGGATACTCTCCGAGGCAGGATTGAGGGGGGAGGGCTACAACATAGTACTGCAGGGGGACGTGACAAACCTGGCAACAATGACTCCCCACAAGAGGAGAGGGGTGCTCGAGGAGGTGGCCGGAGTAACTGCTTACGACGAGGAAATAAGGAAGGCCAACACCCAGAGAAAGCACGTCGAGAGCAACATAGAGACGATAGATATCTTCGAGGCGGACCAGAAGGGGAGACTCAAGGAACTCGAGAAGGAAAGGGAGCAGGCCCTGAAATTCAAGGAACTGAAGGGAGAAGCAGACCTCGCCCGACTCACTCTGGAGCAGTCAAGGCATAGGAACAGAGAAGGCGAGGTCTCACTCCTAACGGAGGAGAGAGCCAACTACGTTTCCAAGGTGCAACAACTCTCCAGCGAGATGACCGAGTCTAGCATGACCCTCGACGAATTCGACAAGGAACTCGTCCGACTAGGTAGAGAGCTAGAAGGCGTCCTGGGAGGGGATGCCAAGAAAATAATTGACAGGATTAGGCAGCACGAGATAGATCTCGAAACCGCTGCAGACAGAATCGGGGATCACAACCGAATGATAGAGAGCTCTGACGAGGAGACGCAGATACTTGTGAAGGAGAGAAAGGGAGCAGAAAATGCTCGTTCCCAGGCCGAGCAGAAAATCTCCGACCTGCACCAGTCAGTCTCAGACTCTAAGGAGGATCTCAAAAGGGCCGCTAGGGAGGAAGAAGAGGCCAGGCAGGCTATCGAGTCTGGGGACAAGCACGGAAGGGACCTCAACAGGGCCCTTGGAAAGGCAACAGAGACGGAACAGTCAGCGAGCAATGCATTCGCCCAAGCACAGCTGGATTATGATCGGGCGAACCAAAGATCCCAAATCGCCTCTGAGAAACTTGCTGACATCGAGCAGTCATTCGAGGCAGCCGAACTTGAGAGGGACGACCACTCCCTACTCGGGGAGGATCTAGAGGAAACCAGTCCCGAGACCAGCAGGGAGGAACTAGCCAAGGATCTAATGAGCCTCCAGAAGCAGGAGAGGTCCCTAGTCGAAGATAGGGACAGGGCCGAGTCGAAGCTCAGGAACGCGGAGACGGGCCTGGCGAAGGCCAAGGCAAGGATCGAGGCTCGTTCCAGTGCCCCCGGATCCGCGCACACCCTTGCAGCCCTGTCACGCCTAAGGGAGAGCGGCGAGATCCATGGGATACTCGGAACCCTGGGCGAACTAGCCACACCAAAGGACCCCTCTCACGAGGAGGCCCTGTCATTTGCATTCGGGGGCGGGCTAAGGAGCATCGTAGTCACCTCGGACCATGTCGCATCAAAGTGCATATCCTGGCTTCGAAAGAACGGAGGCGGGAGAGCAACCTTCCTTCCTCTGAACAAACTATCAGTATCCAGGCCCCAAGGAAGGACCCTTCTGGTGGCGAGAAATCCGGGAGTGGTCGGTTTCGTCCATGACCTGTTGGAGTTCGACCCAGGAGTGGAGACTGCCGTCAGATACGCTGGGAGAAACACCCTGGTAGTCGACTCAATGGATGTTGCCAGGGATAACATGGGCGGCGTACGCATGGTCACCCTGGATGGCTCAGTAATAGAAAGCTCAGGGGCAATGACCGGGGGCTCCTCTTCGAGGAAGGACCGCCCTAGGTTCGATGGTTCTGGCGCTGGCAGCTCGGGAATAGAAAGGATGGAGATGGCAGTTCAGGAGGCTGACCTACTATTCTCCACAGTTGACGGGGCCCTTCGCGAGCTGAGGAGGAACCAGCAGGAACTACGAGACACGATCCACGGCCTGGACAATGACGACCACTCCGTCAGGGTAAGGAACTGGAAGGCCGATATGGAGAGGTCGGAGAAAGCCGTCCGAGAAATCAAATCCAAGCTCAGGGCAGCCAGCAAGGAACTCGAGGATCGCGAATCTGAGAAGGCCCTTCTACTCGAAGCCTGCGAAAAGGCAAGAGCGGAAATGGATAGCACCTCACAGGCCAGAGCCAGAGCGGCTGAGGAGCTCCAGAGTCACACGCCCGATCACCTCTCTGACAAACTAAGGGAGGCAGAGCGGGCTAGGACGGAGGCAGAGCGGACTAGGGTGATGTCTGAGACCTCAATAGAAACCTCGACGCAGCAACTCGAGATTCTCGTTGACAGGGTCGCCGAATTGGACAGGCAGTTGAAATCCCAGGAAGAATCAGCATCCAAGGCGAAGAAGGCCATCGCCAAACTAGAGTCTGGGATCAGAGAATCCGAGACCGAACTAGTCGAGTTGAGGGGGCAGGCCTCTCAATTCGACGAAGAACAGAAGGCCCTGAACGAGAAGAGAGACGAACTAGTGGAGGAGAGAGCAAGCCTGAGGGCCCACCTAGAGAGGATATCCCAGGAGCGGCAAAACATTTCTGGAAGACTAGAGGAAATAAGTGTACAAATCAAGCAGAAGCGCGAGGCTCTGGATGAG